>Ga0207419_1000980_pt1 | contig 23145 bp, 20 predicted proteins | sample ElkSloMetagenome_4_FD_184723 | JGI IMG/M metagenome (GOLD analysis project Ga0207419, IMG submission 184723) | Hot spring microbial communities from Elkhorn Slough, Monterey Bay, USA - MD2A (version 2) | ecosystem: Environmental > Aquatic > Marine > Intertidal zone > Estuary: Microbial mat ... | reverse complement strand
TCTCCCAATAAAGGTATCGTATTCTCCCTGAACCGCCCTCACCCCAAACCCCTCTCCCACTCCGAGAGGGGCTGCTGGTTTTTATTTGGAATTACTATAAGAGGCAGGGGGCGTGACTCTCAATCAACATTCATGCCAGCAGTAGGTGTTGCGGCCTTTTTCTTTGGCTTCGTAAAGGGCGCGATCGGCAGTATCAATGAGAATTTGCGACGAACAATGAGAAGATGGCACGATCGCGGCAACACCTAAACTCAAGGTCACGATCTCACTCACATAGGAGCCAATATGACAAATGCTCAATTCATTGACTGCTAGTTTAATCGAACGGGCAACTTGAACGGCTCCGACGAGGGGGGTATTGGGCAAGATAATCGCAAATTCTTCCCCGCCATAACGAGCGACGAGATCGGCGGGACGCTTAATGGCATTGCTTAGAATGCGGGCAATTTGAATTAAACATTCATCCCCGGCAATATGCCCATAACAATCATTATATTGCTTAAAATAGTCAATATCGCTTAAAATAAGGGACATCGGTTGACGGGAACGGCTTAAACGCAGCCATTCTTGTTCTAAGAATTCATCGAAGTGACGGCGGTTGGCAATTTCGGTTAAACCATCTACCATGGCTAACCGTTCGAGTTCGCTGTTGGCGGCTTGCAGTTTTTGGTACAGTTGGGATTGTTGAATCGCGATCGCGAGTTGGGTGGCAATGGTCTGAGTCAGTTCGACTTCACTATCATGCCATTGCCAAGGGGTTTGACAATGACTCAAACTCAAACTGCCCCACACCTCCTCCCCTACGATTAACGGGACGAGTAACCAGGCCCCCGCATAAACCTCTGCATGACGCTGATTTTCGCGATCGCGGGCTTGGTCGCCATAATTATCCACCCGGACAACTTGTTTTTGTTTGAGTTGGGCGGCAAATTCATTCCCCGCATCGGCAATTTCTAGCCCTAGAGCCTCGGCTAAACTGGAATCGCGGCGATAACTAGCGACATTAATCCAAATACTACGTTCGGGAAAATAGCGCACAATCTCGGCGCGATCGAGGTGTAACAGTTCGCAAATTTCGCGAGTTGCGGTGGCAAAAATATCATCGAGATTTAAGGAATGATGAATGGCTTGAACGACGCGACGAATGGCTTTTTCCCGTTGGGCAGTTTTCTGGGTTTGCTGATACAGTTCGCTTTGTTGCAGGGCGATTGAGACTTGATTAGACAGTTGTTGTAGTAAATCTACTTCCCAATCTTGCCAGGGTCGCGGTTGGCTGCAATGGTGAGCCACGAGCAGCCCCCAGAGTTTATTCCCTTGCAAAATCGGAATGGAAAGGTTGGCTTGTACTTCAATCGACTGCAACATTTCCCGATAACAAGGGGACAGGTTGGTGGTTTGCACGCTATCCAAGCGATGAATACGACCTTTAGTATAGGGTCGGACGCACAACTCAACTGGGAAACAACGCTGGCTAAAGTCGCGATTCAGTAAGGAGGGATAAGGGGGATTGAGGGCTTCAAACATGACGCGACCATCCCAAGTGGGGTTAAAGCGATACACTAAAACGCGATCGCACCCCAAGAGTTGCTGAATTTCGTTAACTGTGGTTTCTAGGATGATGTCGAGATCGAGGGATTGGCGAACTTTTTGACTGATTTGCGTTAGAAGGCGATCGCGCTGACTCGATTCATACAGGGCAATTTCGCTTTTTTTGCGATCGCTAATGTCTTGAATTACAAAAATTACGGTATCCGCAGACAAGGGGGTAATATTAGCCCCAAACCAGTATTTTTGCCTTTGGATTTCTAAAGTATATTCGAGATAACTAGATTCTTGGCTTTCTAGGACTTGGGCAATGGCGGTGTTGCAAGCATGAGCCAAGTCTGGGGGTAAGACCTCTGCAATGGTTTTCCCGATAAATTCATCAGGAGGACGAGAGAGTTTAGCGGGATATTTTGCCGTAACTTTGAGGTAACGACCTTCTCGGTCGAGGATCATCACCACATCAGATGTCGCGGTGAATAGGGCTTGTAGTTTGGCTTCGTTGGTTTCTTGTTCGTGCCGCAGTTGTTGCAATTCGGCGGTTTCTTGGGATAAAGCGATCATCGCTTGAGAAAGGTTTTGATAGAGATGGGAGATCGCTTTGTATAAGAAGACAGAATCGAGGGGGGCTAAAAGGTCGGTTTGGCGAATAAAACGGATTTCTAAGGTCGAATCATCCCGAATGAGAAGGCGATCGCTTTTGTGCTGCTGCATCCATTGATAAGCGTCCCACAAGGATTGTTGCGGCTCGATTACGGGGATTTCTTCTGGGATAATGGCTTGGACGGGGGTTTGTTCAAAGTCAGTCGCGATCGCTTTTTGCTGAATTAACTCAGAAATGCTGACTGTCGCGATCGCCTGAAAATCTCCTGAAACTTGAGTTTGAGCAATTACCGCCGTATCTGTTTGAGCCGCTACCAAGGTTTGGGCAACTTGCAATAAAGGGGTATCGGCAGCGACGAAAACCCGAGCATTTTGTTGAATCTGTGCCGCATCGTAAGGTTGCAGTAATTCTGCGAGTTCACCGGGTTGAAATAAACTCTCAGGATGAATTAACCCCATATAGCCTTGCTGGGGATCGAGGAGGGGAAGACGACGGCGATCGCGCTGAAAATAAGCCAAGGCGATTTGCAATACAGAGGTGTGGCTATGGAAAAAATGAGACGCGCTTTCATTTTCCGTTAGAACCGTGGCAACTGAGATCGTTTCTAGAGGTCGTTGAGACGCGATCGCCCATAAAACATCAGCTTCTGTTAGTAAACCCACCACTTGCTGCTGCATCGTTACCACAAAACATCTCATTTGGTGTTGATTCATGGCAACAATAACATCAGCAATGGAGGTTGCAGGGGTTATTGTCACGCTGTCGTCTTGAACACTATCGCTCAAGGCCATGGGGTCGAAAATACGATGCTGATTCACCTATTTCTGTCTTAGCTGATTGCTAAAGGGGGACAAGAGTTTCCGAGAAATTCAAAATTGATTATAGATTATACTATCGCAGATAGCATTTGAAACCAAATTTCCCTGTATTTTCTAACCAAATTTCGCTTTAGCTTGTTCGTAAACTTCTAAAGTAATCGTGGTTTCGTTTTGTTCTTGGGCAAATTTCTCTATTTTGCGCCGGGCTGCGGGACGAACAAAAAAAGGGATTTCTTTGAGTTTTGCTTCTGCTTCCGGTGTCCAGTTCATTTTGTTATTAGTTGTTGGTTATCTCGTTGTAAATTATACATTGTACATTATCAATTATCTAAGGTTGAGAAACAGCTTTCATTGATAAACTAATGCGCTTGAGTTTTTCATTAATATCTAAGACCTTTACATTGACCACTTGACCCACTTTCACCACCGAATTTGTATCGTCCACAAAACGATTCGCGAGTTGGGAAATATGCACCAAACCGTCTTGGTGTACGCCAATATCAACAAACGCACCAAAATTCACCACATTGGTTACAACCCCTTCTAATTCCATACCCACTTGGAGGTCGGAAATTTCGTTGATTCCTTCTTTGAAAGTGGCATATTGGAACTGTTCGCGGGGGTCGCGACCGGGTTTTTCCAGTTCGCTGATAATATCTTTTAAAGTGGGTAAACCTGTCTTTTCGGTCACATAATCTTTTAGGTTGATTTGTTCGAGGCGATCGCGAAATCTCTCGATATCTTGCAAGGCAATATTACTATCTTTTGCCATCGTTTTTACAATCCCATAACTCTCTGGGTGAACTGCTGTATTATCTAAAGGATTATCCCCCTCGCGAATGCGTAAAAATCCGGCAGCTTGTTCAAAAGTTTTAGCCCCTAACTTTGAAACTTTTAACAACTGTTTGCGATTGGTAAACTCCCCTTTTTCGTTGCGATATTTGACAATATTTTGAGCAATACTAGGAGTCAAACCCGACACAAAGGTTAGTAACTCTTTAGAAGCTGTGTTTAAATCCACTCCGACGTAATTCACACAACTTTCAACCGTTTCTTCGAGTTTTTGTTTGAGTAATTTCTGATCGACATCGTGCTGATATTGCCCCACACCAATCGATTTAGCATCAATTTTCACTAATTCGGCTAAAGGGTCTTGTAAACGGCGACCAATACTAATTGCGCCTCTTGCCGTTAAATCTAAGTCGGGAAACTCCGAACGAGCAACATCACTGGCTGAATAAATCGAAGCCCCGGATTCATTCACCATCACTTTAACCGCAGCGCAATCGCAACTTTTTAAAACTTCCCCAACAAACGCATCGGTTTCTCGCGATGCAGTACCATTCCCAATCGCAATTAATTCGATTTTGTATTTGTTGATTAAATCCTTGACTTTTTGCGCTGCTTCTACTCGTTTTCCTGCTCCTGTATGGGGGTAAATGGTCACCGTTTCAATAAACTTACCCGTGCGGTCTAAAACGGCGACCTTGCAGCCCGTCCGAAAGCCAGGATCGAGGGCTAATGTGGGTTTCATCCCCGCCGGAGGAGCGAGTAAAAGTTGTCGCAAATTGGCTTCAAAGGTGGTAATCGAGTCTAAATCTGCTTCTTGTTTACACTGCGATCGCACTTCGCTTACCAAGGAATTTTTCATCAAGCGCTTAAAGGCTTCCTTGACGGTATCTTGATAAAAATTACGCAGCGTGCGATCGCGAGTTACAATCGTTTTATTCTCAATCTGGCTTAAAATATAATCCTCATCAAACGCCAAATCCACCATTAAAATTCCCGCCGTTTCTCCTCGAAATAAAGCCAATAAATTATGCGCCGGAATTGACTTTACTGGCGCTTGAAACGAGCGATACATTTCATATTTTGTCGTTCCTTCGGGATAATCTTTCTTAATCTTAGAAACAAACGTTCCCTCAGCGAACAAATAAGCCCGCACATCCCCCCGTAAATCCGAACGTTCCGCGATCGCCTCAGCTAAGATATCAGAAGCCCCCTGTAGGGCATCTTCGAGGGAATCAACTCCCTTTTCAGACGAAACATATTTTTGCGCCTCTTGCGGCAAACTCACACTTCCGGCATCAGGGCGATTGTGGGCTTCAATCCACTCTGCCAGGGGTTCTAATCCCCTTTCCTTCGCCATGGTTGCGCGGGTACGGCGTTTAGGACGATAGGGCAAATACAAGTCTTCTAGCTCATTTTTCTGGGTCGAAGCCAGAATTTTTGCCCGTAATTCTTCAGTAAGTTTACCCTGCTCTTCAATGGCTTCTAATATCGCTTGTTTACGCTTTTCTAACTCGCTGAGATAGCTATGACGTTCAAACAAATCCCGCAACTGCATCTCATCGAGTCCCCCGGTGCGCTCTTTGCGATACCGAGCGATAAAAGGAATCGTTGCCCCTTCAGAGGCTAATTGCAGGGCATTCTCGACACTCCGCAGACTCAGATTGAGTTCTTGGGCTAAAACTTCCGTTAAATTCAACATTACAATGACCAATGACCAATTATGAATGATGAGTTATGAATGATGAATGGTCTGATAACCAATGAATAATGAACAATTGACAATGTATAATTAGGGGATTTTGCCAACAACCAATAACCAAAAACCAGTCAACTATCGGAAAAACTCTACACTTATGTGCTGATAACTCTCCAGAAACTTGATTTTACTTTTTGAGGAACCGAACGCCCATCTAGTCTAGCTTTTAGCCTTTTTATAGAGTCTGCCCTACAGCAAGAAGTTTCTGACCCCCTTTGGAGGGGCTTGCATCCCACCTCCCCCCCGACTGCCGACTGCCGATTGCCGATTGCCCCTTAGAGGCTGTTAACTGCTAAAGTAAGCCCACAAAATGTAACGGGCCGTGACCGCTAATCAATTCCAGCATTAAGGCCAAAAAGCCGATCATCGCCAAGCGACCATTCCACACCTCTGCGGTGGAAGTCAGACCCCATTCCCAGCGTTCTTGGGGATACATCTTCATTTTCTTCTTCCTCGGACGTACTACCTCCGTAAAGGTGCGCGGTGGGGTGTCGAGGGATTCGTTGACCAATTCCGCGAGGGATTCGATAAACAAAGGATGGGTATTGAGGGCGGGAACACGCTGAAAGTTCTCAACTCCGGCTTCTTCAGCGATTTCGCGGTACTCGATGTCAATTTCTTGGAGGGTTTCGATGTGTTCGGAAACGAAGCTGATGGGAACCACCAGTAAGTTTTTCACCTCGTTTGCGCCTAATTGTTTTAAAGCGTCTTCGGTGTAGGGTTTGAGCCATTCGACCGGGCCGACGCGACTTTGATAGGCGAGGGTGTGAGGATTGGGACGGTTGAGGGTGTCCATGATTTTCTGGGTACAGTCCTCGATTTCCTCTTGATAGGGATCGCCCCCTTCGGTAACGTAACTCAACGGGACACCATGAGCGCTGAAGAAAATGTGAGCATCGTCGGGATTTTCAAATTGGTTCAACTCTTGAGCAATTAAATCCGCCATAGCTTGTAAATATTGCGGATTTTGATACCAAGAGGGAACCACGGTATATTCGATTTTTTGTAACTCCGGGTCTTCTTGCCAAATTTTTTCAAGAAGACGGAAAGACGAGCCACTGGTACTAATAGAGAATTGAGGATATAGGGGCAAAATAACGAGTTTTTCAGGGCGATCGCGCTTAATTCTACCTAATGCTTCTTCGGTAAACGGATGCCAGTAGCGCATCCCGATATACACTTTTGCTTCATGACCTTGTTCGGTCAGTCTGGCTTCGAGGGCGTTGGCTTGTTCTTCGGTAATGCGGCGTAGGGGCGAACCGCCGCCGATTTCTTTATAATTTTCTTGAGAGGTTTTTGCCCGACGACTGGAAATAAGCCAGGCCAAAGGTTTTTGTAACCAAGGAAACGGCAAGCGGATAATTTCGGGATCGGAAAACAAGTTAAACAAGAATTGGCGGACATCTTTTAATTCATCGGGTCCACCTAAATTAAGTAATAATACTCCTGCGCGAGCCATATCGATAATAGTTTACTAATTTTTTTCAGTTTGTTTACTAAGTGTAACAATATATGCTGCTCTCTCGTCCATCCAAAACGGACGCGATCGCCATTTCTATTCAGGAGGTTTACAATTGGCAACCATTCTCAGAGATTTAAGCTATCGCTATCAGTGGCTTTATGATGGCATTGCCAAGGCTTCAGCTTTGGCAGTAGGCGGGGAGTCACGCTTTCGACAATTGGCGCTGCAAGGGCTAGAAACTACCCCACAGACGGCGATTTTAGACCTCTGCTGCGGTGCAGGGCAAACCACTCGCTATCTTGTCGAAAAGAGCGATCGCGTCACGGGTTTAGATGCCTCTCCCTTTGCCATTCAACGGGCCCAACAAAACGTCCCCCAAGCCGATTATGTCGAAGCTTTCGCCGAAAATATGCCTTTCTCCGATGCAACCTTCGATCTCGTTCATACCAGCGTCGCCCTCCACGAAATGAAGCCAGAACAATTACAAGCTATTCTCAAAGAAGTCTACCGAGTTTTGAAGCCGGGGGGAACATTTGCCTTTATTGATTTTCATAAACCCCACAACCCCATATTTTGGCCGGGTTTGGCAATGTTTTTATGGTTGTTTGAAACGGAAACCTCTTGGCAATTAATTAACACCAATTTAGTGGATTTGTTAACAACAATCGGCTTCCAAAAGCCCCAGCAACGCTTGTTAGTCGGCGGTAGTTTACAGGTGGTTCAAGCAAGGAAAAATAATTAATAATGTACAATGTATAATTAACAATTGACAATGTACAATTAACAATGTAAAACTAATAACAAACAACCAACAACTAATAACAAACAACCAACAACCAACAACCAACAACTAATAACCAACAACCAACAACTAACAACTAATAACAAACAACTAATAACTAATAACAAACAACTAATAACAAACAACCAACAACAAACAACTAACAACTAACAATCAACCATCCCCGTTTGCCAGGTTTCTCCTTCGATTTGAGTATGAACTTGCCACTGAGGAGAGGGTTTGGGGTAGTCGCTGCGATAATGGCCGCCTCGGCTTTCGGTGCGATATAAAGCACTTTTGAGGATGAGGTAGGCAATGTCGAGTAAGTTGAAGGTTTCGGCGCAGGTTTGTAGATTTTTTTGCGCTGTAGGGTTAGTAAAAACGATGGCTTGAGACGGGGATGAGTTGTTAATGTATTGACTGACTTGCAGTTGACGAAAGGTATCTCGCCAAGACTGGACTTGCGCGATCGCGTCAGTTAAGGCATCCTGAGACCGTACAATCCCCGCACTTTGCCACATTAACCGTTGTAACTCAGTTCGTGCGATCGCCATAATCTCTGCATCTTTCTCAAAGTTGCCTTCAGCTTGCATTTCAGGCGCATTAGAGGAGGGGGGATTTTCGTTAGTAATATCTAAATGAGTGAGTTGCGCGGCATAAACCAAACATTCGAGTAAAGAGTTACTGGCTAAACGATTCGCCCCGTGTACCCCCGTACTGGCGGTTTCCCCAATGGCATATAAACCGGGAATCGAGGTTTGATTGTTTAAATCTGTGGCAATGCCTCCCATCCAATAATGGGCCGCAGGGGCAACCGGAATCGGCTCGTTCAAAACATCAATGCCCCAATGCTGACACACTTGAATAATATTGGGGAAACGGTAATGCAGACGCTCTCGCTCGATGGGAGTCAAATCCAGATAAACCCGTTCTCCGGCAGGATCGGCAGCCGTTTGTTCTAAATGATGAAAAATGGCGCGACTGACCACATCACGGGGCGCTAACTCCCCTTTGGGATGATAATTAAAGGCAAAGCGATCGCCCTTTTTATCCACTAAATAGGCCCCTTCTCCGCGTACCGCCTCGCTAATCAGGAAACGGGGCGCACCGGGTTGAGTTAAAGCCGTGGGATGAAACTGCACAAACTCTAAATCTCGCAATTGCGCCCCCACCCGCCAAGCCAAGGCAATGCCGTCTCCGGTACTCACCGAGGGATTCGTGGTTTGGGCGTACACCTGGCCGCCCCCTCCCGTCGCCAGAATCACCGCCGTTGCCCCAATCCAACGAATTTGATTATGGTGCAGTAAACTCACCCCCTGACAGCGTTTTGTGTCGGGATGCAGCCACAAACTCAACGCCAAGGCTTGGGATAATACCTCAATATTGTCTCGTTTGAGGACTTGTTCGCTGAGAGTCCCCACAATCGCCCTCCCGGTGGTGTCGGCGGCGTGGAGGACTCTGGGGTGAGAATGGGCGGCTTCGAGGGTCATAGCTAGTTGCTTGCCGTGACGGTCGAATGCGACTCCTAACTCCACAAGGCGATGAATCGCGGTGGCTGCATTGTTGACCAAAAAATCTACACTGGCGCGATCGCACAAACCCGCCCCTGCTTTGAGGGTATCTTCTTGATGGAATGTGGTTGAATCATCGGGCGCGATCGCGGCGGCTATTCCTCCTTGGGCCCAATCGCTGGCCCCCACTTTCAAGCGGTCTTTAGTAATCAAGCCTATTTGTAGAGATTCGGGTAAACACAACGCCGCATATAACCCCGCCGCCCCAGTTCCCACCACAATAACATCAAAACGAGGGGGAATGTTGGTTGTTGTCGCTTCAGAAGAGGAGGAATGCAAAACCATAGATTTTGGATCGATCGTAATCTACAAATACAGTAACAACCCACCCCGCAGAAGGAGTGGGTTGCATCATACTATAAGCCTTGGTCAACCGTTAAATCGGTTCTTAGTAAACCCCAGGATTGTAACGATCTGCCCCTTCGACAAAAACGGGGTCGATTGGCGTTACCGTAAATTGATCGAAGTTTGCTTGCAAGCGCTCTTTTTGACGTTCGGATAAGCCCGGAATATCTAAGACATCTTCTACGTCTTTATAAGGAGCATTGTTGATAATTTTGCTGGCTAAAGTCGGATAAAAGCCGCGAAGTTCCCGGAAGTCCCGCACATGGCTGTTGTTGAGATCGATTTTTTGACCGAATTCGGTGGATAATTTCGCATCTGCCGGATTGACGTATTGGGCTGCCGTGGCCGTGGGCTGACCCAACCCCAACCAAGACGCGATCGCGATCGTCGCAATTACTAACAAGCTCACCAGTTTTTTCATTAAAATTAAATCCTCCTAATCTTTGCTCTCTCGCCCAAGGAGAATGCCACTTCTCCATCAGGTTAACTTTTGTGTTGTTTTATCTCATCTTATCTTAGAAACCGCACGATTTGGTCATTGGTCATTGGTCATCGGTCATTGGTCATTGGAAACCTCATTACCCAAGACAAAGGACAAACGACTAAATAATCTAAAATTAACCTAAACTCCGAAAACCCTAGCGGATTACTCAAGTTTATAATTAAGCTGTACTACTGTACAGCAAGGTTCAAGGACATTAAATATTTATGGCTAATCTACAACTCGGTGATATCGTTCCCGATTTTACCCAAGCTTCCAACAAAGGCGAAATCTCGTTCTACGATTGGGCTGGCGATAGTTGGGTGGTGTTATTCTCTCACCCGGCAGACTATACTCCGGTTTGCACAACGGAATTAGGGGAAGTTGCCCGACTCAAGCCCGAATTTGCCCAACGCAACGCCAAAGTGATTGCCCTCAGCGTTGACGATGCCGATTCCCATGCAGGCTGGATTGGGGATATCAACGAAACCCAAAGCACCACGATCAATTATCCCATTTTGGCGGATGTGGATAAAAAAGTATCCGACCTCTACGGTATGATTCATCCAAACGCTGATGATAAAGTCACGGTGCGGACGGTATTTGTGATTGACCCTAACAAAAAGTTACGCTTAACTTTGACTTATCCGCCGAGTACCGGACGCAATTTCCAAGAGATTATACGGGTATTGGATTCTCTGCAACTCACAGATAATTATCAAGTGGCAACTCCGGTAAACTGGCAAGATGGCGAAGATTGTGTCGTTTCGCCGAAGATTCCCACCGAAGAAGCCAAACAGAAGTTTCCCAAAGGGGTACGGGAAATTAAGCCTTATCTGCGGATGACTCCTCAACCGAATAAATAGAGGGGATTTTGGCCAGGAATTTGATTTCCTGGCCAAGAAGTGGGGAGAAATTACCAATTAAGGGATTCTACCAACAACCAACAACCAACAACCAACAACCAATGACCAATGACCAACGACCAATGACCAATAAAAGTGATTGGCGATTATTTTTACAACTCGTCCCCTATGCCAGACGCAATCAGAGTATTTTATTCTGGTCGCTGATTTTACTGGTTCCCCTCGCGATCGCGGGAGCAATTCAACCCCTTATAATTGGTCAAGCCATCTCTGTCTTTCGCCAAGAATCTACCTGGTCATTTCTGGCCGAACGTTCTACCCAAGAAGCGATTAACTGGCTGATTGGTTTGTTGTTGCTGACCATTTTCGTTCGGTTGTCTTTCTCCTCGGTTCAAGGCTATCTCGTCCAAAGAGTCGGCCAAGAAATCACCGCCGGAATTCGCCACGACTTGTTTACCCGCGTGACTTCCCTAGCTGTTCGCTTTTTTGATAAAACTCCCGTCGGTCGTCTTGTGACCCGCTTAACCAGCGATGTTGAGGCATTAGGGGACGTTTTCGCGACGGGGGCGGTGGGGATTCTCAGCGATATCGCGAATATCTTGGTCATTGTCGTGACGATGTTTTGGTTGCAGTGGCAATTGGCTTTGATGTTGGTGTTGATGCTATTTCCCGTGACAGCGTTGATTATTTACTTTCAGCGAGAATATCGCCAAGCCAACTACAAAGCCCGTGAAGAACTCTCGCGACTCAATGCCATGCTGGCCGAAAATGTCGCCGGGATTAATATTGTGCAACTATTCCGCCGGGAACAGTTTAACGCAGAGATGTTTCGCTCGGTGAATCAACGCCATCGCCAAGAAGTAGACCACACCATCTTTCACGATTCGGCGGTGTCGGCAACATTAGAATGGGTTGCCCTGGTCGCGATCGCGGGGGTACTGTGGTTAGGAGGAACTCTTGTGATCAACGAGGCGTTGACTTTTGGGGTTTTGGCTTCCTTCATTCTTTATGCCCAACGCTTTTTCGACCCGTTGCGTCGCTTTGCCGAAAAGTTCACCATGATTCAATCGGGCTTTACTGCCATTGAACGCATCAACGAGTTGATGAACGAACCCATCGAAATCCGCGACCCTGAAGCTCAAACTCGGCAAAGTTTGGGAACGGCAGTGGAAGAACGAGAGCATATTGGCGAGATTCGCTTTGAAAATGTTTGGTTTGCCTATAAAGACGATGAATTCGTCCTCAAAGACCTAAATTTTACCGTTAAACCCGGCGAAAAAATCGCGTTGGTGGGGCCGACGGGGGCGGGTAAAAGTTCCATCATTCGCCTGTTATGCCGCCTCTACGAACCGAGTCGCGGTCGCATCCTCGTCGATGGCATTGATATCCGCGACCTGCCTCAAGCGGAGTTACGCCGCCATATTGGGGTGATTTTGCAAGAAAGTTTCCTGTTTGCCGGGAATGTCAAACGCAACATTACCCTAGGGGAAAATTACGAGTTTGCCACCATCCAAGGGGCTGCCGAAAAAACCAATATCGACGACTTTATTAACAATCTTCCGCAAGGCTACGATACCCAACTGCGGGAACGAGGGACGAACCTTTCTGGGGGGCAAAAACAACTGTTGGCCTTTGCCCGTGTGGCCATCCGCAACCCTCATATTTTGGTGTTAGACGAAGCCACCGCGAGTCTCGATGTCAAAACTGAAGCTTTGATTCAAGAAGCCCTCGAACATCTCCTAATTAATCGAACCGCAGTGATTATTGCCCACCGTCTCTCGACGATTCGTGATGTAGACCGCATTCTTGTGCTGAAACGCGGCGAGTTGATTGAGTCGGGCAGTCACGAAGAATTGCTCAAACAAGGGGGCTTATACGCCAGTTTATATCAGTTACAAATGCTTGGCACTTAAACATCTGTCCGGTTTTTGTAGTAGATTGCAGGTTGTAGGATTAGCACCTGCTATTGATTGGTTAAATGTGTGTGTGTTGAGAGAATCGCGAGATATGAAAAAGCATTTTCAGGCATTTTTAGATAAATTGACTCGTTGGACAGCCTTGGGCTTGGTTCCGACGGGTTTGCTGGCGTTTTCTGTGCCGCAGGAAGCCAAAGCGGATTGGAACCCTTTTGAGATTTGTGCTGAGGAGTTGTTAGCCACAGAAGCAATTTCCCCAGCGCAAGCAGCGTTGGCTTGTGCAGAAGCCCTCGAACCCAAGGATTTGTCGTTTTGTGTGATTAAGATTAATTCATTTACGCCTGTGGATGCGGTGTCGGCGTTGCAGGCTTGTTTTCGCGATCGCCGTCCGTTGGAATTGGCCACCTGTACGGTTAATATTACCGAAGAATTCGATCTGAGCGATCGCGTGGCTCGCAAAAGTGATGAAACCCTGGTTGCACAAACAGTAGATGAAACAGAAGTCACCCCAGGATTAATCAGAACTCCGGGTTCCCTTGACCCGACTCTCATTCAACCGCAGATTTTGGACACCCTCGATGAACCCGAAGTTGACGGGATTCCAGACGTATTACGCAGTAATGAGGGGAGACTTTCAACGGCAATGGCAACCCTAGAATACTGTCGTCTCAGTGTTTTACCCATTCGTTATTCTGAATGCGTGATTGGTTTGGGTCGTCAAATGGATTTTACCGTCGGACGGCTTTTGGAAACTTGCATCGAAGCGGAGACATTTCCCCCTAGCTTATTCCCCCGTGTCGAGGGGTAAGTTGTTGGTTGTTGGTTGGGGATTAGATCGAATCCGAAAAAGCAACCACAGTTCGCTGAACCCCGGTTTCTAATAAGCCTACCCGATTGAGTTGAAATTTAACCTCAATAGCCGGGGTTTTTCACCCTCACTACTTAAACGAATTTAATCTTACTTTTTGGATTTTATTGTAAACGAAAAATATTAATTCTCAGTTGTACATTGTTAATTGTTAATTGTACATTGTTAATTGTACATTGTTAATTGTTAATTGTTAATTGTTAATTGTTAATTGTACATTGTTAATTGTTAATTGTACATTATTAATTATGCCTGAGAACCGCTTTCTCCTGTTTTCACGGCTGCCCCGATTAAATGGGCGATTCGCAGGGCTTCGGGGACTTTGCCGCAGTCTGTGAGGGCATGGAGGGCGAGGCCGATGATATGGGGGTCTTCACCGCAAACTTGGAAGAAAAAGGGGGGATTGTGGTGGATGATTCCGGCTCTTTGAATTAATTGTAGCCGCAAGTCGCGATCGCGAAAATGAGACAACGCTGCTGTAATTTTCTCGAAGTTGGGATAACGCCGCATCACCGCGACACAAGGCAATTCTAACCGTTGCGAGAGGGTGGGTAAGTCGATGAGATTAAAGCCCCCAAAGCCCAAACCATCCAGTAACACTAAATGCAACTGGGGCAGAAATTTACTGGGTAATAGCTGTTCGCAAATCTTATCGGTTGCATCCAAACCGTCTTGGGTGACTTGACTCCAAATCATCCCCTCAAACCTCGTCCCCGCACAAATAATCCCCGCAACTGACACGGGAGGAGGTGGGGGAAAATTGGCATCTAAGGGCTTACGGTGACGCTGAAACGGTGCATCATCAAAGCCAATAACGCGAATTTGTTTTCTTTGTCGCAGTAGGACTTCTAAAGCAGTCATCAGTTTTCGAGGCTACATATATATGCTCGTCAAAATTAGCGCGATCGCGGTGAAAAATGCAATTCAAGTTCTTTTTTAAATTTCTTATATACTTCTAAGAATTTACAGTATTTACAGATATTTTATACCTGAAAACGCATCAACAATTCTCAGTATGATTGACTCTAAATTTGCTCCCGAATCCAAGCCCGAAATGCTTTCATTGTTTTATTTCTGCCTTCAATTTTACTTTGTTCTAGATATTCAGGAATAATTGTTTTCACAGAAAATCCGGGAAAATGAGGACTTTCCTCACATTGAATGTAAACACTATTTTGCAGCACGTTAATTTCTAAACTTGTACCGTCAAAGCGCCAAAGTTCCCCGACTCCTAAAGCTTCATAGTTATTAAACCGAGTTCGAGCAGTAATATCAATTTCAATCGCTAAATCTGGGGGTGGGTCTATACTTAAATCAATTCGCTTTTGACCGCGAACTACTGCTTCATTTTCAATATAAAAACAATCATCAGCTTCAAGTCCTTGATTCATCCGTTGACTTTTAAATGTTGTAGAACCTAGACTCCGAAATTCAATATCCCGTTCTTCCAAAATTGCTTTTACAAAGTCAGCAATCATGACTTTATCGTCTTCGTGTTCTGGTAATGGAACCATAATTTCTAATGTTCCTTGGCTGTAGTTAATACGAGACCCGCGTTTTTCTCCCAAATTCTCTAGCAAGTCTTCGTACATTTGCCAACTAATATCTTTCATTAAAAGTTGCCGACCGGGAGGAATAACTAACTGTTCAAAAGTTACTTTCATATTGTTGATTTTTGCAAAACATTTTGGGCTTAATTGGTCATATCAAATCCGAAAAAATAACCGTTGGCGCGAGAACCCCGGTTTCTTACCCGCTTACACAGTCAAGTTAAAATTTCAAGCTAGAAACCGGGGTTCTTAATCTCCACTCATTATTATGTGTCAACAATCGGTGTAATTTGACCATTAACGGTATAAAAACCGCCGCGACTGGCTTCTTTGAGGCTTTCTACCTGGTAACGTTTCCCTTCTTGTCGTAAATCTCTGGGGAACTGCACATTCCAATCGGAATTGTAACCGGAAGATACAACCCGCACTTTGAGTTTACTGCCCTTTTTGTAGCACTCGACAATAATTTCTGAAGTAGTCGTTTGGGGTTGAGAAGAAAGCCATTTTTGCCGGATGCGTTGGATTTGGGCTTGGAATTTTGCCCCTTTGTCTGGATTTACCAGATTAATAAAGTTAGCATATCCCTGAATCTCAGCCATGAGGTTGTTAGAATTTCCCCAATGTTTTCCGGTGAAACCATCTAATTCGATTTGGTATAAAGTAGCCCGGAATCGCTTTAGGGTTTTGCGGTCTATATTAGGAAATTCGTTGACGACAATCCCTGTTACTTCCTGCTGACGGGATTTTTGCCGTTGAATCCGCAGTTTGTCGGGGTGACGGGTGAAGCCTTCGTGGTTGATGATGTTTTCGCTGCGATGTAGAAGCCCTCGGATGTGGTTCAAACTGTCCCCAGAAGCCGAAAAGGTGAGGTCATCGGCATAGCGGGTGTAAGTGTAGCCTAATTCGTCTGCGAGGGCGGTTAAACGGCGGTCTAAGCGACGACAGAGTATGTTTGTCAAAGCCGGGGATGTGGGCGATCCTTGAGGCAGATGGCGATCGCCCGTTGCGACATAATAGGTAATACCGTCGAGTTCGATCGCTTCGGTGTCGGCTTCGGTGCATAATAAACCTAAGATGGTTGCGATCGCCTCGCTGTAACCAATGGCTTGAAATAGCCCTTTGATGCGTTTATAGGTCAGGGTGGGGAAAAAGTTTTTGAGGTCGCAGTTGATCACGACTTCAGAGTTAACATGGGGTTGCGCGTTGGTTAAAATGGAGCGATCGCGCCGAAATCCGTGGGCTGCGTCGTGAGGTTCAATAGGGTTGAGGATATGGGTTAAAATCCAATGCTGAACGGCTTTTAAGCGGGGCATTGGCGCAGAAATAAGGCGATCGCCCCCGGTCTTTTTAGGTATATTAAAACGGATATAGTGGGAAACCTTAGCAACTTTGCGATTAAAGGCGAGAAAACGTAACTCCCCGATGCTAATATTCATCGCAGTTGCGAGGTCTGCTGCGTTGGCAAAATCGGGTAAGCCGTAACCTTGCAAACGCTCGGAATTGCTTTGCGCGTGATTCAGTCCTTTTGAAACGTCTTCCCCTAAATAGACAATTTCTTGGGCTTTTCGGGCTTGCCAGGCTTCGGCTCGTTCTTGTCGTTCCCTTTCGCGTCTTTCCTTGTTTTCTTGCTGTTTTCGTCGGGATTCTGCTAACCTTTCTTTCAGCATTTGCCGCCGCAGGGCTTGTTCATCTTGCAACAAACGGCTTTGTTTGCGTAAGTCTCTTAATTCTCGTTGTAGTTGCGATCGCTTTTGGATTTCTGCGGTCGTTTCTTGATGTACCTCGTCATCCTCTGACCAAAAGCCAAAGCGGATCATTTCTTCGAGGATAAACTGTTCTTTGCCGACTTGACGCACGCGATCGTATAATTCTTGTCTACTACGGGGTTGTTCAGACATCACCAGTTAGCCCAGGAAATTACTCAAATTTGGTTCAATTGTACTAGCATAAAGCCAATGCTACAAGTTTATCTGAAATAAATTGAGAATTGCTATAAAATTCCCCCCGATACAACATCGAGGGGCAAAAATGTTAGAAATGCAAATTCAATTATTTCTTTTCAACATACATTTCTGGTTCTACGGCATAATTGTCTAAACGACCCGCTTCGTCCACCACATAACCATCTGTTGTGGTCATTCCAGTGCCTTTTTCTTGTTGGTCTACTTCTTTGACCTGTTTAACTTGTTTTTCCACATCTTCTGCGGCTGGAATACGCTCATCCGGGGGGTTTACCATGGGATTTTGTGCCATTTGCACACCCATTTGATCGCCAGATACGCTGGTTCCCGGTTCGGTTTTGTCAGGATTAACTGGGGTTACTACTCTTTTTTGTTCTTCAGCCATATTTTTATTATTTTATTATCGTCATTTGCATAGCAGCCTAATTTTAATTAATCAGGGTTTGAAATTACTTAAGATAACCTTTTCACCAATCAGACTACTTTTACCATAACAAGGCTGAAGGCTTCATTAATCTGTCGCGAGCCTTAATTCTCGTTTGATCTTTCAAATTGGAGTCGTCCCAAGGAAAGAGAGAATGAATCTTCGATCAACTCATTTTTGGTGCTTTCACAAGCAGTTTTACTCAACTTCTAACTCAATTTCAGTTTCATCAAAAGTTGCATCTGCGGGGTCTTCTCCAATCCAGTCAGGAAGTAAAATCAAACCTAAACCAATGACCAACAACGAGATTAAACTGATCCCTAAAATCAATCCTCGACCTGCATATTTGTTCTGCTTGTTGTGGCTGTGTTGTTCTTCGAGATGACGTTGTTCTTGACGACCTCGCAAATAGCCGTGTTTAAAGTTTTCTTCGGCCATTTCTGGTTGAGAACGAATTGCAGCCGTATCAGTAGAGGAAGGATGAGGGACAGAATTTTCTTCAGAATCGGTGAGTCCTTTATTATTGAAATTTTGGGGATTTTTATTTAAATTAGTCATAACCTTTTTTTATATTGGGATGAAGTTGTAAAGTTAATTGTGCTAGACCTTACAATTACAATTTTATGGTTTTTGACTTTAAATTCATCCCCCAGATGAAATAAATTCAATGAGATTAAACCCCAGAGATTCTACCCTTTGACCCCACTTCCCGCTTCAGAAGGAATAATATAACGCTGCACAAAGAGGAATAAAATTAAAACGGGTGCAATAGAAATTATCGAACCTGCTGCAATTAAACGCCAATCGAGGGAGAAAGTTCCTGCTAACCTTGCAACTCCTAAAGGAAGCGTATAGTAATCGGGATTATCCAGCACAATCAACGGCCACAAAAAGTCACTCCAAGAGCCAATAAATGTAAAAATTGCTAACGTAATTAACGCCGGACGTACCGCCGGAATCATCACATTCCACCAAATACCGATTTCTGTACAACCGTCCATCCTGGCGGCTTCTTCGAGTTCTTTGGGGACTCCGAGGAAGGCTTGACGCAAGAGAAATATACCGAAAGCAGTAGCAAGACTGGGAAAAATTAGCCCCAGGTAAGTGTTTCTTAAACCGAGTTCCACCGTAAGTACATAAAGAGGGATCATGACAATCTGAAAGGGAATCATGATCGTGGAGATAATGAGAGCAAAAATAAAGTCTCGTCCCCAAAATTTTAACCTTGCGAGGGGATAAGCCGCCAGAGAACTAAAAATCAAATTTAAAATAACTGTGAGAATAGCAACCAGTAAACTGTTGAATAAATAGCGACCAAAAGGGGCAGTTTCCCAAGCCGTGATAAAGTTATTAAATGTCGGGGATTGGGGAATAAGACGGGGAGGAAAGCCAAAAATATCTTCTGTGGGAGACTTTAAGGATGTTCCTAATAACCACAGTAACGGAAATAGCATTAAGACCGCGATCGCGCACAATGTAATATAAATCGCAATCGTTTTGAATCGGGGATGTTTCGCGATCGCCTGCAATTCTTTCATGGTTTATAAATTAATAAATCGCCAACCCATTTCCGTACAAACTCCCCCCAACGGACGATCCCAAGTATCAACAGGAAGCTTCGGAACAAAAGCAAACTCAAAAATAATCCCAATCGTGGGAATTGAAACCCACTCTGGATGACTGAGTAAACGGTCATAAAATCCGCCTCCATACCCTAAACGATACCCGGCGCGATCGCAAGCCACCGCAGGCACTAAAATCAAATCCACCTCCTGGGGCTGTAAGCGCTCAGAATGCGGCGACGGGGCAAAAATGCCATAATCTCGCTTTTCTAGAGCTTCTGAGGGCTGCCAGCGATGCCAAATTAAAGATTTATCCTCGCATCGAGGTAAGCCCCAATTTTTCTGGGAGGTTTCGTACAAAAAGCTTAAATCCGGTTCCTGACGAAAACTACAATACCCCAAAATCGTTTGGGCTTGTTGAAATAAAGGAATAGTTATTAGTTGTTGACAAAGTTCTTGGCTTTGTTTTTGCCATTTTTCTGGCGCGAGGGATTGCCTTTTTTGTAATATTTGTTGTCTAATTTCAAGTTTTTGATTCACAACCGTTATATTGACTTAAAAACTATTTAATCTCGTTCCTAGGTTATACCTTAAAACGAACACACAAAGCTCTACCTTGATTAGAATGATAGAGATTTCGACACCACAGTAATTTTAATTAATTTTCTGAGGAACAAGATTAATAACCGATCCTATCAAAATAAGAACAAACAACAAACAGCAAAAAGCCAGTCACTCAGGCAATAAAAGTTTTCCTTAGATTTTACTGTTGCTTCAATTCCGCATACGCTTCATAAACCCCTTGCACATTGTACCAATTCAGGAAAATACGAGCGACTTCGAGAGCCAATTGGGGCTTACCGCGATTAATTAACCACTGTAAAAAAGGCGCAAGGGTTCTTTCATTCAAACGTCCCCCTACCGATAATACACCCCACAAAATACGATGTAACCAAGTCATTTGAATCATCATTTTAACATCCCAAGTTGGGTGTTTTTGGTAGAATAAAACCCCCATTCGTCCCCGTTGATGCTCTTGGTCAATCAGTTTGGGGATTTGCGCTAAACTAAAGGGCGGATGCCAGTGATAGCCCACCGCTTCGGGACATTTAATCAGTTTTAAATTAAGCTTTTTCAAGCGAACACCGAGTTCTAAATCTTCCCAACCGTAAAGTTGAAACCCCGTATCAAATAAACCTGCTTCTATGAGCCAATGACGCGCGATCGCGACATTTCCCGTAGCAAAATAAGCCGCCGAAAAATCCGTCACTTTATAAGGCTCAGAGGTTGGATTCTCAAAATTGCAAGTATTAATCACCCAACCATAAGTAAACACGCGATCGCCATAACCTTCTTGTCTTCCTTGAGCCAATCCTGCTGCATGAGCCTCTAAAAAATTCTCAGTCACAACCAGATCGCTATCAATAAAAATAATTGTATCTCCTTGTGCCTTTTCAACCCCTAAATTTCTCGCCGCAGCGGCCCCTTGGTGATTTTGTGCGAAAGTTATAACATGGGGAAACTGCTCGGCATTCGCTTTTAAATAGTCCAATGTCCCGTCCGTTGAGCCATCATCAACGACAACAATTTCGTAGCCTTTGATCGCCGTAGCGGGGGTAAATCTCTGGACTTCTAACGCCTTTAAACATTTGGTTAAAATTGGCTTGCGGTTATAAGTTGGGATAACAATACTAAAAAACACAGAAGACATCTTTTATACGAATGAATAAAATATTGTAAATTGCTTAATATCTATGGGCTAGATGTAGAAGCATCAATCTAAAGACGGTAGGCAATACCGACTGCATAACATAAGATTACGAAATCAAGGGCAAAGCCCTTGTCTATACGTTCCTCGGTACAACCTAAGAACGAAATCAAAAACAAACAACAAGTCAATTCTCGTCAAAACCGGCGAGCGATCGCCACCACTGACTTTTACCCTAATCATAACAGTTGTTATGACCGACATAATAACTGTTATGAGGTTTACCCCAGAAAATCCGTCTGAAAGAATGAAGGCGCGATCGCGTTCCAGAACTTCGTACAATAGAGAACGATCATCCCATAAACAACTCAAGATACAGCCAAGCATAACTTATGGCCAACGAAACAATTACCCTATTATCCAGCCGCGAAGTTGAGAAAATGCGGGCTGCCGGACAATTAGCCGCCGAATTGCTCGATTATCTCGAACCCATGGTTAAACCCGGCGTAACCACCCAAGAATTAAACGACGCAGCCGAAAAATGGACGCAACAACACGGGGCAAAAAGCGCACCTCTTGGTTATCATGGCTTTCCCAAATCCATCTGTACCAGCGTCAACGAAGTCGTCTGTCACGGCATTCCTAGCCCCCGTCATGTCCTCAAAGACGGGGATATTATCAACATCGACGTTACCCCCATTTTAGACGGCTATCACGGCGACACCTCCCGCACCTTTTTCGTCGGGACCCCTTCAGATAAAGCCAAAAAACTCGTCGAAGTCACCGAAGAATGTTTGCATCGCGCGATCGCCCAAGTCAAACCCGGTGCTAGACTAGGGGATATCGGCGCAGCGATCCAGGAACACGCCGAAGCAGAAGGCTTTTCCGTCGTTCGCGATTTCGTCGGCCATGGCGTGAGTACCGTCTTCCACACCGCCCCCCAAGTCCCCCACTACGGCAAATGGGGCAAAGGTAAGAAACTCCGCAAAGGCATGGTTTTCACCATCGAACCCATGATTAACGAAGGCACCTGGGAAGCCCAAGTCCTCGAAGATGGTTGGACTGCCATCACCAAAGACCACAAACTCTCGGCTCAATTCGAGCATACCATCGCCGTCACGGATGATGGGGTTGAGATTTTGACGCAACGGCATTCTTAGGCAATCGGCAATCGGGGGGGAGTGAAGATGAATGCCCCTCCAAAGTAGATCAGATATCTGGGTTTTAGCCCAAAAAAACGAACTTAAGGTTTCAAAGAGAGTTGTTGAGACAGTTGGGAAACTAATAACCAATCACCCACACAACCGCCAGTCCAGATAACCCGACCAAACCCAGTAATTCAGTTTGTTATCTTAGACTCATGAAGCGTTACAGCATAACAACGCTTCATCACTCCCCCTAAACCTCTATGGAAACAAAATATGAGCTTACTTGGTAATATCATCTGGTTGATTTTCGGCGGTTTTTTGAGTGGCATGGGTTATGTTTTAGGTGGATTAAGTTTGTGTTTAACCATTGTCGGCATTCCCTTCGGCATTCAATCGATTAAAATTGGTTTTGCCACCATGACTCCCTTTGGTCGAGAAGTGGTTGAAGCGCCTACCGCAAACGGCACATTAGAAACCATTTTTAATGTTATTTGGATTGTTTTATTTGGTTGGGGAATTGCCCTTTCTCACATCACCCACGCCGCGATTTTAGCCCTGACCATTGTCGGTTTACCCTTCGCGAAACAACACATCAAGCTAATCAATATGGCTTTGTTTCCCTTTGGTCGCGATTTCCAAGCCATGGATAAAGTTAGCACAGATATCAAGTCTACTAACCTCGCGTAGTGGTAATTTGACTACAAAAATGAGTCGCTTTCAACCCTGGTTTTTTGATAAAACTGGGGTTTTAATTAGTTAAAATTCTGAAGTTTGGCAAATTTTTGAGTCCCCTTAAGGTGCGTTACACTTCGTTAACGCACCCTACTGCCATGACACAGCTAAAAGTGTGCGATAGACTTTTGGTCTGTTTTCCAATTGAAGCCAGTTTCGAGGGCTTTAGCGTAGGGTGGGTTAGGCGGCTAAAACTCATGCTATGACTGCAATCTAGTTATCCGCCGTAACCCACCGTTTAAGATGTGTCGCGGCACT
>Ga0207419_1000979_pt1 | contig 23155 bp, 15 predicted proteins | sample ElkSloMetagenome_4_FD_184723 | JGI IMG/M metagenome (GOLD analysis project Ga0207419, IMG submission 184723) | Hot spring microbial communities from Elkhorn Slough, Monterey Bay, USA - MD2A (version 2) | ecosystem: Environmental > Aquatic > Marine > Intertidal zone > Estuary: Microbial mat ... | reverse complement strand
CAATAGCAAAATCAGGATTGGTTTACGATGCGGAGTATAAAAGCACTCTGATCAAAAATTAATGGGATTATAATTGTTTTTTACCACAGTACTTTGTTGCCCACAGTTTTTTATTTCCAATTTTAATAATTCAGTATATGGATTTCCTTTTAAACCTAATAGTTCAGCAAAAGCCGGTTCCGTTTTTAATCCGTCAGATTTTAATTCTTTTATTCTCTGTTTAAAGTCAACTCCTTTTTCATTTAAAATCCTGTTTTCAATAACCATATGTCGATAAGCGTTTTGCTTTTCGGCTGGTATATTTTGTCCGAAAATCTCAAACAAAAAAATTTCGGTCTTAAATTCCGCAACAGTTGATTCAATTCCGTTTTGGTTTTTTGAATAAACTTTAAAATCTTCTTTTTTTGAAAACTCCTTTGTCAAACACTTTTTAAATTCAGAGTGATTTTCACATTCACAAATAATGTCTAAATCGCTTTCGGGTAAATTAATTTCGATTGGAATAGTTCCAGTCAGAATCGGATTATATTTTTCGAGTATTTCAAAAATTTTATGACGTTTAATTTCGTTAAAAGCGAGTTTTTGTCTTTCGTTTCCGTATTTTAAATATTCTATATTTCTAAAATTTTCAATCAATTTTCGATTTTTTTTTCAAATTGTGGGCAACGGTCTGGCTATGAGCAGTAGCGCCTAAAAAAGCCATTCAGTTTTATTTTCAGTTACAAACTTAGCAAATAAATTCCAAACTTTCGTTTCAGCCCAAACCCGCGCTATTGCTTATAGCTATTGTTACCACACGTATTTTATCTCAAGTAACCTAATTTCCTCAATTCCTCATATCTTTTCGGGATTTCAGAAATGGCTTGTTCGCTTAATAATTCGGAAGTGTTATTTTCATAAATTTTAAACGAACCTGTTCCACTTTTACAAGTACTTACTTTTTGGTTACTATCTCTTAATTCATATATTTTTTTCCATTCTGCTTTGGTCAATAATTCATCTTTCAGATATTTTATCATTTCACGAGCAGTTTTGTATTTCCTATTTTCTTTATATTCTTCAATCATTTGTTTGTCTCTGAAATCCGAATAAATTAATGCATCTGCAACATAGAGTTGAACGTGTACGTTCGGATATTCCAAAAGTTGCCACAATAATTCCTCTCGTCCTAATAATTCGATAACAGCCATTCTTCGGTCAGTTGCTCTTCCAACTGTTGAATATTCACAAATCCAACCATACTCGTCATAAGTTCCAACACCTAATAATTCGTAATAGGCTTTTAAAATTCTTTTCGGTTCGTTAATACTCAATTTCAAACTATCTGCAAGATTTGGCAAATAAGTATGAGCATATTCTAACCACAGTTTTTTGTCAAAATAATTTGTATTTGTTTCTTTAGATGTATTTGATATTTGACAACTATACTCTAATACTTTGTCGTTAAAACTTATTATTTTAAAATCAGCTACTCGACCTTGCTGTAAATATTCATATTTTACCAATAAGCTGTCTTTTCTTTCAGAAGTGTAATGACCTTCGTTTAATTTGCTAAATTCCTTTAGTTTTTCCCAATTCAACGACCTTAGTAAATCAGAAGTTAGCATAGTTTTTTCACCATTATTTACGGATGGGAAATTACCGAAATCCAAATTTTGAGCATTCAACATCAAATTGAAAACTAAAGTTAAAATGATGAAACTGGTTTTTTTCATATGTGTGGTAACAAAGTGCTAAACGCACTTTTATGCGCTTTTTCCATAAATATAAGTAATAAGCGCACATTTTGTACGCTTATTTCCATTTTAGAATCAATTAGTTAAAAGCGCATTCACCGCTTCCAAGTCCCGCCATATCGGTAATAACTATTGTTTGGCTTTACCTCCAGCAAACAGCATTCGCAAACAAATACCCAAGATTTGCCAGGTTTGTACTGTATGCGATACATGGTGTCAAAAGCCTTGTTGCAAATGGCGCAGTGTTTAATTCGCATAAGTGTTATTTCAATTTAAACGATACACCGGATACTGCAAGTGTGCCCGTTCGTAGTTTTCACTTTGTTTGTGCAACCAGTCTAGTTGCGCGTACCAGTTATTGGCAAAATCGCTATCGTTTTTCTTTTTGTCTTCAAATTGTGTTTTTAAATTCTCGTCACGCTCAAGAAGCGCTGCCGCCTTGTCTTCCCACACATAGGGCGAAAACCCTTCCTTTTGCTGAAGGACTGAGTCAAAAAAATTCCAGATAAAAAAAGAGTCAACGGCTTGGGGCTCTAAAGTTTCCAAAAGATATCTCATACCTGGCTGGTCGGTTTTTACCATAACATCTCCTTTTCGAAATTTGTGTTCGTCCCTAGAAGCTACTATTTCAACATCGTAGTGGGAGTAGTGTCCTTCGTAAGGTTGTTTTCTGGTTTTGTAGGATTTGATTTTATAAGTCTCAACATTTAGGATGGTATCACGTTCAATAGGACTCATTTCAATTTGATTCAGTTTTAATAAATCAATCACTCGCCACCACCCTTGCGGAATGATATAAGCATCTGGAATTTCTACTTCTAAACTTGGTATAAAATAATTCTGATAAGTCACCTTTTTATTGAAGGGCTTTTGAGGATTGTATTTTAACCGTTTTGTTCCTGTAATTTTGCTTTTTACCATCTCGCCTTCATAGCCCATAAAATCTAGCTTAGTATTTTGGGTCGTATCCACCTCCCATTGTATAGGATAAATCCCGTTCTTGTTAAACTTGCCATTTGCCCCTTTCCTTAGCTCGGAAATGTTTTTACCGTCGTCCTCGATTATCTCAATCATGCTTTTCATAAGTTCATACGTGCCTTCCACACGTTGCTTGTAAGGTTTTAGCATATGGGTCTCAACCATCATCCCTAAGGTGTTCCATAGGGTTGTATAGCCGGTGGAATATCTAGGCGAATCCATAAATTGGGAAAATCCTTCTTCTGGAACGGTATTGAAAACATTAACGTAAGGGGTAATATCCCATGATTTTTCAGAGAGCTTATCTTCAAGCTTTGGCATCATTTCCGTCTGTAGATAATCCCCTAACTCACCGCCAAGCTTATTGTGTTGGGTTAATAAATGGGTTAAGGTGTATTGGTAGTCTGCGCCGTTGCTAACGTGGTTATCAATAAATACATCTGGTTTTACTAAATGAAAAATTTCAGCAAAGGTTCTAGCGTTTTTCGTGTCGCTCTTAATAAAATCGCGGTTAAGGTCAAAATTTCTGGCGTTTCCCCTAAATCCATAGGCTTCGGGCCCGTTTTGATTAGTTCTGGTAGTTGAATTTCGATTAAGGCTGCCGCCTACATTATAAATTGGGATTGTGCAAATTACTGTTGACTTAGGCAAGCTTATTTCCCCTTCGGCCATATCACGAAATAGCATCATGGTGGCGTCAATGCCATCTGATTCGCCGGGGTGAATGCCGTTATTAATAAGCAAAACGCGTTTAATGGCTCTTATTCTATTAAAGTTGAACTCCCCATCTGGATTCAAGGTTATTAAATGCAGAGGTTTCCCAGAGTCGGTTTCACCAATTGTTTGCAGATTTATTTCCGGATATTTTTTGGCCAATGCCTCATAATAGGTAATCGTTTCTCGGTAGGTTGCGGTCTCCTTGCCCTGGGAACGTTCAAATCGGGTTTCAAAGTCAAATTTCGTTGATATGTCTTTCTCTTTTTCAGACGAACAACCATGAAGCAAAAGCAACAAAATGTAGATTTTTCTCATGCTTAAACTTACACATTTTATTGTCAATATTTCCTAACCGATAATCAAATAAAATTTTGAAATATCTTACTTTCGCAAAAAGCCTAAACCACAAATGTCACAAACTACAGCTACCATTTTAATGATTCGTCCCGTGAATTTCAGGATGAACGAGCAAACCGCCGTAAACAACTATTTTCAAGAAGATTTATCCATAAAAAATGCCGAAATAAACACGAAGGCTCAAAGTGAGTTTGATGGGTTTGTTGAAAAACTTACCACGGCGGGCGTGAATGTTATAGTTGTGAACGATGATGTGCACGATGATACCCCAGATTCCATATTTCCAAATAACTGGGTAAGTTTTCATGCTAATGGTGACGTTGCAATTTACCCAATGTTTGCTGAAAATAGAAGAAGGGAAAGACGCGAGGAGGTCTTTATAAAATTGGAGAAGGAAGGGTTTAATATTGAGCATATAGTGGATTACACCAGCGCAGAGGATGAAGGTGTCTTTTTAGAGGGTACGGGCAGCATTATTTTAGACCGGGTAAACAAAAAGGCATACTGTGCTCTATCTGAGAGAGCCAATGAGGATTTATTTATAGAATTCTGTGAGGATTTTGAATACACACCAGTAGTATTCACGGCCAACCAAGATGTTGATGGTAAGAGAAAGCCCATTTACCATACCAATGTGATGATGTGTATAGCAGAGCATTTTGCGGTGGTGTGCTTAGATGCTATTGATGATAAGAAAGAACGAAAATCTGTTCTAAAAAGTTTAAAACAGGACGGCAAAGCGGTAATACATATTACCGAAGCACAAATGCACCGATTTGCCGGTAATATGCTACAGATTCAATCTGTAAATGGTAACCAATATTTGGTAATGAGTAAATCTGCTCACGATTCTCTAACCCCGGCACAAATTTCTGAAATAGAAAAAACCTGTAGCATTCTCTCAAGTGACTTAAAAACTATCGAAACCTGTGGCGGCGGAAGTGCCAGGTGTATGATGGCCGAAGTGTTTTTACCTAAACAGGCATGAGTCAATACCAACTAGGAATTACGCCCTCATAACGCAAAAATAACTGTTTATCACAATCTTGGTCAATTTATGATGTATGCCCTTCCCAAAAAACCGATAACTCACTCTACCCTTTGAAAACGGAACTATTTTGCCTTCATTTTAGGTAGTTCAACATAAAAGGTTGTTCCTTCACCAATTTGGCTTTCAACCCAGATTTTCCCATTGTTCAACTCTACCAATTGTTTACAGATGGTGAGTCCCAATCCCGTTCCTTTTTCATTACTGGTACCGTTGGTAGTAAAGTCGCCATCCTTAAAGATTTTATCAATATTTTTTTGTGAGATACCAACTCCTGTATCGGCAACGCTAATTAAAGCTTTGCCGTAATTATTACTATTAGACACTGTGATTCTATCCCCTGAGCGCGTAAATTTTACTGCGTTTGTTAACAGATTCTGGACAACAATCTCAATCATACTTTTATCTGCGTGAATAAGATCGCGTTGGCTGTTGTTAATCAATTCTATATTTTTTTGCTCTGCCTTCTGTTCTACCAAACTCAATTTGTTGTGAAATATATCTTGAATGTTAAAACTTTCTGGCTTAGGCTCAAGACTCTGCATCTGGGATTTAGACCAGTTCAATAAGTTAAATAGAAGCTCCATGGCGCTATCGGCATTTTCACTTAACTCGGGTATAAGATTATAAAATTCCTTTTTAGAGATGTTACCCTGTTTAATCAAATCTATAAAAGCCTTTATTGAAGATACTGAATCCTTTAGGTCATGGGATACAATACTGAATAATCTGTCTTTAATTCTGTTGACTTCCTCAAGGTTCTCTATCCGTTCCTCGTAGGCGCTGTTTTGTTCTATAAGTTGTTCGCGTTCCTTACTCTGCTTGAATTTTGGTTTATCTTTTTTGACCTTAAATTTACCGGTATTTTTATCTCGATATAAAAGTAGCAGCACAATAACCACAATGGCAATTAATAAACCGCCGCCAAAGATGGATAATATAAGATTGGTTTCATCTTTTTCTGTTTGGTTGGTTGGTTTTAGTTTTCGGTTGGGCTCAACTGTTTCTTCTTCTAGCGCAATTTGTATATTTTCGGTATTACCAATTATGGGAAGCCTTTTAGCTTTATTTTCCTTTTCTAACTCTTCCTTTAGTTTAAAGTATTCACCTTGCCAGAAAAATGCATTTTGATAATTTCTCTTTATGGAATCAATTTCCTTTTGAAGTCTATAATTATCAAGAAGTTGTTCTTTGTCGTTAATACGTTTGGCGATCACATTAGCCTCATTGGCCTGGATTCTGGCTAAATTGGTATTACCCTTGTTGAGGTTTAGTTTTCCAATGGCATTTAAAGCTCTAAGCACGCCCTCATCGTTTTTTAGTCTTCGGTTAAGTTTTAGCCCCTTAACCAAAAAGACCGAAGCTTTTTCAAAATTGTTCAATTGTAAGTATTCGTAACCAAGTTTTGGCAAAACCGCTCCTTCTAAATCTTGGTTGCCGCTTGTTTCAGATAGCCTTAAAAGTTTTTCGTAGTAGTTTATTGCTTGCCGGTGCTCTCTGCGTTTCGCATAGATATTGCCTAGATTTTTACTGGAATTGATTATGCCAAGAGTATCCCTTAAATCTGTATTCACTCTAAGCGCTTTGAGATTGTACTCTAAAGCTCGATCAATTTGATTTGTCTTTAAATAGGCCTCAGCTAAATTGTTGTAGGCACTACTAAGCTCAACTGGTAAATTATTTTTTTCAAAAACGCTTATGGCAGAACTCGAATTTCTAAGGCCACTCTCAAAATTACCCCGCTTAATTTCTAATAGCCCAATGCGATTATTAACCTTTGCTATACCGATGGTATCGTTTAAATCGCGATATTGGGAAAGTGCTTTTGAGAAACTATCTACTGCATTATAATAATCATTTTTTGTACTATAGATTAAGGCCTTGTAGTAAAATATATCAGCTATGCCTTTTTTGTAATTAAGTTGCTTGGCAAGATTTTCGGTTTGATCTATGTAAACAAGGGCTTTCTTGTAGTCGCCATTAGCAAACAGCGTCTTTACCAAATACAGGGCCGTTTCCACTTTGGCGGAATCCTGCTTTTGGTAAGCGAGTTTAACGGTCAGGCTATCTATTCTACTAGTTTGGGAAAAACTAAATAGAATACACAAAAGGGAAGCCAATGTGAGACATCGCTTCATCCGTTAATTAGTGCATTATTAGTTGCAAAATTATTTCGGCAAAAATTACTTAAGAGGGATTGGTAAAATTGACTCGAAAATAATAATGACAATCTAATTGTAGATTGATTATTAAATTCCATCAAATTTGGGACTTTAATTAATAGCTGAACCAAAAATCTAGTATTTTAAGATATATTCCTAATTTTTAGGACTTAATGCTTAAAAATTGGTTAAAAGGTTTTTCAGTATCTTTCAAATTATCGACGAATAGATAAAAAGCAAAAAAATCGGAGAAATAACACTTTGGTCGATAAAGTGCATCTTTTGGTGTTATTTTCCTACTTTGTAGTTATTTTTCTGATTATGAATAAATTGAGATGCCTAAATGTTCTGCAATATTTTAATCGAAATATATTCACATAGCGCTCAAGATTGAAAATTACGAGACTCGCAGCCCATACAATTTTTGATTGATCCTCTGTTGGAATGAGGGCAACAGTTTTATGAAGTTCAGCACTGGCTTGGTTTATGCGATACATGCCAACCCATAATTTTGGATGTTCTTAAAAGCAGAGTAATGTGGTGTTTCAAAAAGTTCAATAGCGGTTTCTCCTTATTCTCAATTACAATTACTGTTTTAGGGACTCCTCATTTGGTTAAGAATGTGCCTTACTTTTAAAAGTGCTTCGGGTTCTTGGTTTTTCAAAAAGTGAAGTTATTAAATACATCTTCAAAAGGGTTTATTTATATTATGCTTATGAGCAGATATAGGATTTGATAACTTTAAAAGAGCCAAAAATTTTAACTTTCAAATCCAAAACCAAGAATAAATTTATCTTTGCGCCACAAAAATTGTCTAAATGAATCTTCAGCATACCCTAGAAAAACAAGTAAAGTCGGCTATTTTAAGTGTCTATCAGGTTGACGTTGAAACCGTAGAGTTTCAAGCGACCCGAAAGGAGTTTAAAGGTGATATTACCGTAGTTGTTTTCCCTATGCTACGTTATATAAAAGGGAATCCTGTTCAAATAGGAGAGACTATAGGGGCATTTTTGCTAGAGAATGTAAATGAGGTAACGGCAATTAATGTTGTTAAGGGTTTTTTGAATATTGAGATTTCAGATACATACTATTTGGAATTTTTTAAAGCCATAAAGAACGACGACTACTTTGGTTTTGTAGATCCAAAAGGCAATGGTAAATCCGTAATGGTAGAGTACAGCTCGCCAAACACTAACAAACCACTTCATTTAGGTCATGTAAGAAATAATCTGCTCGGTTACAGTGTGTCTGAAATCTTGAGGGCATCGGGCAAAAAGGTCTATAAAACCCAAATTATCAATGATAGGGGCATCCATATTTGTAAAAGTATGTTGGCATGGGAGCGCTATGGCAATGGCGAGACGCCACAATCATCTGGCCTAAAAGGCGATAAATTAGTAGGCAACTACTACGTAAAGTTCGACCAAGAGTACAAAAAGGAAATAAAACAGCTTATAAAGGAGGGTAAAACCGAAAAAGAAGCTAAAAAGATGGCGCCCATTCTAATCGAAGCCCAAAATATGCTCCAAAAATGGGAGGCTGGCGATACAGAAACCGTTGCACTTTGGAATAAATTGAACAGCTGGGTTTATCAGGGGTTTGATGCCACTTACAAAAATTTAGGTGTTGATTTTGATAAATTGTACTACGAGAGCCAAACCTATTTACTAGGGAAGGAATTCATTGCCGAAGGCTTAAATAAAGGGGTCTTCTTCAAAAAAGAGGACGGTTCCATTTGGTGTGATTTAACAGATGATGGTCTCGATGAAAAAATAGTTTTACGAAGCGATGGTACCGCGGTTTATATGACCCAGGATATAGGCACGGCAATTCAGAGGGTTAAGGATTTCCCCGATGTTGGCGGTATGGTTTATACCGTAGGTAACGAACAGGAGTATCATTTTCAGGTACTTTTCTTGATAATTAAAAAGCTTGGTTTTGATTGGACTGAAAATCTCTACCATTTAAGTTATGGTATGGTTGATTTGCCCTCTGGTAAAATGAAAAGCCGAGAAGGTACGGTAGTTGATGCTGATGATTTAATCGCAGACATGGCCAATACTGCCGAAAGCATCTCTGAAGAACTTGGGAAACTGGAGGGCTATTCTTTGGAAGAAAAACAAGAACTTTACAATATTATAGGTCTAGGAGCTCTAAAATATTATATCCTTAAGGTTGACCCTACCAAACGCATATTATTCAATCCAGAGGATTCCATTGATTTTCAAGGTAACACAGGTCCGTTTATTCAATATACCTATGCGAGGATAAAATCTATACTACGCAAGGCGGAATCGCTTGGTGTAGCTGCGGAAATTTCTGAAGTTTTAAAACTACACCCAAAAGAAAAAGATCTTTTAAAGCAATTGGAGCTATTTCCAGAGATTATTCAAAGTGCTGCATCCAGTTACAGTCCCGCATTAATTGCTAATTACGTTTACGATCTGGTTAAGGGTTTCAATTCTTTTTACCAGAATGTTTCCATCTTAGCTGCAGATAGAGATTTAGAAAAGAAGTTTAGGGTCTCACTTTCAAAAGCCGTGGCATCAACTATTAAAAACTCTTGCGCTCTACTTGGAATTGCCGTTCCAGAACGCATGTGAATTAAATTTAAATACGATTACATTAAAATATAATTTCGAATATTGAATAATTTTCACTAAAACCCCTAATCGTTGACGATTTCTTTGTTAAGTAATTGTTAAATCGAAAAATTCATAAAACCACTCTTTTCATTTTCTCGTAAATTTCATTGTCTTTCCCCAAGAGGCGTTAATCCAAACGTTTAATAATTAAAACAACTTACCAAATGAAAAACAAAATTACAATGGCCATTGCGCTTGCAATGGCATTACTGGTTTCTAGCCACTCGTTCTCACAAGTCGTTACTAGCGGTGCAGACGATGGCTCTGATGGAACACTTAGACAGGAAATTGCCGATACCCCAAGTGGCGGAATCATCACTTTTGAAGGTGTAACAACCGTTACTTTAAACAGCGAACTTGTAATTGATAAATCTTTAAGAATTACAGGACCGCTTAATGCAGGAGAGCTCTTTTTAACTATCGATGCGAATTTTCAAGGCAGGAGTTTCAACGTAACTAGTGGTAACGTCGAACTTGACGATCTTATTATAACTAATGGTGTTGAGGAAAACGGAGGTGCTATTTATGTATCCAATGCAATTCTTTTGGTGAACAATTCTAGAATAACCGGAAATGTAGCCAACGGAACTGGCAGCCCCGCAGGTTCCGGTGGTGGAATATTTGTCGATGAGGGCGCTGTTCTCACGGTAACCGATACCGAAATGTCATCTAACCAGGCTAACAGGGCTGGTGGTGCTATTGAGGATAATTCAGGAGCTGGCTTAGGTGTAATTTTGAATAATGTCGATTTTGAAAATAACAACGCCGGTGCTGCACCGGCTTCTGCACTTCCAGGAAATGGAGGCGCTGTTCATATTACCGGGGCTGGTGACATTACTATTACCGGAGGGTCAGTGATAGGTAATGTTGCTGGTAAAGAAGGCGGTGGCCTTTGGAACGGTACGGGAACAATGACCATTACCGGGGTCGATATAGAGGATAATATGGCCATAGGAAACGACACCGGCGGTGGTGGAATTTTTAACCTTGGTGGTACGGTCTTAATTGATGCCGCAACAACTTTAACCGGTAATATTGCAATGGGTGATACGCCTGGTGGCCGTGGAGGCGCAATTTTCAACAATACCGATGGTGTTCTTGATTTGGCTAATGGTTTAAACATTACCGGAAATTATGCTAGTAGAGCAGGTGGTGCAATTGAAGATGCTTCTAATGGAACACTTACCTTAAATGGAGTCATCATTACCGGAAATGCTGCTGGAGTTGATATTGGGTTAGGTAATACTATTACTCCAAATCCTGGTAACGGTGGTGGTATCCATCTTTCAGGTACAACAAATGCAGATATTAGAACTTGTACCGTAAATGATAACCATGCTGCTCTTGAAGGTGGAGGCCTTTGGAATAATCTTGGAACAATGACCGTTGGTAACACCATAATGGACATGAACGTAGCCGAAGGCGATGATGCTGATACCGGTGGAGGCGCTATTTTTAATAACGGGGGTACGCTCATCGTTGAAGATCAGTCAGCGCTTACCAATAATGTTGCTTCGGGAACTTCTGGTTCTGGTGGCGGTATTTTAAGTGTTGATGGTTCAGTTACCGTGCAAAGTGCGTCTAGTGGTACTGCTACCATGATAAATAATAATTTGTCTAACAGAGCGGGTGGCGGTATAGAAATTATAGAAGGTACGTTGACTTTGCAGGACATCACTTTAAATGGAAACAATACAGGTGTTTCTCCAGCTACTGCAGCTCCAGGAAATGGAGGTGGACTGCACGTATCTGGTAATGCTACAATTACTATAAATGGCGGAACCGTAAATGCGAATGTTGCGGCGCTTGAAGGTGGTGGTCTCTGGAATGGTACGGGTTTAATGACAATTGATGGTACTATGATTGACGGAAATGAAGCCAATGGAAACGATGCCGATAACGGTGGGGCTGGAGTATTTAATGTTGGTGGTAACGTAACTATTCAAAATAATACCTTGATAACCAATAACGTTTCAAACGGAACATCTGCTTCTGGTGGGGGATTATTGAGTCTAGATGGTCAAATAATAGTGACCAATTCAACTTTTGACAGTAACTCGGCCAATAGAGCTGGTGGTGCAATTGAGATTGTTGATGGGGATATGGATTTTACAGATTCTGTTATGAGCAATAATGATGTTGATGGAACTGCCGGCACTCCAAACCCCGGTAGTGGAGGTGCATTCCACGTAACGGGCACGTCTGGAACTATTAATATCATGACCAGTACAATCACAAATAATGCCGCCGCAAATCAGGGCGGTGGTCTGTGGAACCAAGACGGGACGACAATGAATGTTATGCAGTCAACCATCGATAATAATACCGCTTCAACTGGAGGTGGTATTTATAACAAGCCAGAGGCGGTAACGAATGTTACTACCAGTACAATAACCATGAACATGGCCTCTGCAGATGGCGGTGGTATATTTAGAGCACCTGCTGGATCTGCTGGTTCATTAAGCGTAAACGCTTCAACCATTGCGACTAATACCGCTGCTACCGGTGGTGGAATTAACGGTGCAAATGAAGTTACGGTCAAAAATTCAATCATTGCTTTAAATACAGCAAATTCTGGAACTGATGTGTCAGGAACTGTTTCATCCAATGATTATAACTTAATAGGAACAGATGATTTAGATGTGTTTGCTGCCCAAGCAAACGATATTGAGGAAGCGGACCCAGTTGTAGGGCCATTACAAGATAACGGTGGGACAACCTTGACCCACGCACTATTGCAAGGCTCTCCGGCGTTTGATGCTGGTGATTCAGTAGATACATTTATTGACCAAATCGGTCAATCAGTATTTGGTGCATCGCGCGATATTGGTGCTTTTGAAGCACAGGCTACTTTGTCTATAAATGGCTTTGATAATACCAACATTACGGGTGTGTATCCAAACCCAACAACCGGTAGTTTCAATATTGAAATAGGAAATGCCATTTCAAGAGATATTAATTTAAAAATCATTGATATCAATGGAAGGTTGGTTAAAGAGCGAGAATTGACTAACGGATTGAATCCGGTCGATATCTCTGGTATGGACACAGGTATATATATCCTAAGCTTTACATCCGGAAATAATAAAGTTACCCACAAACTTATTTTGGATTAGCCTAAGCCTAAACTAAGTTTTATAGGAACCGTCTCATTTTTTATGAGGCGGTTTCCTGTTTTATAGCTCAAAAGGAAAATGAGTTCCGCAAAACTGATAGTCTTGATTTCTCGTATCTATAATTATGGAAGTCAAAACTATGGTCATATATTTATGTTGCCTAAGTACGTTTCTGCTTTCGGCACAAAAAATCAATCACCTAGCATCATTTCGAAATATTGAAGGTGAGCGTTATTTTAGGTTTAATTACGACAACGATTTTTTTACCGCTACGGATGAAAACTACACCCAGGGCTATAATTTTGAGTTAGTTGCCCCGGCACTTCGTAAAAACCCGCTGAATTTCATTTTAATCAAAGCAAACCAGCAAAATACCAGATATGGCGTTGCCTTAGAGCATATAGGCTTCACGCCAAACGAGTATGACTTGCCAGAAATACAATTTGGGGATAGGCCATTTGCCGCGGCAATAATGCTAAGAAGCTTTGCAATATCCAAAAATACTGTGAAGCAAATACGGTTTCATTCCGCATTGAGTTTAGGGCTCATCGGCCCAGGTGCATTTGGAAAAGAGATGCAAACTGAAATACACGAGATTACCGGAAACAAAACACCGCTTGGATGGCGTAATCAAATACAAAATGATGTTGTGCTTAATTACAACTTCGGTATTGAAAAGCAGCTATTGAACTTGAATGATATAATTGGTTTTCAAATTCAGTCTAATCTGGAGATTGGGACCTTATTCACTAATATTTCAGTGGGGTCTAATATCATAATTGGTAAATTCCAGAATTTATTCACTTCCAAAGCACAGCATAGCACATTTCAAATTTACGTTTATGCCAAGCCAAGTGTGAGCCTTATCGGCTATGACGCAACCTTGCAGGGAGGCTTGATAAACAGGGATAATGCCTATACAATTTCGGCAGGTGATGTTGAGCGCTTAACATTTCAGTATGATTTTGGACTCGTACTTCAAACCAAAACGCTTTATTTTGAATACACTAGATCGCGTATCAGCCCTGAGTTTCAATCGGGACCTTCGGCTAAATGGGGCGGTTTTCGAGTGGGATTTACGTTCTAAGCTGCTAACAACGCCACAGTATTTTGCAGGTATTAATGTAGCTCGATGTTCATGAATCGCAGGAGTGATTAGTTGTTTTGCCTAATTTTTGCTAGCCATGTTTAGTAAGGCTGTTTAGTCTTATTTATTAAATTCGTTTTCAAGAGCTGTAAGACCTTCTTTTGCAAATAAGATTAACTCTTCAAAAAAGCTCCTGAACTCAGCCTCAAATTCAGAATAATATTGAAGCAACTCCCTTGTGGCATTATGCATACCAGAAATATTATTGGTTCTTTTGTTCATGCCATCTAGAACGTTTTGGATGCCATCAATTTTGGCGTAGCTCAATAACCAGTTACCGGAAATCATATGTGGCATCATTTTCTGTATTCTTGGCGGTAGTGTCTCAAAGTTATCCATAATGGTTTTATAGAAATTTTCAGCGTATAATTCTAAAGCCATATCAGAATAGTCCTTCCAATTTTTGGCTAAAAAATGGTCGTAGAGAATATCAACAATAACACCGCTGTAATGACTGTAGTTTTGATGAAGTCGCTTCGTACTCAACCGCACTGTAGGGTGAGCATCGGTATAGGTGTCAATTTGCCGGTGAAGCAAGATGCCTTTTTGAATTCCTACCGGGTACTTTCGATAACTTTTGCCACGTATGCCATCGGCGATAAAATTACCAATGGTAACTTCGGTATCATGTCCTGAAAGGTAGATGTGGGCCAGAAAATTCATAGGCTCAAATTACGAATAATCAGTCAATTTAATTCATTGCTTTATCATGACTTATGCGCTTGTTGAAAAAAACGGATGGATTTGAACATCAATTTTGCTATTGAATTCGATTTCGACTTCAGCCTCAACTTCGCAGAGGTAGTTGTATATTTGTTATGAAAGAACAATACTAAAACAATATATGACACTCATAAAATCAATTTCAGGAATCAGGGGAACAATCGGCGGAACTGTTGGCGACAATTTAACCCCGATAGACGCTGTTAAATTTGCCTCTGCCTACGGCGTTTGGGTTAAGCAACAGCGCAGTAAGGAGAACTACAGGGTCGTTGTTGGTCGTGACGCGCGAATTTCGGGAGCGATGATTCAAGAATTGGTCATGAATACGTTGATAGGTTTAGGCATAGATGTTATAGACTTAGGGCTTAGCACAACGCCAACCGTGGAGATGGCAGTACCCATGGAACATGCCGATGGCGGCATAATCCTAACGGCAAGTCATAACCCCAAGCAGTGGAATGCCTTAAAACTACTGGATGCTAGAGGTGAATTTTTAAACGCCACCGAAGGCTCACGAATTTTAAAGATTGCCGAGCAAAATAAGATTGAATTTGCCGAAGTAGATGACCTAGGTAAAATAGTAAGTAATAATGCCTATATGGATTTACACATCGATGAGGTGTTGAATCTAGAATTGGTCAATCAAAAGGCCATCGGGGGTTCTAATTTTAAGGTGGTTGTTGACGGTGTGAATTCAACCGGTGGAATTGCAATACCCTTGCTCCTAGAGCGACTGGGCGTTGAAGCCGTAAAACTGTACTGTGAGCCAAATGGACATTTTCCCCATAATCCTGAGCCCTTAAAGGAACATTTAACTGATCTTTCAGAGGCCGTTGTTAAGCACCATGCTGATTTTGGTATAGTGGTTGACCCAGACGTTGATCGTTTGGCATTTATAGATGAACATGGTGAAATGTTTGGTGAGGAATATACCCTTGTCGCCTGTGCAGATTATGTTTTAAGCAAAACTACGGGAAATACCGTTAGTAATATGAGCTCAACCAGAGCGCTTCGGGACATTACTGAAAGACACGGCGGCTCATACCAAGCTAGTGCGGTTGGGGAAGTAAACGTTGTTAACTTAATGAAAAAGAACGAGGCCGTAATTGGTGGTGAGGGCAATGGCGGTATTATCTATCCAGAGCTTCATTACGGTAGGGATGCGCTAGTTGGGGTTGCTTTGTTTTTAAGTCTCCTTGCTGAAAGAAAAATGGATGTGAGTGCGCTTAGGGCTAGCTATCCAAATTATTTTATGAGCAAGAAAAAAATACAATTGACTCCAAATTTGGATGTTGATGGCCTCTTAAAGGCTATTGAACTAAAATATTCCGAGGATGGTTCAATTGAAAAACTAACAACCATAGATGGCGTAAAAATTGATTTTAAAGATACCTGGGTGCATTTAAGAAAAAGTAATACCGAACCAATAATTAGGATATACACCGAAGCACCGAGCCAGCAGGAGGCTGACGATTTAGCTGGTAGAATAATTACAGAGATTAAGGAAACGGCCAAGGTTGGGGAGTGAAATTAGAGATGAGAAAAGAGAAAACCGTTGAGACGTTAAAATAGGTAGTAATCGAAGACGGCGGACCTGAAGCTATTTCTAAAACAAAAGAAGATGATCAGGTAAAGAATTTTGGGAGTTGCAGAAAAATTGAGATTATAAGAACTAAAAACTAAAAACTAAAAACTAAAAACTAAGAACTACTTTATATTAGCCATGATCATACTTTAATTAAAATTAAAGAGCAAAAGTGGAAGCATTTTATTATTTTTTATTAATAGATTACAAATTACAACTCACAACTCACAACTCACAACTCACAACTCACAACTCACGACATAACGACAATTTCAAAACGAATATAAAATCCCGTTCGTTAACTCAAATTGGGTTTGAGGTACATTTTCGCTTACAGGAAATGCATCGTAGAAAAAATTGAAATTTGTCTTAAAGGCAAGGTTTTTAAATATTTCAAAAAGTAATGAGGAGTTACTAGAAAATCGGTAGTCCTTAAATTTATCGAATCTAGGTTGGTAGTAACTCGTACTAATGATACTTATTTTATCGGTTGGGTAGAGACTGAAGGATAGATAAGCACTTGCGCGCCAATCTCGCCTAATGTCACTGTTTGCAGTTTCGGTGGCTTCCTCGTATTCCATCATTGCTAGCGTACCCACGTAAATTCTGTAATCATCACTTTTGCTCAGTTTGAATCTCGGTCCTGTACCAAGTAGCCCTCTAAATTCAATTTCTGAAATGGCATCGTATTGAGCCTGGGTGAATACTTCCCACTTAATTTTATTGGTTACCCTACGGTTGTAACGCAAATGCTGGGTACCACGGTTTACTAGTGAATTTCCTTCAACTTTTTGAAAATTTAAATCATTTACAAAAAGCCAGAAATCAATTTTATCATTGTACTGGATGTGGGCCTTATTGGCAATTCTAAAAATATCATTAATATTTTTTATTAACGATACGTCTAAACTGATTGAGCCAGACCATTTTGCAGAATCAGACGGTTTCCGAAGGGATTCCACATTTACAACTTGCGCTAATGAACTTGAAAAAGTAAGAATAAAGATGAGTGGAATTATTCGCATTCATAAATTTTCGGTAAAAATATTACTTCTTACTAAAACAGGGGTTATACCGCTCAAAATATAAACGCGATTTGTTAAAAGCGTTAAAAAACGACCGATAAAATCCTTTGAAAATTTGTACCTTAGCGACTCTCGAAAATTTTTAAAATCCATAATACATGTCAGATAAAGCTACGTTAGAAATTAACGGTCAAAAACACGAATTGCCTCTAATAAAAGGTACTGAAAATGAAACTGCGATAGACATAAAAACCCTCAGGAGTTCAACTGGTGGGGTAACCACCATAGATCCTGGTTATAAAAATACCGGTTCGTGCCAAAGTGCAATAACTTTTTTAGATGGTGAGAAGGGAATTCTTCGCTATCGGGGATACTCGATTGAGGAATTGGCAGAAAAAGCCGATTTTTTAGAAGTGGCCTATCTTTTAATATTCGGTGAACTGCCAAATACGGAGCAATTATCTAAATTTCATGCTGATATAAAAAAGAATTCAGTTCTTGACGATGATGTTAAAAAAATCTTGGATGCTTTCCCAAGAACAGCCCACCCTATGGGCGTATTGGCGTCTTTGACCAGTGCCTTAACTGCTTTTAACCCGTCTTCTGTAAACGTTGATTCAGAAGAGGATATGTACAATGCTATTGTTAAAATATTGGGAAAATTCCCAATTTTAGTTGCATGGACTATGCGAAAGAAAAATGGACTTCCGCTTGATTACGGAAAATCCTCTCTAGGTTACGTAGAGAATTTATTGCATATGATGTTCAAACAGCCCAATGAAGATTACGAGCAAGATTCTATTTTGGTAAATGCCATGGATAAGCTCTTGATTTTACATGCCGATCATGAGCAAAACTGCTCAACTTCTACCGTAAGAATGGTGGGTAGCTCTCACGCAGGCCTGTTCCCGTCGCTATCCTCTGGTATTTCTGCCCTTTGGGGACCGTTGCACGGTGGCGCCAATCAAGCGGTACTTGAAATGCTTGAAGGTATAAAAGCAGATGGTGGCGATACCAAGAAATACATGGCAAAAGCAAAGGATAAGGAAGACCCTTTTAGATTAATGGGCTTTGGGCATCGCGTCTATAAAAATTTTGACCCACGAGCTAGAATCATTAAAAAGGCCGCCGATGAGGTATTAAATCAATTGGGTGTAGAAGATCCAATTCTAGATATCGCAAAGGGTCTCGAAAAGGAAGCCCTTGAAGATAGTTATTTTGTAGATAGAAAATTGTACCCCAATGTAGATTTTTACTCTGGTATCATATATCGCGCAATGGGAATTCCTGTTGAAATGTTTACGGTGATGTTCGCCATGGGAAGATTACCAGGCTGGATTTCCCAGTGGCGTGAAATGCGTATGAGAAAAGAACCAATTGGCCGCCCAAGACAGGTTTACATTGGTGAGACACATCGCGAATTTAAGGACATTTCAAATAGATAATAATTTATTAAAAATAGTAACTGCCTAAAACCAAACTAAGGGTTTTGGGCAGTTTTTTTACGCCTAAATGATAAAACCAAACATAAAAAACGAAACCGCGCGTTTACGAACAGTCGTTTTAGGAACCGCAAAAAATAACGGTCCAAATCCAAAAATAGAAGAAGCTTACGACCCAAAATCAATACAACATCTTAAGGCGGGTACCTACCCCAAAGAGGCAGACATGGTTAAGGAAATGGATGCTGTATTGCAGGTGTTTGATAAATACGGGGTGGAGGTCTATCGCCCTGAAATTATAGAAAATTGTAATCAAATATTCCCAAGGGACATTGCATTTGTCATTGATGATATTTTTGTAAAATCAAACATACTCCCAAACCGTGAGAAAGAGTTGGACGCTATCCAATACATCATCGATAAAATTGATGATAAGAAAGTTATAAGGCCCCCAAAGGAGGTACATGTTGAAGGTGGTGACGTAATCCCCTGGAACGAATATCTTTTCGTAGGAACGTATTACGATGAGGATTATTCAGATTGCATTGTAGCGAGAACCAATCCCGAAGCCGTTGAATGGTTCAAGGACACCTTTCCAAACAAGAAGATTGTTGATTTTCATTTGGCCAAATCAATGACCAACCCTATGGATAATGCCCTTCATTTAGATTGTTGTTTTCAGCCTATCGGAAAAAATAAGGCAATTTTGCACAAAGCTGGTTTTAAAAGACAAAATGAATACGAGTGGCTATTAAGTTTTTTTGGAAAGGAGAATTGTTTCCTTATCGACAAACAGGAAATGTACGACATGAACAGTAATATTTTCTCAATTTCTGAAGACGTTATTATTTCTGAAAGAAACTTTACAAGGTTAAATGCTTGGTTGCGACAAAATGGTTTTACAGTAGAGGAAGTACCTTACGCCGAAATCGCTAAGCAAGAAGGGTTACTACGATGTAGCACCCTTCCTTTAGTGCGAGATGAGAACTAATAGTTAACCAATGTTGAAAATAACCGAAAGTGCCTGTTAATAGATGGCACTTTCAGCATCATCGTCATCATCCACTTGGTCATCCGTTAAGGTCTTCATGTATGCGATAATGGCCTTTTGCTCTTCGTTGCTCAAATTTAAGTTGTCGAACGGTAGGGTTTGATGGTCGAGATTTTCAAAGCCCATGCCGCCACCGCCGCCAAGATTGTAAAATTCCATGACCTGTTCTAGGGTGTCATAAACGCCGTTGTGCATGTATGGCGCGGTAACATCTACGTTACGAATGGTTGGGGTTTTAAACATCCCGTAGTGTAGCGGTTCGTTAAACCTCCAGTAAAAACCGAGGTCGTCATCTAATTGTTGGTTGGCAGCTGTCTCAGGTATGCCAATAACTTCTTTTTCATGTTCGGCAAAAAAGGGTGGCACGGTACCGCTGGTTAACGGAATAAAGTGGCAGGTTGCGCAAAGGGCCTTACCCATAAATAAATTGTATCCTAATTTTTCCTCTGAGGTAAAGGTATCTTCCTCGGCCCTCATGTTTCTATCGAATTTTGAACTAAAACCATTAAGGGTAGAAATATAGGAGGAAATGGCCTTTATAACGTCCTTGTTATTTCTGGCTATTTTACCGTAAGCATCCTTAAAGGCTACTTCGTAGGTAGAGTCTTCTAAAATTTCCATAGAGAATTCATGAACATTACTGTTAAATTCTTTTTCATTAGTAAATACAGAGGCAATCTGTGCTAAGATTGAAGGTGCCCTACCATCCCAGAAAAAACTTTTTTGAAATGCTGAATTAATAAGGGTAGGTGTGTTTCTTTGAAGCTCGTTTCCTTGATTATCTTTTGGAGTGACCAGTCCATCTGCGTATGCCTTTTCTGGTATGTGGCAAGTGGCACAGGCCATTGCACCGTTGGACGATAACTTTTTATCGAAAAATAATTTTTTCCCTAGGGTAATTTGTGCATCCGTAGGATTTTGATTAACGTATGGCGTAAAATACTTGAGGTTGAAACTATTCTCCTCAAAAAAGGTGGGTGCATCAAAATTAAAGGGTTTATTTTTTATGGGTTCCCACAATTCACTGGTTTTTCTAATATCAACCCAGTTTCTCATAATGGGATTTAAATAATCCCTGGTAAATGTATAGCGATCAAAGGTGTCAAAATCCTTATTTTTTTCAATAAAAACGATCGCTTTATCTACATTCTCCAAAAAGTCTTTATCTAGCTGGTTTCTTTTATCGATAACAAGGTATTGGATACTTTTCTTGTAAACGGTAGCTAGGCTATTTAAAGAGGTAATGGTTTCGTCTATGCCTAGATGGCTTACTGGGGTATCAAAACCCGCAATAGCAAGACTTACAATTCTAAACAATTGTTGGTGGGTAGAAATAAAGAATCGCTGTGCGTTTAGTTGACGTTTCTCAATATTTCTTTTGAGATTAGTTAACAGGCCATTAGTTACGTAAACCTCACTATTAAAATCTGTTAACGAGGTTCCATCCTCATAAATACTCTCTTCTATTTTCTGGAGCCCAACGGGTCTTAATACCTTGTCGTTATCTTCCTTGTAAAAGGGGAGTGCCGGACCGTTAGCGCGGTGGCCTACTTCTGGATTGAGATAGGAGGCGTAAGGTTCAGCTATTTTAAAATGCTCCCTGGTTTTTTTAAAATAATATTTAGATTTTTCTGATTTATGCCCTACTTGCTTCAAGCTATCTAGATAGGCGACAGAGTTAATAATATGCTCTAGATAATAGGTCTGTACAGCAGCCCAATCTGTATTGGGGATGCTTATGGTCTCGACATTCTTTTTGCCTATATCCTTTTGGCATGAAATGAAAGTTGCGGTAATAGTCAAACCGAAAATAATATTGGTGTATTTCATCGCTGTTCTAAAAATCCATTTTATAATTAATAAGAGCGAGATCAAGTAACTTTGACCTCACTCTTTAAATATATATTCAATTTGCAACCATTTCTATCTTGGCAAACCTTGTAAAAGGATGATTTGAGATGCTTGATCGTCTTCTCTGGTGCCAGTGTCCCCATTGGATGCAGCTTTACCATCGGCAATTACATGCCCATCAATTCCTTTAAAATCTTCACTTTCCCAGTAGTGTGGTTGTAATGCCACGATAAATGTACCTGGTACGCCTACCTTGTCTGAAATATCAATCATAGAGCCGTACTCACCTTGATCGCCATCCATAGGCCCAACGCTGTTGTCTTTAGCTAAATCTTGTCTAACAACAAATTCTAAAACTTTGGTTGGATTATTACCATCTAAGGTCGCTTGATAAATGTAAGCTGTATGCCCTCGTGAGAAGGAGTTGGGATCTTCCTGTACGTAGATGAAATTTTCAGTCACGCAGATATTATCTGGACTTTGAAGTGAAGCTAAATTACCATCTGCATTATTGGTATCAACGTTACCGCTGATAATTTGGGTAAGCTTACCTTCAAACGGGTTGTTTTCCTCTAGCTCCAGTTTGTAAACGGTTCCCCAATCGTTATAGGTACCTCTTCCTGGGCCTCTTCCGGTAACCGCAAAAAACACGTTACGACCATTGGCATCAGAACCTTTTTGGTAATCTACGTCCTCAACCCTCATAAACTGTGATGCAAAAACATTCATTGAAGCATCTTCCATTTCCGCTTGAGTAAGTGAAGCTCCGTTTGGTATCTCTACGAATTCTACGTCGTAAGTTGCTCCAAAATCCAGAGTACTTTCATTATAAACGGTTTCTGGAGTAACAGCCATTACGCCACCATTGCCATCTGAAACTTCTTTAAAGCGCAAAACGTAAATACTTCCACCGGACAAATCTGCTTCACCACTGGTTGAATGATACATGGTCACCTGTCCTTCAGAACCGCTAGAGTCATCGTCACCACCTATAATTACTGTCTCACCAGGGAATGCACCGGCAGGAAGTGGTACTGCGTTTTCCCAAGCAAACTCACCAAGTGCATCTAGACCATAATCTGCCGTAGGGTCTGGATTAGCTTGCCTTGGATCAATTCCTTTCATGTCGTAGTGAAATCTTTCTGAAGCTGATAAATAAATATCTTCTGAACCACCGTGAATTTCAGCTTCTAGCATAGTACCAGAGCACTGTCTTGACCAATCTGCAACACCAGAGTTTAATAAGTAGTCTCCTTCAATAGGAATTAAGTTTTCATCAAATCTAATTCTGGCAACAGAGTAATGGTCTTCACAATTAACAACGTAAATATACCCATCACCGTCTTTTATAAAACCAGCACCGTCTGCAGAACCAGCTAGTTTAAATCCGTTTGTTCCAATCTCATCGGTAGTACTTACTAGGGAATAGGCATTAACATAATTAAATTGCGGCGACATAGCCACTAATGGAGCCACCTCAGATTTATTGGCAAATAAAGTTGGCTCGGGTACAAAATCCTCACCATCCTCACCATCTTCTCCGTTAGTACCATCAATACCATCGATACCATC
>Ga0207419_1000978_pt1 | contig 23156 bp, 19 predicted proteins | sample ElkSloMetagenome_4_FD_184723 | JGI IMG/M metagenome (GOLD analysis project Ga0207419, IMG submission 184723) | Hot spring microbial communities from Elkhorn Slough, Monterey Bay, USA - MD2A (version 2) | ecosystem: Environmental > Aquatic > Marine > Intertidal zone > Estuary: Microbial mat ... | reverse complement strand
TTTTTTAGTGAGGCAGGGGAGTTTGAGGCCAGTATACTTTCCGGCAACTCCGGATTGGATTTACATTTGGCTTATGCTGTTGCTGATCAGTTCGCTTTAATGGCCAATGGTAGTTATGCCGACAGAAACGAGGAGAATAACAGTACCTTTTTTGAAAACAATCATAAACACATCTTTGGCGAATTTGGTGTGGGATATTTTCTCCCATCAGAAAATGCCTTCCGGTTTGAGGTTTATGGCGGCTATGGCATGGGACAAATGGAAGGCACTTATTCAACCAGCAGCAGTTTTTTTTATGATACTGATGACGCTTTTTACCGTAAAATATTCCTGCAACCGCAGGTTGGTGTGTCTAACAATGTTTTTGAAGGCGGCATTTCCACACGTTTCACAAGTATTATTTTGTCTAGCCCTGATGTTGGGCGGGATAACACAGGGTTTTTTATGCAGCCTGTAATCGTCAGTAAAGTCGGATACAAATACATCAAATTTATAGGAGAGATTGGCCTTAGCATTCCTTTAAATTCAGAACAAATTGAGTTTGATTATGCCCCACTGATCATGTCGGTAGGTGTAAATTTTAGTTTTGGAAATTACGAATAAACATGATTAAGCCTGTCATAATCAGCTTTTGTTTTTTATTGGCAGCAGGTTTTTTAAGGGCGCAGACAGCTTATTATTACCCACCGAATTCAACTGACGAATGGGTGCAAACCTCCCCGGCATTGCTGGGCTGGGATGCTGATTATCTGGATACCCTGTATCAATTTCTTGAAGAAAATAACACCAAAGGCTTTATTATACTCCACAAAGGACAAATGGTGGCCGAAAAGTATTTTGGCTCCTTCACCAAAGATTCAGTATGGTACTGGGCTTCCGCAGGTAAATCACTTACCGCATTTTTAATAGGAATAGCACAACAGGAGAGTTACCTTTCTATCAATGATTCTACCGTGGATTACCTTGGAGAAGGCTGGACATCCTGTTCAGCAGTGGAAGAGGCAAAAATCACCATTCGCCATCAGCTTACGATGACTACCGGGCTTAACACCACCGCTGTTAACCTGGACTGTACCCTTCCGGAATGTTTAAAGTGCAGTTATGCTCCCGGCGAAAGATGGTTTTATCATAATGCGCCCTATACATTGCTCGAAAAAGTGATTGAAAATGCCACTGGCCAGTCTGTAAATGCCTGGACCAATGCAAAATTAAGAAACACCATAGGCCTGCAGGGATTTTGGCTCAAACTCGATTATAATAATGTGCGGTTTGGAACCACCAGGGACATGGCGCGTTTTGGCTTGCTGGCCCTTAGCAGGGGAAAGTGGAACGGAAATGATATTCTAAAGGATACGGCTTATTTCAATCAAATGATTTCAAGCTCACAAAACTTAAACCCTGCCTATGGTTATCTGTGGTGGCTCAATGGAAAAGAAAATTATATTCCGCCGGGTTTCGCTGCTTCACTCTCCGGGTCACTGATACCTTCGGCTCCTGCTGATATGTTTGCAGCACTGGGTAAAAATGACCAAAAAATTTATGTGGTGCCCTCGCTCGATCTGGTAGTTGTACGCTGCGGCAATGCAGCTGACGATGTACTGTTTGCGCTCTCTACATTTGACGATGACCTTTGGAAACACTTGCAGAAATTTATAAATCCTGTTGTAGCTTTAGAAAATCAAACAGCGTTTTCCACATTGAGGATATTTCCAAACCCTGTAAATAATATGCTGCACTGGCATAATAAAAATGGCAATATGGCTCATTTCAGTATTTATAATATTGCCGGTAAGCGATTAATGCAGGGCAATACCAAGGGGAGCATAAACTGTTCCGGACTTGCCACGGGAGTGTATCTCCTGCAATTATCCTCAGATGAAACTCACCGACAGCTTTTTATAAAACACTAGATATACTCCAGTAAACTGCTATTCAGCAAAGGTTCCAGGGTGCGTATATCGTCATTTTTTATTTTTACAAAAAGAAATCCGAATAAGGGATATTTTTTAAAATCTGTTTTTCGCAGTTCAATAATGCTTTTATAGTCCTGGAGTAGTTTTTGATAATTAAAAGAAGAGATATGACTGCCTTCTACTCCTGTGGAATTATTTAACACCACCAGTCCATGCACATATTTATTATGTGCTGTTAAAATTTTTGACCATTGTGGTGATTCATTTTTAAAAAAGCTCAGATATGGATTAAAACCATAAGCATGCCAGGTTAGATCAGCTGTGGTGCACCACCCGCCAAAGCGCAGGGGGTTTATCTCTATGGGTACAACACTTCCATTGTCGTTTATTCGCACTTCGGTATGCAAGGGGAAATTTCGTAAATTCAATTTTTTATTTATGCTGCTTAAAAAAGCGGTAAACGAAGCAAGGTGCTCCTGCATAATATCTGCTGAGGTAATGTATAACCGGTCACTTACATCAACATCTGATGCAAAGTAGTGCTGAAAAATACCCATCACTACAGGATTTCCGTCCACATCAAAATATGCATCAAAGGCGTATTCGGTGCCCTGGATATACTCTTCAGCAATAAAACGTGTAGTATCGAGCACGCTTTTTGGGTAAATATGTTCAATGCTTTGATGTTTCTTTTCTATATCGATCAGCATTTCCCTGGCGTCATCTTCACTGAAAAGGGTATAAACCGAAAGGCTGAAAAATCCAACTGCGGGTTTTACTACACATGGGTATGACAATGATGAAGGAGCATCGCGAAGTTCTGATAATGATATTTCCCTGTAAAATAAATCAGGATATAAATGCTGGGTACGTTTCCGAAACTGCACTTTATCTTTAAAAAGCAGGGAATTTATAGCCAGTGGACTGTGTGGTACTGTTTTATGCAGCCATTCAAGAGAATTTTCCGAAGGACACAGCACATGGGGGTGGTTTTTCTGAGTTAAATGTTGGGCCGCATCATTTCCGGGAATGAAAAATGGGTAATCTTCTTTGAGTTCAGTATTCGCAAAAGTATTTTTCAATACAGGAATTTGATTTTCATTAATGGTTTCTTTTAAAAACCCGGAAACATAAGGTTTATCAAGTATGATCATAAACGGAGTATTTTTATAAAAATGTGTACAAAATTACTCATTTTGGCTCATTCTAAATTACATGTAAAACATGAATGTTGGTTTTGAAAGGACATAGGGTAGTTTTCTAAGATACAAGGCTTTGGATATGTATTCTAAAAGCCAGCCTGTAGATATCAGTCTTTTATTGTTATTGAGATAACAGATTTTGTTGTTATCTTTGCGCTTTCTTTTTTAAAAAACACCTTATTTATGATAAAAACAGTAACCGCAGAAGAAGCCGTAAAGGCAATCAAAACCAATGATCGTGTTCATCTTAGTTCGGTAGCCGTAACCCCTCATCATCTTGTTGAAGCTATGGTGGAGCGTGGTAGAAGAAAAGAGTTTAAAAATGTGCGTATACACCACATACATACAGAAGGAGCTGCACCTTATGCCGATCCGGAATTTGAAGGCATTTTTCAGTTAGAATCCTTTTTTGTTGGCGGCAATGTACGTAAAAATACACAAGCTGGCTATGCTGATTATATTCCAATCTTTCTTTGTGAGACACAAAAGTTAATTCGCGAGAGATATTTAGATATTAATGTTGTGATGGTGCAGGTTTCGCCCCCTGACAGGCATGGCTATGTTTCACTGGGTACTTCTGTAGATGCTACCCTTGCTGCTATTGAGACTGCTGATACCGTTATCGCACAGATAAACAAGCATGTGCCACGTACGTGGGGCGATGCCCAGGTGAATGTACGGGATATCGATATGTTTGTAGAACATGATGCTCCCTTGTTTGCCCATGAAAACCCCCCGCTGACGGATATTGACAAAGCCATTGGAAAAAATGTTGCCAATTTGGTGGAAGATGGCGCATGTATACAAATGGGTATCGGAGGTATTCCAAATGCAGTACTGGCAGAACTGGGAAATCATAAAGACTTAGGTGTACATACCGAAATGTTTTCTGATGGTTTGCTTCCTTTGATTGATAAAGGCGTGGTAAATGGAAAACGCAAGCAAATAGACAAAGGTAAATGCGTGGCCTCATTCCTAATGGGAACACAAAAGCTTTACGATTTTATCGATGATAACCCCATGGTTTTAATGATGGATGTTGCCCATACTAATTCGGTAGCAAACGTTCGTAAAAATCACCGTGTAACTGCCATTAACTCTGCACTTGCTGTAGATATTACCGGACAGGTTTGTGCTGATTCTATCGGTACAACGCATTATTCCGGCGTTGGCGGGCAAATTGATTTTATCCGCGGTGCGGGTTACTCAAAGAATGGCTTACCGATTATTGCCATGCCAAGTGTTACCGGAAAAGGTCGCTCCAAAATATCTCCCACACTTATGGAGGGCTCTGGCGTAGTAACTACCAGAGCCAACATTCACTGGCTGGTAACGGAATATGGTGCTGTTAATCTTTATGGGCATCCTCTGCAAAAAAGAGCAAAGCTGATTACTTCTGTGGCTCATCCTGACCACAGAGAATCTCTCGAGAAAGCTGCTTTTGAACGTTTTGGTCCCCATTACCATTATATGGGCTAAGGATAGTTAGTGTCTGCGCAAAAACCCCAATTTCTTCGTTACATGAGTTTTCGCACAAGCACTAGTGTTCAATAATATTTTTTGGATTCCACATAATTTAGTACGGTATATCAGTATTTTATCATGTGACAAGAATAATAAACCCTGTCTCAATTTCTGTGACAGGGTTTATTGTTACCCTTCCGGGCAACGAAAAACCATCCGGTTAACATTGACTAAACAGATTTTTCTTCTATAATTTCTTCTGAAGTTTTAAGAATCGCACCTTTCCCCTGGAGGGCTTTCAAGGTTTTTTCTTTGGCATCATCTCCTTCCACAGCTTTGGTTCCATCAGTAACCACAATGGTTTTGTATCCCAACTCAAGTGAATCGAGCACAGTAAAGTTCACACAAACATCGGCAGCCAGCCCTGCGATGTAGACTGAGTCAACATTCCTTTCTGTTAACAGGTCGTTTAGCGGGGTCATTTTTTTATGTTCATTGTCATAAAAACCACTGTAGCTGTCAATTTTCGGATCGGTACCTTTTCTTACCACTTTCCATACTTTATCTGTCTTTAAAGATTTGCTGAATTCAGCGCCTTTGCTATTCTGTATGCAATGATTTGGCCACAAAACCTGGTGGGTACCATTTAGTTTTATTTTATCTCCCGGCATTTTGCCTTTATGGTTTGTGGCAAAACTTTCATGTTCCGGTGGATGCCAGTCCTGTGTGGCAATTACCACCTCAAAAAAATCCTGTAAGTTGTTGGCCACAGATATTACTTCATCACTGCCGCTAACAGCGAGGGAGCCACCGGAAAGAAAATCATTTTGAATATCTATCAGTAATAAAGCTTCCATACTTTCTTTTTTTAGTATAACGAGTGGCAGGTTTCCTTGTTCAATCTTTTGTAGTAAAAATAGTTGGCCGTAACTTTGTTATTCTGAGTATATTAATATATTTTTATGTTTAGATATATTCATCTAAATCTATTGTCTATGAGAAGGTACTTGGTGGCTTTGTTTATTTTTTCAATTTTAGTGATCGTCTTCGGACTTTTTTCAGGAAAAATATCTGCTGAAAGTTTTCAGTATATCTCCCTTGTGGAGAGTTTCTTTACCATATTCCGTATCCTGGTTGTGGTATTAGTCCTTTTGCTTGGCCTGGTGATTTTATTTCCGGCTATTCTGATGGATTTAATCTTGCTCTTAATTTCTAACTATGGTTTTGAAATGACGAACCAGGTATTGGAGCATGCATGGAAAAATGTCACGCTAGGGTGGTTTTGGAATCAAACCAGTGGCTCTTCTATCCTCTTTTCAGCAATCATCATTGCTATTATCACAGGTATTTTAATGCGCAGGAGATAAAATTAGCAAAAATAACCCTGTGGTAATTTTTCTTTTCATCAAGGTATATTTACTGGTAACCTAAAGAATCGCCAATTTTATAAAAAGTATGCATATTTAGGGGGTATTTCTAAAAAGAGAAAGATAAATTCGCATTAAAGATTTTAAATAATTCCTTTTAACGCTTTTGTTTATGGATGAAAATAAGTCACGTTTTTTAAAGCTACGCAAAGAAGCAGAGGAATATTTAAGAAAAAATGAGGACAATAGAGACCCCTCTGATATGGAATTGGAGAGGCTCGTTGAACAGCTGAATATACAGCATTTTGAACTTGAGGTACAGAATCAGGAGTTAATTGAAAGCCAGGCAGAGATCCGGGCAGAAAAAGAGCGATATCTTGATTTATTTAATTTCGCTCCCCTGGGGTATGTAATTCTTGATAAATTCATCAATGTTGTTGATATCAATTATACAGCCTTAAATATTTTCAAAAAAAGCAAAGCAAATTTATTAAATAAGAGCTTTTTAAAATTTCTGGCACCCGAGACAAAGCATGATTTTCATACGCATTTGTCAATGGTTCTTAAGGACAAAACCAATGGCGTTCACCAGTTGAATGCCATACTTTTAGATCAGGAAGGGAAAAAAATTCACACACGTTTACAAAGCACATCTTTTACAGATAAAGAAACTGGCAGCGTATACTGCCGCACTGCTATTACCGATGTTTCTGAGCTCACACGAACCAAAAATCGCTTACAGGAAACAACAGATAAGCTTGAGCTTACATTACATAACAGTCGTATTACCTGGTGGGAATGGAATTATAAATCCGGGATGCTGGTATTTCCCATGCAGAAATCACACATGCTTGGATATGAGCCCGGTGAATTTCCCCAAACCATTGAAGGGTTTGATCAATTGGTGCATCCTGATGATGTTCAATTACTTAAAGAAGCTTTAAGCGACCATATTTCAAGGAAAAAGGAATATTACGAAAGCGATTTCCGGTTAAAAAGCAAAGATGGAAAATATCACTGGATACATACTATTGGCAGGGTGACTGAATTCCGGGATGATGATCCTTTTAAACTGGTGGGTACTATTATGGACATTTCCGCAAGGAAAGAAATGGAAAACAAACTTCTGGAGAGCGAAAATCAATTACGTACACTTAACCAGGAGAAAGATCGGTTTTTTTCTATACTTGCCCACGACCTGAAAGGTCCGTTCTCCAGTTTTATGCAATTGTCAAAGTTGTTGAATGAGGAGGCCCGGAAAGAAGAAAACCAGAGTATTGCCTCTGTCTCTAATGAGATGTGGAGCACTGCCAAAACCATTTACCGTTTGCTCGATAACCTTTTAGAATGGTCCAGACTGCAGAATGGAAATATCAACTACCATCCGGAATATCACGATGTTAAAGAGCTGGTGCTTTTAAATACCGAACACCTGTTACATTTTGCACAGAATAAGGACATTGACCTTGCCTTTCACATCCAGGATGATTTATTTGTTAATCTGGATAAAAATATGTTTGGTGCCATTATTAGAAATCTTGTTTCAAATGCCATAAAATTCACCGAAAGAAAAGGGAGGATTGTTGTTTCATCACGCCAGATTACAAATGACCTGGTAGAAATTACTGTTGAGGATAATGGCATAGGCATGTCAGCAGAGAAACGCAAGAACTTATTCCACATAGATAGTTATAAGCCAACCCCCGGTACTGAGGGTGAGCCAAGCACAGGACTTGGCCTGATTCTTTCCAAAGAGTTTATCGATAAGCACAATGGAACTCTAGATATAAAAAGCAGTCCGGGACAGGGCACTTCTTTTATTATTCAAATTCCACTGCATGGCTGATTAAGCTTCCGGATAGGCAAGTAATTCATATTTTTGATTTCTAGGTACCGGAATAAAGCCCGCGTCTCTGATTGCTTCTTCCATGCCATTTTGGGTCAGGGTATAGCTGGCACCAGCAGCAGACACCACATTTTCTTCTATCATTATTGACCCAAGGTCATTGGCGCCGGCGTGCAGGCAGATTTTTCCGGTCTCAATTCCTGTGGTAAGCCAGCTTGCCTGGATGTTTTCAATATTGGGAAGCAATAACCTGCTGATAGCTACCATCCGAATGTATGCCTCAGCGGTAACAGGGGAAACAGGATACTTCTCCTGCAGTTTTGTGTTTTTTCCCTGGAAAGGCCACGAAATAAAGGCTACAAATCCAGGATGTTCTGTGGGTTTCTCATTTTGCAAGTCCCTTATTTTTAAAATGTGCATAATGCGTTCTTCTTCCGTTTCAACATGGCCAAACATCATGGTTGCAGATGTTGCCATACCAGTTTTATGGGCTTCACGCATCACCTGCAACCATTCATCTGCGGAGCATTTTGCGGGTGAGATCAACTTTCGAACCCTGTCTGCAAGTATTTCAGCACCAGCGCCGGGTAAACTGTCCAGCCCTGCTTTCTGGAGCGCTGTAAGAATATTTGCATAACTGCATTTTTCCATTTTTGCCAAATGATGAACTTCAGCAGGACCCAGGGCATGAAGCTTTAGCCATGGATATTTATTTTTTAAATCTGTAAAAAGTTTCCGGTAAAAATCGAGGCCTAAATGCGGATGAAGCCCTCCCTGCAAGAGCAGTTGATCACCACCCAGCTCCCAGAGCCTTCTGATTTTTTTATCATATTCTTCCGCTGTAGTAATGTATGCATCGTTATCTTTAGCTTTACGGTAGTAGTTGCAAAATTTACAGCGGCTAAGACATACATTGGTAATATTCACATTGCGGTCAATAATCCATGAAACGATACCGCGGTGGTGCTTTCTTTTTCTAACTGTATCTGCAGCAAGCATTAATTCACTTGTTTGTGCATTTTTGTATAAGTACAGCGCCTCTTCAAAATTCAGAAATGTACCGGATATGGATTGAAGGAGTAATTCAGAGGTATTCACAGGTTTTTTGTTTTATCAGGGTCTTTACTGATCAATCATTTTGCATAAAATGGTTGAATTTTTCTGTTAGTTCAATTAGTTCTTTATCAAAATTCAAAGGCGGATACTTTTTTTCAATTACATGGGCCTTCTTTTTCATTTGCTGAAGGTATTTTTCAATTTCAGGGGGTATAATGTGATGGGGTCTGTGTGCAAACCCGTTCATAAAGCGATGTATTTCGGTTGCCTGGTGCTTAACATCTTCGTTCATAAAAGCATCCATAAACTTCCGGAAAATATAATCAACAGCCTGTTTTCCCGGATGTGTAAGGTTTTCCTCGTAGAAACGATAATCCCGCAGGTCATCCATCACCAGCTCATAAGCAGGAAAGTAATGAGTTTTAGCGGTATTTTCCATTATTTCATGAATTGCATATAAGAGGATGGCCTTGCTTCTCTGGTTTTCTACCGCGCCATCCGATAGATGTCTTACCGGACTAACGGTAAAAAAAATCTGCAAATCATTATTATATTCAAGCAGTTGGTTTATCAGGTCCAAATATTCACTAATGATATCTTCGGGCTTAAGGAGATACCTGTTAAAAGTTCCAGAGGGTAATTTATGACAGTTGGCTACCACCTGCTTATCTGCTTTCTTTTCATAAACCCATGCAGTTCCAAATGTAATAAACAGAAATTTTGCCGATTGCAGATAGGCTGAGGCATTGTTCAGTCCCTTATTGATGGTTTCCAGGGCTTTACCCTTATCGGGATGCGAAAAAGAGCCATGATGGTCAAAGCTGTACCAAAGATTATGATGTTGGTGTAAATCATTTTCTGTGTAAGGAGAACTGTTAATCAGTCGGTGCAATCCTTTACTAATGCTGGCAGGGTTATATATTACGCCAAAAGGATTAATGAGCACGGGGAACTTTCGCTGTAAAAGATGATTGCCCAGATTCTTACTAAAACAGGAGCCGGTAAAGAGCAGCGGAGTGTTATAATTGATCTGTAGTGTTGATTTTTTAAGGAAAATTTCTGTTCTAAAAGTATCCATCTGATTTACTCTTTGCAGCAAGTGCAGGAAGTTCCTGAAACCATTGCATGATATATGCAAAGATACGATCATTTTCCTCTTCATGATGGAGTTCGTGATATAATCCCTTCCATAACTTGAACTGCGTGCGAAAGCCTGCATTTTTAACAAAATTACTGCTGGCATGAGCTGAGGTAATTTTGTCGTGGCTGCCATGCATCAATAACATCGGGATGTTAATTTTATGGATGCTACGCATGGCATATTCACCAGCCTCTTTTGCTTCCAGATAAAGCCTTGCCCCAATTTTATCATGTACCAACGGATCGGCCTTATAGTCATTAATCACTTTATCAAGATGAGAAAGATACTCCGGGTTGAGCTTTGTTGAGGCCGTATAAGAAGGATAAAGCCTGGCAATAATTTTCGCAATTAACAGTTCAGCTTTACCAGGGTTCCGGGCTAATCTAAGCCAGGGGCTGGTAATAATCATGCCTGAAATGCACGGCCGGTATACAAGGACATAATTCAATGCGATATTTCCACCGAGGCTGTGCCCGTAAATAATTACCGGTACCAAAGGGAATAATTCCTCTGTTTTTTCATGCAGTATGTTTATGTCCTGCAATAAAAGGTGGTAAGATTTGGAAAAACCTCTTTTCCCCTCCGACCTGCCATGTCCCCGGTAGTCAATACTTGTAACTGCAAACCCTTTGGCGATGAACCGTTGTACCCAATGCTTGTACCGCGAGCTATGTTCACCCAGGCCATGAATAAGCAGCACAACTGCTTTTGGAGATTGTTCATTCCTCCAAACCTGGCCGTAAAGTTTTAAATTATCAACCGTATTTAATTGAATCTCCCTGTGCTCCATCAGCCAATTAACATTAATATTTGTTGACTAATGTAAAAATAAAGTAAATATTCCGAATTTTAATCCAATCGCATAAAGAACATTATAAACCGCGGGAATTTTTGTATTTGTCATCATTTATTCAATAATTTTGTGTTTTAAAACTGAGTATGCAAAAAATCGTTACAATTTCTACCGACAAACATGAAGGTTTATATGACATTACAGCCCATGTGGAAAAAGTTGTACAGGAGAGCAAGGTAAATAATGGGCTGGTATCAGTGTATGTGCAGGGGGCAACAGCAGGGATAATGATACAGGAAAACTGGGATCAGTCCGTACAGAATGATGTAATTGCACTTTTTCGTAAATTAATACCTTCCGGAATATGGGAACATGATGCCCAGGACAACAATGGCGATTCTCATCTAAAAGCCGGAATTGTTGGGCCTGGTGAAACCATTCCCCTTATCAATGGCGCCATGGGATTATCTACCTGGCAAAATATATTTTTATGTGAATTTGATGGGCCACGTTCAAAACGCACCATTGTAGTTACTGTTCTATCCCTTACCTGATTGGTTGTTTTCTTTGGGGTTTTCAAGGGCTTCAATGTTTTTTCGAATGCCTCTTAATCCGGCGCGGCGAACCGGTGAATCTTCAAAGACACGTTTAAACGGCCCGCTTGTAAGGTTATTCCAATCCTCCCTGCTCATATTTAAAAGGGTGTCGTAGGGCAAGAGCTCCGGTTCTGAGGTAAGGGGGGCATGCTTGTTATACGGACATACATCCTGACAGATATCACAACCAAATACGTATCCCTCCATTTTGGGTTTTAGTTCATCCGGTACCGGGTCTTTTGTTTCTATTGTCTGGTAAGAGATGCATTTTGTTGCATCCAGTTCCCTTGGCCCGGTAATGGCGTCAGTAGGGCAGGTGTCAATACACCGGGTGCATCCGCCGCAATGGTCGCGTGTGTATGGTTCATCATAATCAAGCAGGGTATCTACCACAAGTGCTCCGATAAAGAACCAGGATCCGGCCCCCAAATGAATGAGCATGGTATTTTTGCCTATCCAGCCCAGCCCTGCTTTTACGGCCCATGCACGGTCAAGCATTGGAGCAGAATCTACAAAAGGCCTGCCCTGTATTCCTGGATATATGGTTTGCAGGTATTGTAAAAGAAATTTTAGCTTTCTTTTGATTACAATATGATAGTCTTTACCAAGGGCATACTTGCTTACTTTAGGAGCATCTGCATGCTTCTGTGTGGTGGGAGGTAAGTAATTTAGCAGAACAGATATCACAGATTTTGCGCCAGGCACCAGCACAAACGGATTCAGCCTTTTCTCAAGATGCTGCTCCATGTATGTCATCTTTCCATGGTATCCTTTTGACAGCCATTCTTTTAAGGCAGATTCATCTTTCTCAGATACCTGACCGGCAGGTGCAACACCGCAGAAATCGAAGCCCAGATCAGCAGCTTTTTTCTTTAGAAGTTTTGTGATATTTTGTTTTTCAGGCACTTGCATTCTTTACATAAAGCCAAGCTCCAGCATGGCTTCCTCGGACATCATGTCTTTGGTCCATGTCGGATCAAAGACCAGCACCACATCAGCTTCCGTAACCCCTTCAATGCCGTTGATTTTCTGGTGCACTTCTGCCAGCAGTTCATCGGCCATGGGGCAATTGGGAGCAGTGAGTGTCATGGTAACTTTTGCCTTGAACTCATCATCAATATCTACATTGTAGATAAGTCCAAGATCATAAATATTTACAGGAATTTCAGGGTCAAAGATGTTTTTCAGTACCCGGACAATTTCCGTTTCGATCTGCAATTTGGATAAACTGTTATTTTCCATATTTAAAGAGTTTAAAATGAACTTACGATGAGGCCTTGCTGCCTTTGGCTTCGTAAGCAATGGCATAAAGCCGCATTTGTTTTATCATGGCTAACAAGCCATTTGAGCGTGTGGGCGAAAGGTTTTCTTTTAATCCAATTTCATCAATAAAATATAAATCGCTATGGGCAATTTCCAGCGGCGTGCGTCCGGAGAGCACCCTTATGAGCAATGCTACAATCCCTTTGGTAATGATGGCATCACTATCGGCGGTGTATTTTAATTTGTCATCTTCCATTTCGGCATGCAGCCATACTTTGGACTGGCATCCGGAAATTGCATAATCATCTGTTTTGTATTTTGCATCAACCAGTGGAATTTCCTTGCTGATGTCAATCAGGTAATTATATTTATCCATCCAGTCATCAAACGCCGAAAATTCTTCAATTATCTCATTCTGGGCTTCCTTTAATGTCATATCAGTCTTTTATATGTTAAACAATCCACGTAACCAGAAGTTGCATTTTTTTAAAATGATACTGGTTATTCCCTAAGTTGAGCGGTTGGAGCAAGCGAACAAGCGCTTTACTTGGGTATTGAGCAAAGTTATTGAAAGTTTACTAATCCATCAATATAACCTATGGGTAAGGTCACCCAAACATCATTTTCACCTGTTCCACACCCTTAATAAATATATCAATTTCTTCTTTTGTGTTATAAAATGCCAGGGAGGCTCTTATGGTGCCCTCAATGCCAAACTGCTGCATCAGGGGCTGGGTGCAATGGGTTCCGGTGCGTACGGCAATACCCAGCTTATCCAGTATCATACCAGCATCATAAAAATGTATATTATCAAGCAAAAAGGAAAAGGTAGCGATTTTTTCTGGTGCAGTCCCATAGAGTTGAATACCTTCCATCTGGCTCATTTTTTCTATCATATAGTCTCTTAACTCGTTCTCCCATGCTTGTATATTTTGCAGTCCTAAAACCTGCAGGTAGTTTATGGCAGTAGAGAGGCCCGCGGCGCCAATATAATTAGTGGTTCCGGCTTCAAATTTAAACGGTATTTCGTTGTATGTGGTTTTTTCAAAAGTTACCTTGTCTACCATGTCACCACCACCCTGATATGGAGGGAGTTCCTCAAGCCATTTTTCTTTACCATAAAGCACACCTATGCCGGTTGGTGCATAAATTTTATGTCCGGAAAAAACATAAAAATCGCAACCGATATCCTGCACGTCTATGGTCAAATGCTGCACTGCCTGGGCGCCATCGAGCAAAACAGGCACATCATGTTTATGAGCAATGGCTACAATTTTTTTTGCATTATTTATGGTTCCCAATGCGTTGGACACATGATTAATAGCAACGAGTTTTGTCTTCTCATTAAACAACGGTTCAAGGGCATCATAATTTAAGGCTCCCTCAGGAGTTACGGGTAATACCTTGATTTTGGCACTTTTACGTTCTGCCATCATTTGCCAGGGCACCAGGTTTGCATGATGCTCCATGCCTGAAATGATAATCTCATCGCCCGGGGTAATGTACTTTTCACCAAAGCTGAATGCCAGCAGGTTTATTGATCCTGTGGCACCTGAAGTGAAAATGATTTCTTTTTTATCGGCTGCATTGAGATAATCAGCTACGGTTTGCCGGGCATTTTCATACACATTGGTCATTTCGCCACTTAAAAAATGCACGCCCCGGTGAATGCTGCTGTTTTCTTTTTCGTATATACTGCTCAGGCGGTTAATAACAGCTTTGGGCTTTTGTGTAGTAGCGCCGTTATCAAAATAAATCAATGGTTTTTTATGAACTTTTCCGGAAAGTACAGGAAAATCTTCACGTATTTTCTCAATATTTAAGGTCACGTCGTTTTGTTTATTATCCACAATGCATGGCGCAGTTATTACACCTTGATAGCTCACCGCGGAATCGTTTGTTTACCAGCTCATCAATCCTGTCCAGAAGCGGTTCTACGGTTATTTTGCCAATTACCTCGTGGGCATAGGCGTACATCATTAACAGCTTTGCTTCCTTCTGGCTTATGCCTCTGGAGCGCATGTAAAATAGTGCATTTTCGTCAAGCTGACCCACCGTGGCGCCATGACTGCATTTTACATCATCAGCATATATTTCCAGCTGCGGTTTGGTATGCATTTTAGCATCTTTGGTAAGCAGCAGATTGCTGTTTTTCTGAAAAGCTACTGTTTTCTGGGCATCCTGCTTTACATGGATACGGCCATTAAAAGCGCCGGTTGAAAAATCGTCGAGTACACCTTTGTACAGCTGGTTACTTGTACAGTGGGGTGCGTGATGCTCAATCACTGTAAAGCTATCCACATGCTGTCCGCCATCTGCTACATAGAGTCCAAAAGCATTGTTATGGGCCTGCTCATCAAGAAGTTCAACCTTAAGGTTATTTCTGATGAGTCCACCATGCAAAGAAATGGTATTGCGTGTAACATTGCTGTATTTTTTTTGCCTGATAAAAGTATTTGAAAGCTGTGCACACCCATTATGTTCATTCTGGATATTTGCAATATCAATGTGTGCATTTTCTTCCGCGAAAATCTCCGTAACACTATTGGTTAGAAAATCCTGGGCAGAAAGTGAATGATCACAAATAATAAGCCTGGAATGTGCATTTTTGCCTGTAATAAAGAGGTTCCGGTGTTGAATCAGGCGGTCTTCATCTGCCAGGGCAATATTGATAATCTGAATGGGCTTGTCTGGAATAACATTATCCGGCACATAAATAAACAAGCCGTCCTGGGCAAAGGCAGTATTCAGTGCCACCAGTCCATCTTTTTCCATGTCGGCAACCTTCCCGTAATATTTTTCAAACAATTCAGGATAATCGCGGGCGGCTCTTTGCAGACTGCCGGCTACAATCCCTCCGGGTAGTTCATTCAGCGGCTCACCTTCAGAAAAATAAAAGCCGTTTACCAACAATATTACGTGGGTATCCAATGAGGGGATATCGCATTTAAAGATTTCTTCTACGCCCAGTTTTATGTTATCAGGAGCAAAGCGGGTTTTAAATCCTTTCTTGAAAAAAGGTTCCAGATTGGTATACTTATAATCTTCGCTTCTGTGCACGGGGATGCCTGTTTTCCTGAATACTTCAATGGCCTGCTGCCGATACCTGTTTACGACATCGCTTGAGGAAGAGACGAGTACTTCGTAATTATCCTCAAAAATACCGTATAACTGGTCATTAACATTTATATCTTTGGTTATCACATCCATATTTTCAAACATTAATTGTTAAACAGCCTGTTCTTCCTTTATCCAGTCATAGCCTCTTTTTTCAAGCTCCAGGGCAAGCTCTTTACCAGCTGATTTCACTATCCTTCCTTTGTATAATACATGTACAAAATCGGGGACGATAAAATCGAGCAGGCGTTGGTAATGGGTAATAACAATTGTTGCATTTTCAGGTGTTTTCAATTTGTTTACTCCGTTTGCTACAATCCTTAAAGCATCAATGTCGAGTCCGGAATCGGTTTCGTCCAGTATGGCTAGGTCAGGTTTGAGCATGGCCATCTGAAAAATTTCATTTTTCTTCTTTTCGCCTCCGGAGAAACCTTCATTGACACTTCTGCTGGTGAGTTTTGAATCAATCTCAACCAGCTCTTTTTTCTGGCGCATGAGTTTAAGGAAATCACTTGCAGAAAGTCTTTCTTCGCCCCGGTGCTTGCGCTGCTCATTAAGGGCTGTTTTCATAAAATTCACCATACTTACACCGGGTATTTCCACCGGGTACTGGAAACCGAGAAACATTCCTTCGCGGGCCCTTTCCTCGGGAGACATATCGAACAGGTTCTTGTTTTTGAAAAGAACTTCACCATGGGATATTTCAAAAATCTCTCGTCCGGCAAGGGCACCTGCCAGGGTGCTTTTCCCGGAACCATTCGGGCCCATAATGGCATGCACCTCACCCGGGTTAACGTCAAGGTTAATTCCCTGAAGAATTTCTTTCCCTTCTATTTGTACTTTCAGATCTTTTATAGATAGCATTTTCGTATTTTTTGTATGTTTATGATTTTACCCTACACTGCCTTCAAGTGAAATCTGCAGAAGCTTTTGTGCTTCTACGGCAAATTCCATGGGCAATTGATTTATCACTTCCCGCGCGTATCCATTCACGATTAACCCAATGGCATCTTCTGTTTCAATTCCACGCTGGTTGCAGTAAAATATTTGATCTTCACCGATTTTTGAAGTTGTTGCTTCATGTTCTACAATGGCAGTATCATTATCTACTTCAATGTAGGGAAATGTATGCGCTCCACAACGGTCGCCAAGCAACATTGAGTCGCACTGAGAAAAGTTACGTGCATTTTCTGCACCTTTGAGCACTTTTACCAGCCCACGGTAACTATTCTGGCTTTTCCCTGCGGAAATACCTTTGGAAATGATAGTACTACGGGTATTTTTACCGATGTGGATCATTTTTGTTCCTGTATCCGCCTGCTGGTGATTGTTGGTTACCGCAACGGAGTAAAATTCTGCAATACTGTTGTGTCCGCGGAGGATGCAGCTGGGATATTTCCAGGTGATGGCAGAGCCGGTTTCCACCTGTGTCCATGAGATTTTTGAATTATTTCCCTTGCAAATGCCACGTTTTGTAACAAAATTATAGACCCCTCCTTTTCCGTTTTTATCGCCGGGATACCAGTTTTGAACTGTGCTGTATTTTACTTCGGCATTCTCCAGTGCCACAATTTCCACCACGGCAGCATGCAATTGATTTTCATCGCGCATGGGGGCTGTACAGCCTTCCAGGTAACTCACGTAACTATCGTCTTCGGCAATGATAAGTGTACGTTCAAACTGACCTGTATTGGCTGCATTTATTCTGAAATAGGTGGAAAGTTCCATCGGGCAGCGTACACCTTTTGGAATGTAACAGAAAGAGCCATCGCTGAAGACAGCTGAATTGAGGGTGGCATAAAAGTTATCTGAATAAGGCACTACTGAGCCCAGGTATTTTTTCACCAGATCAGGATGATTTTGAACAGCTTCACTAAAAGAACAGAAAATAATGCCTCTTTCTGCCAGGGTTTCCTGAAAAGTAGTTTTTACTGAAACGCTATCCAGTACAGCATCAACAGCAACACCGGAAAGACGTTTTTGCTCATCCAAAGGAATTCCCAGTTTCTCAAATGTTGCTTTAATTTCAGGGTCAAGATCGTCAAGGCTGTCGAGTTGAATCTTTTGCTTGGGAGCCGCGTAATAAATGATATCCTGAAACTTAATCGGTGGAATTTTCAGATGCGCCCAGTCGGGTTTTTTCATCGTATGCCAATGTTTAAAGGCTTTTAACCTGAAATCAAGCATGAATTGGGGCTCGTTCTTTTTCTCAGAGATCATTCTTACCACATCCTCGTTGAGGCCTTTGGGTAAAATATCCATCTCAAGATTTGAGTAAAAACCAAATTTATATTCTCCCTGGGTTACTTCGTCTAATATTTTATTTTGATCGTTGGCCATATTGTGAATTGTTATTAACAAGTAATACCTAAAGTGCGTTGATTTTGTTCATTTATTTAGACTTGATATAAATAGACAAAGGTAACAATTCTTTCGCTTTTGAGCAATATAAATAAGGAAAGATATGTAGCGTGCAATCCCTCATATTATCTGGGATTTTATTACATTTTTATAAATAGTTTCTGCGCGAAAACCCCAATTTCTTTCCCGATTTTCGGGACAGGCTGTTATGCTTGTCAGAAAAATACTCATTTACATATGTAAACTGCGTTTTTTCTAACTTCGCAAGCCTGGAACTTGAACTTTTCTCATCAGAAACATGAGTTTTCGCGCAAGTACTCAATAGTGTATCTTCTTTTGAAACCTTGTAATGCAGATCATTCGCGGCTTTGAAATAACTATGGAAATGCCTGAAATGGATCATAATATCTAAACACCCCTCTATTCCATAAGGAGTTCAGGTATAATTTAATTGTTTGTTTCACTATAAAAGTGCTTTAAAAAAGATAAATGCATGCAAAAAGCAAGAATATTACATGCAAATGTAAATATAAATTACCAAAAAGTGACAAAGTGTTAATTCAATAATGAAATTATCCTGTTTTCTCATTTGGATAAAATTGATCAACTTTGTAAAAAAATAATGCTATGAATGAGAATAAGGGTTTTACGCCATTATCAGCGTTGGGTGAATTTGGTTTAATTGATTTGCTTACCAAAGATATTGTGATTACAAATGAAAGTTCTGTGAAGGGCGTTGGAGATGATGCGGCTGTACTGGATTACAAAGAGAAGCAGGTGGTGGTTACCACCGATATGCTTATGGAAGGCATTCATTTCAACCTGATGTATACACCGTTGAAGCATCTGGGGTATAAAGCCATCATTGTTAATCTTTCTGATGTGTATGCCATGAACGGCATCCCCAGACAAGTGGTGGTATCTGTAGCTGTTTCATCAAAATTTGCCGTGGAGCATCTCAAAGAATTGTATGAAGGAATAGATCTTGCATGCCGCGAACATGGGGTGGATTTGGTGGGAGGAGATACCACAAGTTCATTAACTGGCCTGGCTATTTCAGTAACCGCAATGGGTGAAGTTGCCAAAGAGCGTGTGGTATACCGTACGGGAGCTCAAAAAAATGATCTGATCTGTGTTTCAGGGAATCTTGGTGCAGCCTATCTTGGATTACAGATACTGGAGCGAGAGAATAAAATATTTTCTGAAAATAATGCTGTTCAACCTGAATTGAAGGGGTATGATTACGTATTGGCCCGGCAATTAAAGCCCGCTGCCCGGGGCGATATTGTAAGAATGTTGGAGAAGAATAACCTGCTACCCACGGCCATGATTGATATATCAGATGGTTTGTCATCAGAATTGCTGCATATCTGCAACAAAAGTGATGCTGGTTGTGCCGTTTATCTTGACAAATTGCCCTTTGATCAGGAAACTTTACGTGTGGCAGAGGAGCTTAACCTTGATCCGACAACCTGTGCATTAAATGGAGGTGAAGATTATGAGCTATTATTTACTGCAAATTTATCTGATTATGATTTGCTCGCAGCAGAGCCTTCCATCCGAATTATAGGGCATATAACCGATAAAGCTGAGGGAACATATATAATTGCGGGTGAGGATAAAAAAATTCCACTCACTGCTCAGGGATGGAACCCTGTTGGGCAGGATAAATAAGCAACACCAAATCAGGAGGTTGTTTTGACATTATTTATCATTACCAGATAGTTTATTTCATCAATGATATCATTCAGCCACCCTATGTATGTTTTTAAAGGCATTTTTTCCAATGGCGGGTTGTCTTTAAGCATGGTATATATTCTCCGGGAATAGGAAGAAAAATCTGTGGCACCAATAATGCCTGTAACACTTATCAGGTTATGGATCAAAGTTTTTAAAGCTTCTTTATTTTGCGAAGCCAGATGCTTTTCGATTTCAGCAGGTGCATGATGGAAGTGCTTAATGAAAGAGGCTGCCATTAAAATATAGCTGCTTTTATTTCCTGAAAAGTTACTCAGCCCCCTGGATATAAGGAGTGAGTTCAAGGTGGACTCATATTCATACAAACAGCACTCATCTGTGATTTCCTTAACGTTGGCCACGAGAACTTCTGGACTTACGGGTTTTACCATGAAGTCCACCATTCCTGAAGCCAGGGCCTTTACTTTTTCTATTTCACCATCAGCGCTAAATCCGATTACTGGATTAAAAAACTTATTTTCCCTGAATGTTTTTATTAATTCATAACCATTCATGCCTGGCATATGCAGGTCAGTGAGTATACAATTAAAGGCATGTTGTTTTGTTTGTTCCAGCGCTTCAGCACCATTTTTTGCAAGATGCACAAGGGCTCCTTCATTTTGCAATAAGATTGAGATATATTCCCGGTTCATGGCATCATCATCTACGATAAGAATTTTTTTCTCCGGCAACAATCCCCTGCCTGTAAAAGCAGCCTCAGGTTTTTTAACCATTTTCGCTAATAAATCCGGAATTTCTACGGCAACTATCGGAATCAACAGATAATGCTGTTTTGAGGAGGTATTATATTCAATTTCAGCCGGAGAGTTTACCAGAATGATTTCATTTGCCTGGAATTTACCCCTCAGATCTTTATTGTCAGATATTACCACGTCTCTCTCTGATGGCACTTTAGCGGGGGAATAATCCAGTGTTTGTATATCAAATTTGTTCAATTGCCTGGCAATATTCTCATGGGTTTCTATTGATTTTAGATTAAGAAAGATATATTTAAAGGGATACTCGTGCGCTGGTTCCTGTTCCTTATAGGCAGTAAAATTAAGTGTGAACGAAAAAGAGGTTCCTTTTCCGGGTGTTGAGGATGCTTCTATCCTGCCGCCCATCATCTCAACAAATCGGCGGGTGATAGACAATCCGAGGCCTGTGCCGGGTATATCGCTGTTGTTGGCCACCTGGTAAAAAGGTTCAAAAATCTGCACCAATTCCATTTGGGTAAGGCCGCTGCCTGAATCTTCAATGGTAAATGTGAGTTTTTTATGGTTTTCCCGGTCAGCTTTTTCTCTCTCTGAAATTAACAGTGTAACGCTTCCCCTCTCAGTAAATTTCAGGGCATTGCTTGTAAAGTTTGTCAGCACCTGGTATAGCTTCAGGGAATCACCATAAACCATGAGGTTAGGGGGTAGCTGTACATCATAAACAAAGGCAACCGCTTGTTTTTTAAGATGAAGGGTGTTATTGCGTACCTGCACAAGCACATCAGAAAGCTTAAAATATGACCGTTTTACCTCCAACTTGCCTGCGTCAAGTCTGGAAATATCCAGTAACTGGTTGATGATGCATTGCATGGTTTCTGCAGTATCACTGATTTTGCTTAAATAAGTCCGTGCTTCAGGATTGATGATGCTTTGAGTAAGATTCACGAAACCCATGAGGGCATTCAAAGGGTTTTTTAATTCATGGCTGACCATGGAAACAAAATGTGATTTCGTTTCGTTGGCCTTTTCTGCAGCTAACCTTGCATTGATTGATATGTTTTCCGCCTCCTTTTTAATTGTATTATCCCTTACAATGATGAGTACCTGTGTAATGTTCTGTGTTTTTACCAGCGCGCCTTTAATGTCGACAGGTATTTTTTTACTGGCCTGGAGTGCCAGGGTGGCTTCAATAAAAGTATCCAGACCTTTATGGGTATTTTTCAGGAATTTCTCAAAATTTGATTTTTCTCGCGGAAGGAGGAAATCTGAAAATGATTTGTTTTGGAGATCGTTTATTTTTAGCTGTAACATCTCCCGTGAAACCTGGTTGATGTCTTTAATCATACCCTTTTCATCAAGGACCATCAGAGCATCGCGGTTAGAGTGGAAAATATTCAGGTAATTTTCCTCTTTCTCCTTTACTTCCCTGGTTTTCTTTTTTACCTGCTGATTCAGGATATACCACCAGACTATAGCAAACATCAGCAATGAAAAAAAAATTACCGAAGCAATTAAAGAGTAGCGGATAATTTTTTCCCTTCCCTGATCTTCCGGATGGTACTTTATCCAGTGTTCATAGATTTGACTCAGTTCTCCACTTGCTTTCAGGTGGTCTATTCCCCTGTTAAGGCGTGCAATTAATTGCAGGTTATTTCTTTCCACGGCAAAACAGTACAAACTGGGCAAGAGAATTGATTCTATTGGCTTTACATTCTTTATCTCACTGTTGTTGATTATTTCCATACCAAGAGAGTATGGAGCCATAACATAATCTGCAGCGCCCTGCGCAATTAAATGTATGGCCTCTGGCAGGCTTTTAACGGGTGTAAACTTGCGCAACATCCCCATAGATTTGAGGTAATTTTCAGTTGCGATATCCCCGGGTAGAACCAGTAGTCTCTTGTCTTTAAGGTCGTGAATGTCAGAAGCTTTCAGGTCTTTTCTGCAGAAGGCTGAATAATGCATGGTGTGGGTAGGGTTTGAAAAACTGTATTTCTTTTCCCTTTCTTCGGAATAAATTATTCCTGCAATAATATCAATATTTCCATTTTCAACCCGTGCCAGGGCAGTATCCCAAAGGGTTAATTCAAATTTAAAGGTCACCTCCAAATGTTTCTCAAGGGCTTTCAGTATCTCTATATCCAAACCGGCAGGTTCTCCGTTTATATCAATAAATGTATATGGTGGATAGTCAAAATCACCTCCTACCAGGAGGGTATCATTTGAATATGAATGTTGCCATTGGAATAGCAACCAAAACATGCTGAGAAAGAAAAATCTTCTTTTCATAAAATTATGATACCACGATAACCCCTTATCTATCTAAATTAGTGTTGAAGAATCTATACGAATATAATAACTATTTTCCCCTTAACAAAATTTGTAATAAAAGATACCATTGACCCAAACGTTTTGATATAAATTAAATTCAGATATGAAGTTCTGAAACCCTTTTTTTATTGCGAAGTGCAAAGCAGATGATTAACTTTGTTGAACTACCCTTTTCTTAGGGGTTAAATATTTTTACAGGAGCTAAAATACTGTTTAAATATAGTTGTAAATGTGGTTGAAATATGGCTTAAAT
>Ga0207419_1000976_pt1 | contig 23238 bp, 20 predicted proteins | sample ElkSloMetagenome_4_FD_184723 | JGI IMG/M metagenome (GOLD analysis project Ga0207419, IMG submission 184723) | Hot spring microbial communities from Elkhorn Slough, Monterey Bay, USA - MD2A (version 2) | ecosystem: Environmental > Aquatic > Marine > Intertidal zone > Estuary: Microbial mat ... | reverse complement strand
TAAACTCGCCATCCGGATATTTTTCTTTATAGTCTTCAAAATAGGTCTTAGCCTCATTTAACCGCTCTTCAATTCGATAATAAATACTGTTGATTGCCAATAAATAAGCCGACTCAAATTTGTAATAGTACGCTTTTTCTTTGAAGGCAGATCCCGGATAATTGATCAGGTAATTATCAAAATCACTTATTGCGGCCTTGTATCTATATGTAAAATGGTACTGCTTAGCAATTTCGTAGTATTTTCTTTCAATTTTCTGTCTAAGCTCCTGCAGCTTTTCATTTGCAGCTTTAAAATAAACCCCATCAGGATATTTATCTAAATATTGCTGTAGTTTATCTATTGCTTTTCTGGTATCTACTTGGGTTAAGCTATATACTGGCGAATTTTGAAAATAACTGTCAGCTCCTTTAAAATAAGCTTCTTCTAGCTTCTGGCTGGTCGGATAAGCTTTGGTGAATCTTTCAAATCGATACCCGGACAAGATATAATCTTCAACATTATAGTACGCATTTGCAACATTATATTGCACAATTTGAGCTTGTGGCTTACCTTGAAGATTAGGTAAAATCTGTTCGTATAGCTTGATAGCTTTAATCAATTTGCTTTTTTTATCTTCCTTCAAACCTTCTTCATAATAGGTGTTGGCCATATCAAATTTAGGCTTGATTTCTTTCTGCTTCAATACCTTTTGGTATTCACTACAAGAGGAAAGTATTGATACTGCGAAGATTATGTAAATAAGTCTTTTCATAAATAATTTGCAAAGCTACTCAATTAAGATGTAACTAAAAAATGAAAAAAAATATTGTCTTTTTTAAATTTTAAGAATTGAAAGTTTTGACAAACTCTAAAAGTCTAATATCTAAATCATCATCAGTTTCAACAAGAGGTAACCTCACCTTTTTCGATCCCAAACCAAGGTGCTTAAAAACAGTCTTTATTCCGGACGGATTACCTTGCTCGAAGATCATGTCTATAGCTGGAGCTATTTTGTGATGTACTTTGAAAGCTTTAGAACTTTCTCCCTTTAGGCCTAATCTCACCATTTCAGAAAATGCTTTAGGAAAACCCTCAGCAATGACCGAGATCACACCTGCTCCACCTCCAAGCACCATTGGTAATGTAATCATATCATCTCCGGATATAACAAGGAAATCTTCTGGTGTGTTTCTTATTAACTCGTAAGCTTGAACAATATCTCCGGCGGCCTCTTTTATACCTATTATATTTGAATATTTCTCAGCAAGCCTCACAACTGTCCCGACTTCAATATTCGAGGATGTTCTTCCCGGTACATTATAAAGAATAATAGGTTTGTCAGTAGACCCTGCAATCTTAGAAAAATGCGCATAAATTCCATTTTGTGATGGCTTGTTGTAATAAGGAGAGACAGACAAAATCGCATCATATTTAGAGAGATCTGTATTCTTGATCTCTTCTATGACTGAAGTTGTATTATTAGACCCAATACCTAATACTAGAGGCAATCTACCGTTATTTGTATCTTCGATGGTGTGTTTAATGAGTTCTTTCTCCTCTCCTGCAAGAGTTGCACTTTCTGCCGTTGTCCCTAAAACGACCAAATATTCTACACCGTTTTGTATTTGATATTCAACTATTTTTTTTAAAGATTCAACGTCAACATTATTTCTATCGTCAAATGGTGTGACCAATGCGACACCTGTTCCTTTAAATATTTCCCTGTTCATGACTTAATATTTTATGGTATTTTATGATTTCTTCAGCGAACAAATCCATCTGATTGGACTCCAGGTTTATCGATAAGTTGAAATGCTCATTCAGATTACTTCCTAAAGTAATTTTGTATGCTTTATTTGAGTTTAAAAGGGCAAAATCCTTAATGTTACTTGATTTGAAACTTACGTCAATAAGCATGTCAAGATTTTTCAAAGTTTCAAAAACAATATCATCCTTTAATTTTCCTAAGAAGCTGAAAGAAGTTTTATCTAAACGGAAGGCATCCTTTTCATTATTACTTTTTCCTAAAAATATTTTATAAACTTTACAATCATTACCCAATCCGTTTTTCAAAATACTTATCAAATTATAATCTAAAATTCTATGATCCGACAAGATTATACCTACGTTTGAAATTTTCTTTGGATAAGCATTAATCTTAGAATTAGAGGTTATGGTTTTAAGTTGTCTTTTTATAAAAATCTTTTTCACTTAACTGATATGTTCTGCAAATTAAATAAAATCACTTCTCATCATCATCAAAAAGAAATATTAATATTGTTTTAAAGTTGGTAAGTTATCATTTACAATAATAAATGAGCTCGTCTTAAGTTAGACTATATTTATTTATTAATTTAGCAGAAAATTGCAAAAATTATAATTAAAACATAAAATTTCATGAGCAAAATTGCTGAAAAATACGAAATACATAACGCTTTAGAGGCATTAGGCATTCAAAATAATAATTCTGGAACTTCATACGGAGATGGTTTTTTTGGAAGTGGAGATAGCATATCTTCTTTTTCTCCTGTTGATGATAATGTAATCGGGAAAGTAACTCAAACTACTGAAGGAGATTATCACAAAGTTGTTGAGCACTCTCAAAATGGTTTTAAAGAATGGCGACAGTGGACAGCACCTCAAAGAGGTGAAGTTGTAAGACAATTCAATGAAGAATTAAGAAGACTAAAAGAGCCTTTGGGAAAATTAGTTTCCTACGAGATGGGAAAGTCCTATCAGGAAGGTTTGGGTGAAGTTCAAGAAATGATCGATATCTGCGATTTTGCTGTTGGATTGTCTAGACAATTATACGGATTAACAATGCATAGTGAAAGACCAGGACATAGAATGTATGAACAATGGCATCCGCTCGGGATTGTTGGAATTATATCTGCCTTCAACTTTCCGGTAGCTGTTTGGTCCTGGAACACGGCTTTAGCCTGGGTTTGTGGCGATGCATGTATTTGGAAAGCTTCAGAAAAAACACCACTTACAGCGGTTGCCTGCCAAAATATTGCAAATCGCGTTTTCGAAAAAAACAATGTCCCAAAAGGTATATCTTGCTTAATTACAGGAGACTACAAGATTGGCGAATTAATGACTAATGACAGTAGAATTCCTTTAATTTCTGCAACAGGGTCTATAAGAATGGGGAAAATTGTTGCCCAGGCCGTAGCCAAAAGATTAGGAAAGTCGCTTTTAGAATTGGGAGGCAATAATGCTATAATAGTAACACCGGACGCAGATATAAAAAATACCGTCATAGGTGCTGTTTTTGGAGCAGTTGGGACTTGCGGACAAAGATGTACCTCAACAAGACGCTTAATTGTTCATGATAGCATTTATGACACTGTAAAAGAGGCTATTGTAAACGCTTACAAGCAGATTAGAATAGGAAATCCTTTAGATGAAAACAACCATGTGGGTCCTTTAATTGATAAAGACGCTGTCGATAATTATTTAAACGCTTTAGAAAAAGCCAAAACTGAAGGTGGAAATATTTTAGTTGAAGGTGAAGTTCTAGAAGGTAAAGGTTATGAAAGCGGTTGTTACGTGAAGCCCGCAATTGTTGAAGCTGAAAATCATTTTGAAATTGTTCAGGAAGAAACTTTTGCTCCAATTCTATATATCATCAAATATTCAGGAGATTTACAAAATGCTATCGATTTGCAAAATGGTGTTGTACAGGGATTATCTTCTGCAATAATGACAAATAATCTTAGAGAAGCTGAACAATATTTATCAGCAAGTGGTTCAGATTGTGGAATAGCAAATGTAAATATTGGAACCTCAGGCGCAGAAATTGGTGGAGCATTTGGAGGTGAAAAAGAAACAGGTGGAGGAAGAGAGTCTGGTTCTGATGCATGGAAAATCTATATGAGACGACAAACAAATACCATAAATTACACCAGTGAATTGCCTTTAGCTCAAGGAATTAAGTTTGACTTATAATATTGGTTTTCAGTATTTTTAAATTTACAAAAGAGCGGTTTTATCTATTAACTTTAAAAAGATGTTAATTAAATGTTGTTTAAGTTTTTTGTCAGACTTTAAAAAACATATTAATTTGCAAGTTGTTTGTAATTACAATTTTTGAAATTTACTAATGCATTTCTAAATAAAACTTATGCAAAAAGTTACTGCGGCCATTACAGCAACAGGCCATTATTTACCAGATGAAATCCTTAGTAATAAGGATCTCGAAAAAATGGTAGATACAAATGACGAGTGGATTACTACACGAACAGGCATAAAAGAAAGAAGGATACTGAAAGGAGAAGGACTAGGATCTTCGTTTTTAGGTATAAAAGCAGCTGAAAATCTTATAGAAAAAAGTGGTTTAGACCCAAAAGAAATAGATCTTTTGATCTTGGCCACAGCAACGCCAGATATGCCAGTAGCCTCTACAGCTGCTTATGTAGCGAGTGAAATTGGTGCAGTTAATGCTTTTTCTTACGACTTGCAATCTGCGTGTTCCAGTTTTCTTTATGGAATGTCCACAGCAGCTAGCTACATAGAATCTGGTCGCTACAAAAAAATTCTTTTGGTTGGTGCAGATAAAATGTCATCAATTATAGATTATGAGGATAGAACAACCTGTATTATTTTTGGAGATGGTGCGGGCTGTGTTCTTTTTGAGCCAAACCAAGACGGTTTTGGACTACAGGATGAATATTTGAGAACGGACGGTATTGGTAGAAGATTTTTGAAAATAGATGCCGGTGGTTCTATGATGCCAGCTACTGAACAAACTGTAGCCAAAAAGCTGCATTTTGTTGAGCAAGATGGTAAAAATGTATTCAAATTTGCTGTTTCAAACATGGCAGACGTAAGTGCCAAAATCATGGAAAGGAACAACCTTACAAGTGATGATGTAAATTGGCTCGTAGCGCATCAGGCCAACAAAAGAATAATTGATGCCACATCTAAAAGAATGGGTGTTGAAGACCGCAAAGTTCTTATGAACATCGAAAGATATGGAAATACAACATCAGCGACATTACCTTTACTACTAACCGATTACGAAAAGCAATTAAAAAAAGGAGACAATTTAATATTCGCTGCATTTGGCGGTGGATTTTCATGGGGTTCTATTTATTTAAAGTGGGCCTATAATTCCTAAACTAAAAACAACAAATTATGAATTTAAAAGAAATTCAAAACTTAATTAAGTTTGTAGCCAAATCAGGTGCTAGTGAAGTTAAACTAGAAATGGATGATGTAAAAATTACTATCAAAACTGGTGAAGGAGACACAACTAAAGAAACAATTGTTCAACAAATCCCAATGGCAGGAATGCCACAGCAGCCGGTTCAAACTCAACCTGCTCCGGCAGAATCTCAACCTGTTGAAGAAAATAAAAATGATAACGCGACAGCAGATGATAGAAACTACATCACCGTAAAATCTCCAATAATAGGTACATTTTATAGAAAACCTTCTCCTGACAAACCAGCTTTTGTTGAAGTTGGTGATAGCATCAAAGAAGGAGATGTACTCTGTACTATTGAAGCAATGAAGCTTTTCAATGAAATTGAAAGTGAGGTAAGCGGAAAAATTGTAAAAGTATTGGTCGACGATTCAACGCCAGTTGAATTCGACCAACCTTTATTCTTAGTAGATCCTTCGTAAAGGGCCAAATGATTTATCGGTAATTAAAAATTGAAAAGTATGTTCAAAAAAATACTTATTGCAAATCGTGGAGAAATAGCCCTTAGGATTATAAGAACCTGTAAGGAAATGGGTATTAAAACAGTTGCGGTTTATTCTACAGCAGATACAGAAAGTCTTCATGTGAGATTTGCAGACGAAGCAGTTTGTATAGGTCCACCACCAAGTAGTGAGTCTTATCTTAAAATTCCAAATATAATTTCTGCTGCAGAAATCACTAACGCAGATGCTATTCACCCTGGATATGGGTTTTTAAGCGAAAACGCTAATTTTTCAAAGATTTGTGAAGAACACGACATAAAATTTATTGGAGCTTCTGCCGAAATGATTGAAAAAATGGGTGATAAAGCTACGGCAAAAGCAACCATGAAAGCAGCTGGAGTTCCATGCGTACCAGGTTCTGACGGTATTATTGAAGATTTTGAGGACTGTAAAAAAATAGCTAAAGAAACTGGTTATCCTGTAATGCTTAAAGCTACAGCTGGTGGAGGCGGAAAAGGGATGCGTGCAGTCTGGAAAGAGGAAGATTTACTCAAAGCATGGGAATCTGCAAGACAAGAATCTAAAGCTGCCTTTGGTAATGATGATATGTATATGGAAAAGCTTATTGAAGAACCCAGACATATTGAAATACAAATCGTAGGTGACCAGACTGGAAAAGCCTGCCACTTATCAGAAAGGGATTGTTCTGTACAACGAAGACATCAAAAACTGACAGAAGAAACGCCTTCGCCTTTCATGACTAAAGCTCTCCGTGATAAAATGGGAAATGCTGCCGTAAAAGCTGCAGAATATATATCATATGAAGGTGCTGGCACTATAGAGTTCCTGGTAGACAAGCATAAGAATTTTTATTTTATGGAAATGAATACCAGAATTCAGGTAGAACATCCTATCACAGACGAAGTTGTAGAACATGACTTGATTAGAGAGCAAATAAAAGTTGCGGCAGGTATACCTATTTCGGGTAAAAATTATTATCCGAGATTGCATTCAATAGAATGTAGAATAAACGCCGAAGATCCCTACAACAACTTTAGACCTTCTCCGGGTAAAATCACAAATTTACATGCTCCCGGTGGCCACGGCGTAAGACTAGACACCCATGTTTACAGTGGATACATAATCCCACCTAATTATGACTCTATGGTGGCAAAACTCATCACTACGGCAAGAACACGGGACGAAGCTATTTTAAAAATGAAAAGAGCCCTTGATGAGTTTGTTATTGAAGGTGTGAAAACGACTATTCCATTTCATCGTCAACTCATGGATCACCCAGATTATTTAGCTGGTAAATACACCACCAAGTTCATGGAAGATTTTGTGATGGACAAATCTTATGACGACGAATTTTAATTGAAATTAAAAATGATCTAAAGCCCGCTATAAGCGGGTTTTTTGTTCTTATATAGTGTATTATTAACAAGTAATTTTTCTTGGTATTGAATCCTCAATTTTAATTTATAAATGATTTAATACTCTAAGGTTAAACAACTAACTACATTTTTAATATTTTAGACCTAGAATATTAAAAATGTCTAAGTCCCAAATAGAATTGACCCTAAAAACACTACCAGATAACCCTGGAGTATACCAGTTTTTTGATAAGGACAATAAATTACTTTACGTAGGTAAAGCCAAAAATTTAAAAAAAAGAGTAAACTCCTACTTCACAAAATCTCATGATAGCAGACGGATCGCCGTAATGGTGAATAAAATAAGAGACATTAAACACATTGTCGTCAATTCTGAAGCAGATGCCCTTTTACTAGAGAATAATTTAATAAAATCAAGAAGACCAAGATTCAACGTAATGCTGAGGGATGATAAGACTTATCCCTGGTTATGCATAAAAAATGAAAGGTTTCCAAGAATTTTCCTCACCAGAAAAATGATTAAAGATGGCAGCGAATATTTCGGTCCTTTTCCCAGTTTAAAAACAGTAAAAACACTTTTAGGACTTATTAAAGGACTTTATCAAATCAGGACATGTAAGTATGACCTAGCACAAGATAAAATTGATGCCGGCAAGTACAAGGTATGCCTAGAATATCATCTAGGGAATTGCAAAGGTCCTTGTGAAAATTTGCAGAGTGAAAGAGATTATAATGAGCAAATTGAGGCTATTCGAGAAATCGTAAAAGGAAATTTCAGTAGCTCATTACGTTCTTTTAAACAACAAATGAAATCATTAGCTGAAGAACTCAGATTTGAAGAGGCTGAAAAAATAAAAAAGAAAATTGACAGTTTAGAGCGTTATCAGGCCAAATCTACGGTTGTAAATCCAAAAATTAGCAATGTAGATGTATTTGCAATAGTGTCTGATGAAAGCTACGGCTACGTCAATTTTCTTCAAGTTGTAAATGGCGCCATTATTAGGTCACATACTATAGAAATCAAAAAAAGATTAGATGAGGATGACAAAGCATTACTCGAATTAGGCATTGTTGAAATAAGGCAGAGATTTAGTTCGCATTCTAAAACTACACTGGTTCCTTTTGAAGTCGATTTAGGAGAAGACACAGAAATTGTCATCCCGAAATTAGGGGACAAAAAAGCTCTTGTAGATTTATCTAAAAGAAATGCAAAGTATTTTAGAATGGAGCGTTTTAAAACGATGAAAATTATTGATCCAGATCGACATGAGAAACGCCTCATGGCACAGATGAAAGAGGATTTAAGATTACCTGAAGAACCTCGTCAGATAGAATGCTTTGACAATTCCAATATTCAAGGAACCAACCCAGTTGCTGCGTGTGTAGTATTTAGAGACGGAAAGCCTTCAAAAAGCGATTACAGAAAATTCAATATAAAAACAGTTGAAGGGCCGGACGATTTTGCCTCCATGGAAGAGGTAGTTTACAGGAGGTACAAAAGACTTCTCGAGGAAGACGAAAATTTGCCACAACTAATTGTAATAGATGGAGGCAAAGGACAACTCTCTTCTGCTTTAAAAGCACTTGAAAGATTGGATTTAAGAGGAAAAATCTCAATCATCGGGATTGCTAAGAGACTAGAAGAAATTTACTTTCCAGGAGATAGTATCCCGTTGTATCTCGATAAAAAATCAGAAACTTTAAAGATTATTCAACAACTAAGGAATGAAGCACACCGATTCGGAATTACATTTCACAGGCAAAAAAGAAGCAAAGGTGCAATAGATAGTGAACTTCAAAATATAAAAGGTATTGGAGAGAAAACGGCCTTAGATTTATTAAAAGAGTTTAGATCTGTAAAGAGGATTAAATCTGCGAGTAAAGATCAAATAGGCAAAATTGTTGGGGAAAATAGAGCAGAATTAATAAAGAATTACTTCGCTGAAGAAAATGAAAATTAGGATTGTCATCATATGGTTTTTGGGATTTTATCTATGGAATTCCTCTGCTCAAAATAATGACCCAGACGTTAGCGTAGGATTAGTACTGAGTGGTGGTGGCGCAAAGGGTCTTGCACATATCGGCGCATTAAAGGTAATTGAACAAAGTGGTGTCAGAATTGACTACATAACAGGGACAAGTATGGGAGCTATTATTGGAGGCTTATACGCTTCTGGGTATTCAGCAAAGCAATTAGACTCCATTTTTAATGAAACTAATTTTTCAAAACTCATTCAGGATCAACTTCCAAGGGCAGCAAAAACATTTCAGGAACGCGAAGAATCCGAGCGCTATGCCTTCACTTTTCCTTTTGATAATTTTGTACTTACAATTCCGAGAGGAATATCGAAAGGACAAAATATTTATAATCTATTAGCACAATTAACTCAGCACGTAGACTCCAAAGACTTTAAAAAATTACCTATCCCCTTCTTTTGCATTGCTACAGATATAGAAACTGGTAGTGAAATTATCTTAGACGAAGGAAACCTCGCACAGGCCCTTTCTGCAAGTGGAGCAATTCCAACACTCCTCAGACCTGTTGAAATTGATGGAAGGCTTCTAAGTGATGGCGGCATAGTAAACAATTACCCCGTAGAACTTCTTAAACAAAAATCAGTAGATTATATTATTGGCATAGATGTTCAAGATAGTTTATATTCTAGAAAAAAGCTAGTCAGCGGTTTAGATATAATGACTCAAGTCAACAACTTTAGAACAATCAAGGCTATGAAAGAAAAGAGGAGCTATACTGATCTTTACATTAGGCCAGATATTAAAGATTTTACAATATTATCCTTTGATGATGGCAAAGAAATCATCAACAATGGGCAAAAAGCAGCAGAAAGAGAGCGTCTAGAACTTATTAAACTCGCAGAAAAACAAACTCAAAAGGATATTAAAAAGTCAATTAAAATCATTGATTCAATCACTATTGATAATATCAAAATTTTAGGAAACAAAACCTATCCGCGAAACTACATCAGAGGAAAACTGAAAATTGAGACAAGTGAGAAAATAGGATACAAAGAATTAAATAATGGCTTCAATAATCTATCAGCAACAGGGAATTTTGATCGTGTAGTCTATGATATAATTAAAGAAAATGGAGAACAAAATCTCATAGTTAAAGTTGATGAAACGCAGAATAAAACTTCTGTAAAACTTGCAGCCCATTACGATAATCTTTACAAAAGCGGCGTGCTGATTAATCTCTCTCACAAAAGTCTTTTTTTAACTAATGATGATATTAGCCTGGACTTAGTTTTGGGTGATAACTTCAGGTATTATTTTGACTATTATATTGATAAGGGCAAGTACTGGAGTATAGGCTTTTCTTCACGTTTTAACCATATAGAAGAGAATGTAGACTTTGATTTTGTCCAACAAAACTCAGACTTAGATGAATTTAATGTAAATCAAATCCGTTTAGATGTAGATGATTTTACTAATCGTTTTTATTTAGAAACCAATATCTTTAAAGACTTTAGATTTGGTGTTGGGCTAGAATTGAAAAACTTAGAAGCTTCTACTCGAACTATTGGAGATTTTACAGAGACAGAAATACCCGAGACTATTATCGAAAGCTTTAACTTACTAAGCACTTATGGATATTTAGATTATGATAGCCTGGACGACAAATTTTTTCCTACCAAAGGCGTATTTTTTAATGGTCAATTCAATCTGTATCTTAATGATTTTAGCAACTCAAGTTTAGAGCAATTTTCTATCGCCAAAGGCAATCTAGGATACGTGTATTCTCCTTTTAAAAATATATCAGCAAGAATTTCTTCTGAATTAGGATTCAGGATTGGTGGCAGTGGTGTTGGCGGTTTAAACTTTTTCTTAGGTGGTTTTGGGTTTAATGCAATCAACAACTTCCGACCATTTTATGGTTATGACTTTTTCAGTATTTCAGCAGATAGCTACATTAAAGGACTAATCGAGATAGATTTTAATTTTTTTAGAAAAAATCACTTCATAATCAGCGCCAATTATGCCAATGTAGAAGATAATATTTTAAGCACTGGTGAATGGTTTACGACACCAAATTTTAGCGGTTATGCATTAGGATATGGAGTTGATACCATTTTTGGCCCAATGGAAGTCAAGTACAGCTTCTCACCAGAGTTATCGGAAAACTATTGGTTTTTTAGTTTAGGCTACAGATTTTAAATATTATTTAATTTATAGCTTTCAAAATTGGTATCTATTGACGATATTTGAATAAAACTAGATAAATATGCCTTTTTATCATAAATTAGGTAAAATACCACCCAAACGTCACACGACCTTTAAAAAACCAAATGGTGACTTATATTACGAACAGCTGTTCGGAACTATAGGGTTTGATGGGATGTCTACAAATTCATACCATGTTCATCGACCTACTCAAGTCAAAGAAATACAGAGCAAAACATCAATTAAGCCTGAAATTGCAGTCAGAAATAATATGGAGTCCTTAAGATTGAAAGGTTTTGAACTCAAACCTGAAAAGGATTTTATAGACAGTAGAAAAGTGATCATGCATAACAGTGATGTCAATATCACACTAGCAGCTCCGCAAGAGTCAACGAAGGATTATTTCTATAAAAACACAGATGCAGACGAATTAATTTTTGTTCATAAAGGAAGTGGAAAGTTAAGAACCCACTTGGGAAATTTAGATTTCAAATACGGCGACTATCTTTTGATTCCCCGTGGAATGATATACAAAATGGATTTTAATGATGAAAACAATCGGCTCTTTATAGTAGAATCCACAAGACCAATTTACACGCCAAAACGATATAGAAATTGGTTCGGGCAACTTTTAGAACACTCTCCTTTTTGCGAAAGAGACATTAGAGCGCCAAAAGAGTTAGAATCAAATGACTCCAAAGGTGATTTTTTAATTAAAATAAAAAAACAGGACGACCTTTTTGATATGGTCTATGCCACGCATCCATTTGATGTAGTGGGCTATGATGGTTATAACTTTCCTTATGCGTTTTCAATTCATGATTTTGAACCTATAACAGGGAGAATTCATCAACCACCACCGGTTCATCAAACTTTTGAAACAGACGCATTTGTGGTATGTTCTTTTGTGCCAAGACTTTATGACTATCATCCACAAAGTATTCCTGCACCTTACAATCATTCTAATATCGACAGTGATGAAGTTTTATATTATGTAGATGGTGATTTTATGAGCAGAAATGATATTGATCAGGGTCATATTTCATTGCATCCGGCAGGAATTCCACATGGACCTCATCCCGGAGCAACTGAAAGAAGTATCGGCCAGACTAAAACTGAAGAATTAGCGGTCATGGTAGATACTTTCAAACCATTACAAATCACGAAAACTGGAATGGAGTTATCAGATGGCAAATATTATAAATCCTGGATTGAATAATGAAATATTGAAAAAATTGACTATTCAGAGATCAAATATGAAAACTAAAATATACACTAACACTAAATAAAAATTCCTTCCTTTAGGGAAGGTTAGGATGGACATATGAAAACCGATACAACCAGCTTAAACTTACCAATAGAAAATTCAGAAGCAGAGGACTTTTTACCATTATTGGGAACAGATTTCGTAGAATTATATGTAGGCAATGCAAAGCAGGCGGCTTATTATTATCAAACTGCATGGGGTTTTGAACCAATTGCATTTGCAGGATTAGAAACTGGAAAGAAAAACTCCGTATCTTATGTCTTGCAACAGGACAAAATTAGACTTGTTCTAACGAGTCCTCTAGAGCCGGATGGCGAAATAAATGAGCATATCAATAAGCATGGTGATGGAGTAAAATATGTTGCACTTTGGGTTGATGATGCCACTAAAAGTTTTAAGGAAACAACAAAAAGAGGTGCAAAACCTTTTGCAGAGCCTTATACCATCAAGGATAAAAATGGTAAAGCTGTAATCTCAGGGATACATACCTATGGAGAAACCATACATCTCTTTGTAGAAAGAAATGAATATGATGGACCATTTTTACCAGGTTACAAAGCATGGGATAAGAATTATAATACCAAGCCGACCGGACTAAAGTACATTGATCATATGGTTGGGAATGTAGGCTGGAACGAAATGAACAAATGGTGCGAGTTTTATGCCAATGTGATGGGATTTGCCCAATTAGTATCTTTTGATGACAAAGACATTTCTACAGAGTATACGGCTTTAATGAGTAAGGTAATGAGCAATGGCAATGGGCGAATCAAATTCCCAATAAATGAACCAGCTACCGGAAAAAAGAAGTCTCAAATTGAAGAATATATTGATTTCTACAACGGAGCAGGTGTTCAGCACATTGCAGTTGCTACAGACAACATTATTGAGACAGTCACAGATCTCAGAGACCGCGGTGTAGAATTTTTATATGTACCTGAGGTCTATTATGATACAGTACTTGACCGGGTTGGTGAAATTGATGAAGACCTTGCACCTCTGAAAGATCTGGGCATTTTGATAGATAGAGATGATGAAGGATATTTACTTCAAATTTTCACTAAACCTGTACTTGACAGACCAACTATGTTTTTTGAAATCATTCAAAGAAAGGGCGCAAAATCTTTTGGTAAAGGAAATTTTAAAGCATTATTCGAGGCAATAGAAAGAGAACAGGAAAGCAGAGGAACCTTATAATGTATAAATTGAATAATGTAAAAATGTATCAATGATTGTAAAATTTGAAGCGTAATCAATTTGAGAATTTACTTCTAAATTCATAAACTTATAAACTCACAAAATGAAAAATCTAGATAATAAATCTTGGGAAAAAGCACAAAAAGAGGATAACAACAGTATTATTCTTGATGTGAGAACACCAGATGAATATGAAGAAAAACATATTCCAAATTCAAAGTTGATTGATGTAAAAGAATCTCAAAAATTTGTTGAGGAAATTGAAAAATTAGACAAATCTAAGTCATATTATGTGTATTGCAAAGCTGGAGGCAGAAGTATGATGGCCTGCAGTATTATGGAGCAAATGGGATTTACAGATTTGAACAATCTTGAAGGTGGTATTACAGAATGGCACGGAGATGTTGAATAAAGAAGCCTCTCCCTTACCCTCTCCAAAGGAAAGGGAATTCCTGTTTGCAATAAATCTATAGATGCCAATTAACTAAATATTGGATTCTGAGGGATATGGGAAGTCGAAGTAGAAAACAGATTTGCATTAAGCAAATTCTAAGTATCCTAAAGAGAAAAAAGTATCAATAGCATCAACATCAACAATCGAAAATCATGAAAATAACAAAAATTATTCTTTTTCTTCTCATGACCATAAGTATAGCTTGCGAAAACAAACCAAAATACGAAAGCATTACCTTAATTGATAGTAAAGAAATGCTTACTTTAATGCAAAATCAGGATGTTCAGCTTGTAGATGTTAGAACCGTTAGAGAGTTTAATGAACATTACATTAAAGGAGCTGAAAATATTGTTTTTGATGAAAACTTTGAAGAAAAGTTAAAAGACTTAAATAAAGACAAACCCATTATTGTTTACTGTAAAATTGGAGGACGCAGCGCTAGGTGTGCAGATATTTTAGCAAAAAAAGGCTTCAAGAAAATATATGATCTAAAAGGAGGAATATCTCAATGGATGAAAGATCGGAATGAGGTGCAGTAGATTTTTATAATATAGTTTTACTAAAATATTATTACAACCTGAATAAAAACTAATGACAATGTGGTTCATTAAATCGATGGGAGTCATTCTAAGCGCAGAAAACGAAGATTCCATCCAAGGCGTGAAGGATTTGTTTATGGATTATATCAGAGCATTTGTTGATGATCTACCTCGATATATCTTTTCAATAATTATCATCATCATTGGTTTTTTGGTTTCTTCATTTATAGCCAGAATTTTCAGAAGAACAATAAGTAGCCGATCAAAAGACCCGCTTATGACCAATTTCCTGACCAGAGTTGTCAAATTGGGTTTTATCTTAATCATCATAATTCTTGCTTTAAAAATTGCTGGTCTACAAGATATTGCAGCGGGTTTATTTACAGCGGCAGGTGCTTCTGCTATTGTCTTTGGTTTTGCGTTTAGAGATATAGGAGAGAATTTTATTTCGGGGGTTATATTATCATTCAAAAGACCTTTTGACATTGATGATACCGTTATGATAGAGGATATTTTCGGAAAGGTCAAAACCATGGAATTTAGATATACAAAGCTCAAAACTTTTGATGGAAGAGATGTCTACATTCCCAACAGTGATATCATCAAAAAAGCGGTTTATAATTATACTGAAGATGGTTATTATAGACTGGATTTTACCGTTGGTATAGATTATGACGACGATATAGAGTTTGCTAAAAAATTGATTCTTGATACAGTTGTTAATACTGTTGGTGTTATAAACTCAGAAACTCATGCCACTTTTGTAACGGTAGACTCACTCGGAGTGAGTACAGTGAATCTTAAAATCTTTTTTTGGACAAAAACCATGGATTACAGAAGAGGTGCTCTAGATATCAAAAGTGATCTTATTCACAAAGTAAAAGAAGTAATTATTCAAAATGGCCTCAACATGCCAGCCGATATAACAGAAATAAAATTATATGGCTCGCAGTCAAGCATACCCGTAACTTTAAATAGGCCAAAAGATTAGTTTGATTTTCAATTCATTTTTGATATTTTTAAACAAAACTAATCATCTATGCTCGTAAAAGTTTATGGCAGTGCCGTATTTGGCGTAGAAGCTACAAATATCACTGTCGAAGTAAATATTGATTCTGGGATAGGCTATCACCTGGTTGGACTCCCAGATAGTGCTATAAAAGAAAGTAGTTTTAGAATTCAGGCAGCTTTAAAAAACATTGGTTATAAATTTCCCGGTAAAAAAATTACAGTAAACATGGCTCCCGCAGACCTAAGAAAAGAGGGTTCTGCTTATGATCTGACATTAGCAATAGGAATTCTTGTGGCCTCTTCACAAATTAAAGGCTCTGACATAGACAGATACGTCATCATGGGCGAAATGTCTCTAGACGGAAGCTTACAGCCTATTAAAGGCGCTTTGCCTATTGCTATAAAGGCCAAAGAAGAAGGTTTCAAAGGATTTATTTTACCAAAACAAAATGCAAAAGAAGCAGCAATAGTTGGTGATCTGGAAGTTTTTGGTGTTGAAAATATTACTGAAGTCATAGAATATTTTGACAAAGACAAGCCTTTAGAGCAAACTATTTTAAATACGCGAGAAGAATTTTACAAGAACTTAGAACATCCAAAATTTGATTTTTCTGAAGTTAAAGGACAGGAATCTATAAAACGCTGTATGGAAATTGCCGCTGCTGGCGGACATAATATCATTATGATTGGTCCACCGGGAAGCGGTAAAACCATGCTCGCTAAAAGATTACCAAGTATCCTACCACCGATGACTTTGCATGAAGCACTTGAAACAACTAAAATCCATTCAGTTGTTGGCGGTGTGAAAGAACATACAGGACTTATGGCCAACCGACCATTTAGAAGTCCGCACCACACCATTAGCGATGTAGCTTTAGTAGGTGGTGGGGCTTATCCGCAACCCGGTGAAATCTCCTTGTCTCATAACGGAGTTTTATTTTTAGATGAATTACCCGAATTTAAAAGATCTGTGCTTGAAGTGATGCGCCAACCTTTAGAAGACAGAGAAGTGACAATTTCCAGAGCAAAATTTACAGTTACTTATCCTTCTAGCTTTATGTTGGTAGCGAGTATGAATCCAAGTCCCGGTGGATACTTTAATGATCCTGATGCACCGGTGACTTCTTCACCTGCTGAAATGCAACGATACCTTAGTAAAATTAGTGGTCCACTACTCGATCGAATTGACATTCATATTGAAGTAACGCCTGTACCTTTTGATAAACTAAGTGATGAACGAAAGGGAGAGTCCAGCGCACAAATAAGAGAAAGGGTGACCAAGGCCAGAGAAAAACAGGCAGAACGATTTAAGGATATCGATTACATCCACTACAACGCACAAATGGATGTGAAACAGATAAGAACTTTTTGTGCTTTGGACGAAAACTCAAAAACTTTACTTAAAACCGCTATGGAAAAACTCAATCTTTCAGCTCGAGCCTACGACCGTATTTTAAAGGTTTCCAGAACTATCGCAGATCTCGCTAACGCGGATAATATTTCTGGCGAACATATCAGCGAAGCTATACAGTATAGAAGTTTGGATCGTGATGGTTGGCTGGGATAAATATTTTAAAATTTGAATGCTACCTATTCAATTTTTTCAATACTAAACTTGCTGTTGTTAAATTCGATAGTATCGCCGATAGCTTTCCCCATGAGCAATTGTCCCATAGGCGTTTGTGGTGAAATGGCATAGCATAACTTTTCCTTGATTTCAATTAATCCTAAACTGACAGCAATGAAATAATTCGCTTTTGATGTATAGACTAAACTACCTATACTCACTCGAACTGGTTTATTCTCAATATTGATTTTATGAAGTGCTTTTCTGACTTCATTAATTTTAGATAACTGCACACCCGACTTCTCGCGTTCTAATTGAAGCATCGCTCGTCCGGTCTCATGTTTGTCTCCCGCACTGCTTTTGGTCTCTGAAAGTAGATTGTTCTGAATATCGCCAATGTTATTTTTAATGTAATCAAATCGCTTATCTATAAGTTTGATACACTCCTTATAAACCTCTTCTTTATAGCCCATAAAAGCTTAATTTATTATTTATTCTTTGATTAGGAACCAGGACGATGGGAAAAATAATGTCCTGCAAAATAAAAAAATAAAATAATCTCTTTTCAATAACCAAATCTAAATTGAACAGATAACAAAGCCTTAAACTAAATTTTAATGGTTAAATATGGCTTTAGAGTAAATCATCAAGTTTTCAAAATTAATTTCTGGCTTCAATAAGTTTTTTACCAAGTAACTGTTATTCCATTTTCACGATGATCATTTTATAATGTTTTAAATCAGATGCTATTCTCAATTTTAAAAAATCTTGTGTTTACCTTCGCATAGTTTTAACAGCCAAACAGCTTATATCTTGTATATTATGAAAAAAATTATATGCAATCACATACAATAACCTTAGAAAAAATTTCATTTTTAAATCATGATGTTGTAAAGCTTAAAACAACAAAGCCAGATAATTATACCTACAAAAGTGGTCAAGCTACGGATGTTTCTATCTTAAAAAGTGGATGGGAAGAAAAAAAACGACCGTTCACATTTACCAGTTTACCAAAAGAGGATCATTTAGAATTTACCATCAAAACTTATGATTCACATGATGGCGTTACAGAACAAATAGGCAAACTTGTAAGCGGAGACAAGCTTCTTATCGGTGAACCTTATGGTGCTATTCAGTATAAAGGAAGTGGTATGTTTCTGGCAGGAGGTGCAGGAATTACACCTTTTCTTCCCATACTGAGACAATTAAATGCAGAAAACAAGATATATGGTCATAAGTTGATTTTTGCCAATAAAAATGAAGAAGATATTTTTCTCCAGAAAGAACTTGAAGAAATTTTAGGTGATGACTTTATAAATATATTATCTAGAGAAGATATTGAAAACGTCAACCACGGACATATAAAAGCAGAGATGATAAAAGAAAATATACATACACTAAATCAATACTTTTATGTCTGCGGACCACCAAAAATGATCGAAGATGTCATCAGTGAATTAAAATCACTAGGTGTTGATGATAAATTGATCGTTACAGAAGAATTTGAAGATTAAAGTTTAATTCAACCCTTATTATCCTCTTTTCTTTTATACCTAGCTGAAAGTGGATGCTTTGATACAGGATTGAGAGATTCAATATTTGTGATATAAACATGATTTCCCTTGAGTTTTTCAATTCTGGCAAAGTCTTCTAAATGTTCCATGATCGTATGATCTACGTATGAAGCCTGTCCAAAGTCGAGTATTAATTCATCATAGATATTAATGTCACTTTGCATTTTCTTTTTCAAGGAGAGATAATTTGAAAAAAATTGAAACCCTTTAAGAAAAATAGTCTTCTTATTACCCTTTATTTCAATCTCGAGATTTGATTTAAAAAGTTCTTTAAACTTTGCGCCTTTAAATAAAAGAACAACATATTTAAATAAAATACCAATTAATATACCAACGATTAAATCTGTAGCTAAAACAGCAATAATGGTTACAATAAAGATTTCTAATTCCATCAAACCAATGCGATACATTTTCTGAAATTCTTTTGGTGAGGCTAATCGAAAACCCGTAAAAACGAGCATAGCAGAAAGTGTCGCAATTGGTATCATTTCAATGATAAATGCTCCAATAAGGAGATAAACCAACAAAAAAGAACCATGAAAAAAATTAGACCATTGGGTTTTTGCTCCATTGCTAATATTTGCTGAAGATCTTACGATTTCTGAAATCATCGGCAATCCACCAATAGCTGCAGCGATTGAAGAACCTGTTCCCATAGCTATAAGATCTTTATCTAGATTTGAAGTCCTTTTGTAGGGATCTAAACTATCAATAGCTTTAGAACTTAATAATGTTTCTATACCAGATACAAGAGCGAAACCAGCAACCGCAATCCAAAAGGCAGACTCTCCAATTTTCGCAAAAGATGGATATTCAAAGCCACCTTCTCCAAAAATATTTTTTGGTAGTTCTACCATTTCCAAATTCTCTGTTCCCAAAATAGCTGCTAATGGAATTGTAAAAATCAATACCCACATTGGCGCTGGTACAATCTTGATAAATTTTTGTTTTAAATAAGGATGTATAATTAAAATAGTTACACTGACTAGAGCAATCGCCAATGCAAAAAAATTTGTTTCCGTAATTAAGATCTTAGGAATTTTGACGGCCACTTCCAGTATACTCCCTTTTGGTGAAGGAGCTCCCACGGCAGGAAATAATTGCTTGATAATTATGATTATTCCAATGGATGCCAACATCCCATGAACGGCAGCAAGTGGAAAAAAATCTCCTATTTTTCCAGTTTTCAAAAAACCAAATAAGGTCATAATAAGACCTCCGATGAGAATGGCGCCGAGTACATGAGGATAACCACTGTAACCCATCTCTGCTCCTGCTCCACCCATAGCTTCAGCTGCGCCTAAAGTGACCACTATTAATCCAGCTGCTGGTCCACTAATGGTAACAAAAGTCCCTGAAATTCTTGAACATATCAATCCTCCAACAATCGCAGTAATAATTCCCGCTAAAGGTGGAACACCTGAGGCAATAGCTATTCCTAAACATAGAGGTAAGGCAATCAAAGACACACTAAATCCCGCAACAAGATCTTGTTTAAAGTTTTCTTTTAATCCAGCAAAGCCTTTTTTTGGGTTTTGGTTAAAATTTTGGTTTTGGTCAGTGTACATAAATATTATCAAAATGCGAATATGCAGATTTTTGGAATATCAGAAAAACTATTTACCCTGTCAGAAAGCTAAAGCAATCAAATGTGATTAATTATGATATTGAGCATTAGTTTTTATCTGTCAGGTTCATAAAACTACATTTTTAAAATCTTGTACCTCAAATCAACTTTTGTATTAATAATATTTACATTTACAAGAAAATAAAAACGGATGAGAACTTTTTTCCTAATTTTAATAGGCCTCAACTTACTCTCATGTGATTCTAAAAAAACATCTGAAAATTTAATTGTGGAAACTCAAAAAGTAAAGATTGATCTGACGGAAGCCTCAAAACTGGTTGAACTACCCTTACAATGTGCCACACAACAGTACCCTAATAAACTTGGACAGGTTATCGCTGATTCTTCAGACTTAAAAACGCCAAAAGAACTTCATCCTGCATTTTATGGTTGTTTTGACTGGCATTCTGCAGTTCATGGACATTGGTCTATGGTAAAACTACTTAGACTGTATCCCAATCTTGAACAAGCTGAAGCAATTAAAAAAACACTGAAAAATCATCTAAACCAAGAAAATATAGACAAAGAAATTGAATACTTTCAAAAAGAAATTAATGGTAGCTATGAGCGAATGTACGGTTGGGCCTGGCTGTTTAAATTGAGTCAGTCTTTGCACGAATGGAATGACCCGATTGGAAAAGTATTGCACGCCAATCTGCAACCGCTCATTAATGTCTTAAAAGATAAATTTGAAAGCTTTGTCCCAAAACTCATTTATCCTATTCGAGTGGGAGAACATACCAATACGGCTTTTGCGCTAAATATGATGCATGATTATGCCACGAGTTTAAATGACCGAGAATTATTAAACCAAATAAAAACTGCGGCCTTGAAGTATTACCAAAATGATGAAAACTGTCCTTTGAGCTGGGAACCCAGCGGCTACGATTTTTTATCGCCTTGTCTAGAAGAGGCAGTTTTGATGCAAAAAATTCAAGATGAAGAGAATTTCAATAAATGGATTAAGCAATTTTTACCTCAGTTGCAATCCAAAGATTTCAATTTAGAAATTGCAAAAGTAAGTGATAGAAGTGATGGTAAGCTCGTTCATCTGGATGGGTTGAACTTTAGCCGATCCTGGAATTTATTTCAATTATCAAAACTTAAAAATTTTAAACATCTTCAACCTGTCGCAGTTGAGCATTTTAATGCGGCTTATCCAAACCTTATTGGTGATAGTTACGAAGGCAGTCATTGGTTAGGCTCATTTGCCATTTATGCTTATTTAGCTCAATGAAATTATTCAAAAATATTGGCCCTGCAACCATAATCGCAGCAGCATTTATTGGTCCAGGAACAGTGAGCGTTTGTGCTTTAGCAGGATTTCATCATGGACTAACACTGATTTGGGTAATGTTTGTAGCCATGTTTATGACCATTTTTCTGCAAGAGTCAGTAGCAAGACTTTCAATAATTCATCAAAAGGATTTGACAGCCTTAATTCAAACTAACCTAAAAGAGAAGACTTTCTTAAAAACTCTAGTCCTCACTCTTGTATTTATAGCTATTGTCTTTGGAAATACAGCTTACGAGGCAGGCAACCTCAGCGGAGTGAATATTGGATTACAAATTCTGAACTACAAAGATTTTTTCGTTAACATTATTGGATTAAAGCTCAACATTGCAGTAATAATCATCAGTATCATTGCCTTTTTAATTTTACATCTTAAGCAGTACAAATATATCGAGAAAACTCTGATGGCCCTGGTTGGTGTTTTAAGCGTCTCCTTTATGGTTTCAGCGATTGTGACATCAATTGAAAACAAGGACTTTTGGGATGAATTCCTTAATCCTATGTTTCCAAAAGATGATATTTTGACTCTGACGGCGCTTATCGGGACAACCGTTGTACCTTACAATTTGTTTTTACACTCAGCCTTGGCTAAACAAAAATGGAAATCGGCTGATGGTATTTCAGGTATGCGTATTGATACCGTCATGGCTGTTGGTGTTGGTGTTTTGGTTTCGATTTGTATCATTATTACAACTTCTAATATTTCATCTGAAACGCAAGACATTCAAAATATAGGCTTGGCATTAGAACCTTTGTTTGGAAAAATATCAACTTACTTCGTTGGAATAGGTTTTATAGCCGCAGGTCTGACCTCTGCTATTACAGCACCACTGGCGGCGGCTTATGTTTTAAACAATTTATTCAAATTAAAATATTCTGCTGAAAGCATAAAATTTAAAAGACTGAGTTATCTCATTCTTTTTATAGGTTGTGTTATAGCAGCCTTAGACTTAAATCCAGTAGAAGTGATTAGAGTTGCTCAAATCGCTAATGCATTGATTTTACCTATTTTGGTCATTATTATATTATGGTTAGTCAATAGATTTTCGGTTTTAAAATCAAAACTGAGCTACTCTAATATTATTTTTGGTTTGATTGTTTTAGTTCTAAGTTTTGCAATTTCAATTTCAGGATTTTATAAATTTATGTCATAACCTATCTTAAAACTTTAAGATCCATTTTTGTTTACAGCGTTGCTTTCAATTTTTGAAATAGATTTTTGAAGTAGCAAATTGTTTGGATATGTGATTAGCGAACCATCATTGGTCCTGAGTTGAACGTGAAATGCCTGTATATCTTCAATAGTGGCTTCATCGTATGGAAATTCCTTGTCCAGAATTTTAATTTTATCACCAATTTTAAAAGGATAATAAAAATACAAAATTACTCCAGCAGTAACATTACTCAATAAAGACCAAATCGCAAACAAACCTACACCAATCACCGCAAACACAGAAGAGAAAAGTACACCGACCTGACTGGGCTCTACACCCCA
>Ga0207419_1000975_pt1 | contig 23241 bp, 25 predicted proteins | sample ElkSloMetagenome_4_FD_184723 | JGI IMG/M metagenome (GOLD analysis project Ga0207419, IMG submission 184723) | Hot spring microbial communities from Elkhorn Slough, Monterey Bay, USA - MD2A (version 2) | ecosystem: Environmental > Aquatic > Marine > Intertidal zone > Estuary: Microbial mat ... | reverse complement strand
GCATATAACATCCGGCTTACTATATCAATACTTATGTGTTTGCTAAACGTATCAGATACGTTTAAATTAACGGATAGACTTTTTTTGCTAAAAAAATCATACGACTAATAATCTTCCGTCCTTTTGAAATTGGCTATCCAGCCGTACATTACTGCAACAGTACTGTACGAAAATGCACACTTACTGAACCAACCTTCCTGCTTATAAGCACTTGTGAGCTGCTTTTTACTTTTTGGCACGGCTTTGGACTTATACCATGCGAAATCAAATTATGAACAATAAAATTTTAAACGATATGAAAACTTGTAAGCAACTCACAATAATATTTGGCATAGCAGTAGCAATTATTGGATTTATCTCAACTACGGTGAAAGCCGATGGACTGGCGAAAGAGAATAAGGTAGTGAAAGTGGAAGAAACCAAGACAACTATGAAAGTATACGATGCTGAAATGCAGGAAACGGAAAATCTACTAATTGAAAATTACCTGCAAATTGTTGGATATGAAAATGCAGATACTTCTATTACAATTGTGAATGAAGCCGGGCTAACGGTATATAAAGGAGCAAAAGAAGAGGCTAAAGATTTACTGAATAACAGTGAATTTCTATTCAGCTTCGGCGAAAAAGAGCACTACATTATTTTAAAATAAAGCAAATAAATTTTCATAATAATGGGTTTATAAAGGCCGCTCGTGAGAGTGGCTTTTTTTGTGTGTATTTAAAATAGCTTTGCTTAATGATCAGCAATAACATTATACAATCCCTATTCAATACATTTTATGCATATTTCTAAGGCACTGGTTTAGAGTATTATATCAGAAAAATAATTCTGTATTTGCTTAATTAATGCCATTTGGCAAAAAATAAGCTCTTTAATCTTCTTTAGGTAATAGGTCTGGCTATGGGAATAGCGATATGAAGTGTTGCATATAAAAATCGACCTGCCATCCTACTATCTGCCAACCGAACCTATTGAAGAATGATGCAGGATCATATCATTGACTTTTACCCGGCAATTAATTATTAAAAAATTGGTATAGCAAATTATTATATCGTAATATTGCAATAAATATATATAGCATTATGGGAATAACACGATCAGACATTTTCACTCAAGACATAAATCGTACCGCTGAACTGGCCAAAGCATTTGCGCATCCTGCCAGAATTACTATCATAAGGCATTTGATTGCTGTAAAAGGTTGCATTGTAAATGATCTGGTAGAAGTGGTTGGCCTTTCTCAATCTACAATATCACAACATTTAAAAGAACTGAAAAACACAGGCATTATCAAAGGTGAAATTGAAGGACCCAGAATGTGTTATTGCATCAATGAAAGTGTTTGGCAAGAAGCTCAAGAGATATTTGATGAACTCTTCTCTTCTTTTATATCGCCAAATTGCTGCTAAATTATAATCAAATTTTTACTTAAATAATAAATATAAATACTATGAAAACTGCTGATGAACTAAAACAAATTGTAAAAGAAAAATATGGTGAAATAGCCTCTAAAAACGATCAACAATGCTGCTGTGGTAGCAAAAACGACCTCAGTGAGTTTTACTCAGTAATGGCTGATGACTATACCAAAATGGAAGGATACAATGCCGATGCCGATTTGAAACTTGGCTGCGGATTACCTACCGAATATGCTATGATCAAACCAGGTGATACGGTGGTAGATTTAGGCTCGGGTGCTGGAAACGATTGTTTTGTGGCGCGTTCCATTACAGGATCGGATGGTAAAGTAATCGGGCTTGATATGACAGAAAACATGATCGAAAAAGCTCGAACTAATGCAGAAAAACTTGGGTTTGACAATGTGAAATTTATTTTGGGCGACATTGAAAGTATGCCTCTTGCCGACCAAATGGCCGATGTGGTAGTAAGTAATTGCGTAATGAATTTGGTACCGGATAAAACCAAAGCATTTGCCGAAACCTACAGGATATTAAAACCAGGAGGTCACTTTAGCATAAGTGACATCGTTTTGCGAGGAGATTTGCCCACAGAATTACAACAAGATGCTGCTATGTATGCAGGTTGTGTTTCAGGTGCCTTACCGCAAATTGATTATTTGCAAAATATTGAGAATGCAGGGTTTATAAATATAAAAATGCAAAAAGAAAAACCAATCTCCTTGCCAGAAGAAGTATGGCTTCGCTATTTGAAAAAAGAGGAAATTGCTAATTATAAAAGCAAGCACCTTGGCATTTACAGCATCACAGTGTATGCAGAAAAGCAGGATGTATGAAGATATTATTTTTTAGTTTAACCTTTATAATTTCAGTTTTTGTGATGAATGAGTTATTAAATGCCGATCTGCAAACTTATGTAAAGCAAGTTACTGCTGAATTTGATGAAATATCAGACGAACGAAAGGAGGCATTGGAAAAGATCGCCTCCTATGTTCAACAAAAAAAGAAGGAAGGAAATGTAGAACTCACTTTTATTTGCACCCATAACTCTCGCCGTAGCCACATGAGTCAGGTATGGGCACAAATAGCCGCATACTATTACGGTATTGATAACGTATATACATACTCAGGGGGCACTGAGGCAACCGCATTTAACACCAGGGCAGTAAACACTCTACAACAAGCCGGTTTGCATATAAATGCCATAAATAATGGTGATAATCCCGTTTATAAGATAAAATATGCAAAATCAGTTGAGCCAATTCAGGTATATTCTAAAGTTTATAATGCTGATAAAAATCCCAGTAAAGGCTTTGCAGCCATCATGACCTGTTCTCAAGCTGATCAAAATTGCCCTTTTATACCTGGTGCTACTCGCTTTGCCATACCATACGAAGACCCTAAAGCATATGACGGTACAGCTAATGAAGCTTCTGCTTACCAGGAATGCTGCCGACAAATTGCCCGGGAAATGTTCTATTTATTTAGTAAAGTGAACTAAAATAATGGCAAGAAAAAATCTTTCATTTCTTGATAAATACTTGACCCTATGGATATTTGTAGCCATGGCAGCCGGGGTATGTATAGGCTATTTTATACCCGATTCGGCCGATGTAATCAATTATTTCTCAAGCGGCACTACCAATATTCCTATCGCATTGGGGCTTATCCTGATGATGTATCCGCCATTGGCAAAAGTGAATTATAGCCTTCTACCTAAGGTATTTAAAAATGTGAAGGTACTCGGGCTCTCGCTATTACTTAATTGGGTTGTTGGCCCATTATTAATGTTTGTATTGGCCATTATTTTTCTGCAAAACCACCCGGAATATATGGCAGGTGTAATATTGATCGGCCTGGCCCGATGCATTGCCATGGTATTGGTATGGAATGATTTAGCCGATGGATCGAAAGAGTATGGCGCCGGACTCGTAGCACTCAATAGCATATTTCAGGTAGTTGCCTACAGCTTTTATGCCTGGTTATTCATTACTAAGCTTCCACCACTCTTTGGCTTTGAAGGAGCTATCGTTGATATTTCAGTCGGATTGATTGCCGAAAGTGTGGCCATTTACCTGGGCATACCTTTTTTGGCCGGTATGCTCAGCCGCTTCGTATTAGTTAAGCATAAAGGTGTAGAATGGTACCAGCAAAAATTTATTCCAGCAATTTCACCGATTACACTAATAGCACTTCTTTTCACGATCGTGGTCATGTTTAGCCTTAAAGGTGAGTTGATTGTAGAAATACCGTTTGACGTATTGAGGATAGCAGTACCATTATTAATTTATTTTCTTCTAATGTTTTTGATAGGGTTTGCAGTATCTAAAATATTAGGGGCCAGTTATCCTGTAAATGCATCCATAGCTTTTACAGCTTCGGGCAACAATTTTGAATTGGCCATCGCGGTAGCAATTGCCGTTTTTGGCATAAACAGTGGTCAGGCTTTTGCCGGAGTAATAGGCCCTTTAGTGGAGGTGCCAGCGCTTATTTTTTTGGTTAACGTGGCTTTTTGGTTTCGCAGAAAATGGTATCCCAAACCTCTAAATTAAATAACCAGTTTGAATTAATTGGAAACTTTTGTCCATGTAACCGTACGACTTAACCATTTTACGCCTACGTAGCCGGTTACTTCCAATTGATTGCCATCCTTTTCCATATAGCAATTGTACGTTTTACCACTTTCCGGATCATATATTTTGCCATTTTCCCATCGACCACCAGTAAATTCAAAATTCTTTAATAGTAAAAGGTTTTGTAATGGTCTGTCTCGTAACTTTTCATTCTGGTTATTTACATCCAACACGGGCTTACCATTTTTATCATGTAAATCTTTTCCCCATATTAATTTTCCAAAATAGCGATCGTTCTTTTCGAATATCTCTATTTTCCCATCTTTTTTCTGAGTATACCAAACGCCTACAACATCATCAGCCTGTTGTGCTGACGTTTGGTGAGCAAAAATTAATAAGAATATAATGAAAGGTATAGCAAATTTATTCATCGAGTTATTTAATTTATTGTTTATTTATAAACTCTACTCACTAGAAAATTATTGCTTTATTTTTCAAACTGCAATTGAAATCAGATGGGTTCCGGTGTCCATCTCATTAGGTCAAATAATAATATGTAAAAAAATATTCATACCTTTATTGTTAATTGAAAATGATATTTAACTTATGAAATTCTCTGCATTTGCTATTTTAATAGTGGCTTGTATTGGCTGTTCTGCTCCTGAAGAAAATTGGCAACCACTATTCAACGGTGAAAACCTGAACGGCTGGATGCCAAAAATAAAAGGATACCCATTAGGTGAAAATTATGGCAACACTTTTAAAGTAGAAGACGGTTTGCTGAAAGTAAGTTATGCAGCGTACGACTCTTTCAACAATAGGTTTGGACATTTATTTTACAAAGAAAAATTTTCTAACTACCGGTTGCGACTGGAATATAGATTTGTGGGTGAACAATGCCCCGGCGGTGAAGGCTGGGCCTGGCGTAACAGCGGTGTGATGGTACATGGTCAAGATCCTGCAACTATGGATCTTAACCAAAATTTCCCGGTGTCTATAGAAGTACAATTGCTGGGAGGTGATGGAAATACTGAAAGAACAACGGGCAACCTATGCACCCCGGGCACTAATGTGGCTATGAATGATGAATTAATAACCAGGCATTGCACCAATTCCAATTCTAATACTTATCATGGTGATCAATGGGTAAAAGCCGAGATAGAAGTGCATGGCAATAACGTAATTCGCCATATTATCAATGCTGATACGGTACTTACTTACAATAAACCTCAACTGGACCCGGATGATAAATTTGCGGAAAAATTAATAGATAAAGGCGGGCAGTTGTTGCTCGAAGCTGGTACTATTTCCTTGCAGTCTGAAAGTCATCCGGTTGAATTTAGAAACATTGAGATTCTAAAGTTGCCGTAAAAAAAACCACCCTGCGTTGAGGGTGGTATAGAAAATGTTATCTATAATTAAATACTTTAATTCTTATCCAATTACTTGAACATTTACCGCGTTTTCGCCTTTTTTTCCTTGTTCAACATCAAATTGAACCTCATCATCTTCTTTGATTTGATCTATCAAACCTGAAGAGTGAACAAATAATTCGCCATCATCTGTTTTAATGAATCCGTAACCTTTTGATTCATTGAAAAATTTTACTGTACCTTTTTGCATTAAAATAAATTTTATGGATTATAATTTTCAAAGGATAAATATCTACATTTATTAATCAAAATCAAAAATAAATTGAATATTATTTATCATTAACCATATATTCAATCGCAAAGATCACCTTTCTCCTAATACTCATCAACGCATTTTGGAATCTACAATTTGTTGCTTTCATTTCCTATTTGCACTTACATTGGCTAGTTTTGCCACGTTAAAAACTGGCTTTATGAGTAAAGAAAAATTACTAATCAATCTGTTCGAAAGATGGGCAGGAGAAAAAGCAGAAGAAATATATATGCTACCCCGATCGGGATCGTATCGAGAGTACTATAGACTAAAAAGCACTGGAAAGTCAGCCTTGGGGGTTTATAATGAGGATTTTAAGGAAAACAAGGCATTCATTTCTTTTACTAACCATTTTTATAAAAATGGCATCAATGTACCTGAAATTTATGCTGAAGATTTAAGTGATCACATATACCTACAGCAGGATCTTGGAGACACTACGCTATTTTCTTACTTAAATAATCATCGTGAAGGCTCAGAATTGCCCTCTGAATTGGTAGCTCTTTATAAAAAGATAGTAAGTGACCTTCCTGAAATTCAAGTGAAAGCCGGCACCTCATTAGATTATAGTGTATGTTATCCCCGGGCTAGTTTCGACGAGCAATCAATGCACTGGGATTTAAATTATTTTAAATATTATTTCCTCAAGCTGGCCAAAATCCCTTTTGATGAACAGGAATTAGAAGATGACTTCCGCGAATTTTCAGAATATTTACTACAGGAAGATCGCGACTACTTTTTGTATCGTGATTTTCAATCGAGGAACATTATGATATGTAATAATGAACCCTATTACATTGATTACCAGGGTGGTAGAAAAGGGGCATTACAATACGATCTTGCTTCATTGCTTTACGATGCCAAAGCGGACCTTCCTCAGCAATTGAGAAATGAATTACTCGAAATTTATCTCACCAAGCTAGCGCAAATAAAAAAAATTGATAAAGCCCGGTTTAGGCAGTTTTATCAAGGCTATGTACTTATCAGGATAATGCAAGCAATGGGCGCTTATGGGTTTAGAGGATTTTATGAAAAGAAAACCCATTTTCTGCAAAGTATCCCCTACGCCTTAGACAATTTGTCTTTTATTCTTGATAATTATGACTTACCTATTGAAATCCCCCATTTGCGCAAGGTTTTAGGATTATTAGTGGATGCTCCCAAGCTTCGACAATATCGCGATTTTTCCGTTTCATCTCATGGGCTGCAAATAAGCATCACCAGTTTTTCTTTTAAGAAAGGACTTCCGGTAGATGAATCGGGCAACGGCGGTGGCTTTGTATTTGACTGTCGTGGCATACATAACCCCGGAAGGTACGAGGAATATAAGCAAATGAGCGGAAAAGAAACACCTGTTATTGAATTCCTTAAGGACAATTCTCAAATAGAAGAATTTCTAAACCATGTTTTTGAAGTTGTAGATTTAACAATAGACAATTATATAACCAGAAATTTTAGCCATTTGATGGTAAACTTTGGTTGTACAGGTGGTCAGCATCGATCAGTATTTAGTGCAGAAGCGCTTGCTGCTCATTTAAAAGAAAAATATAATCTAAAAATTAAATTAAAACATCGCGAATTAGAAAAAATGCAACTTCGTCCACTTAATCACCAACCATGAAAGCAATGATTTTTGCTGCTGGTATAGGCAGTCGCTTGAGGCCATACACCATGCATAAGCCAAAAGCTTTAGTTGAAGTAGGAGGCAAGCCTTTATTAGAATGGGTTATAACAAAAATAATTAATGCAGGCGTTAATGAAATCATCATCAATGTTCATCACTTTGCCGATCAAATAACCAACTATCTGGCCGTAAAACAAAACTTCGGTATACATATAGAAGTTTCTGACGAAAGAAACCAGCTACTGGATACAGGTGGAGGTTTAAAAAAAGCTAAATGGTTCTTGCAAGGTGACAAACCCTTTTTACTTTATAATGTGGATATATTGACTACATTAAACATTACCGAACTATTAAAATTTCATCAAACACATGGCGCTCTGGCAACGCTGGCCGTGAAAAAACGACCAGGATCTCGATACCTTTTAATGAACAATAACCAGGAACTATGTGGCTGGGAAAATATAAAAACGGGCGAAAAAATTATCGCTAAGCCAGATCCCAATTTACAACAAACAGCGTTTAGTGGAGTGCATGTGGTTTCACCAAGTATTTTTGAAATAATTGAAGAGACTGGTGTTTTTTCCATTACCCCTTTATACCTCCGACTTGCAGCTAATCACAAACTCAAAGGTTTTAATCATCAAAATGATTATTGGAATGATCTGGGAAAGCCTGAAAATTTGCTGAAAGCAGAGGAGGCATTGAAAGATATTGGATCAAAAAAATTTATTTAAAAAATTAGCAAAAACTAATATATTTAGTTATTTTTGAAATTATCAATCTAAATATATTAGCAATGACTACTCTAGATAAAAAATGTGTTTTGAATACCTTGTATCGATTGGGCTATCAATATTATGCTTATTGTAATGGCACCATTAAATTCTTTCGTAGAGAAAATGAAGCGGAACTATATATGCGCAACATGAAACACCTATCGGTAAGAATGGATCAAAACTTCAGCGATCAATCCTTCTATACTAAAAAATTTAGTGATAATGAAGCTGCTGAAATTTATAATACGCAGGTTAGAATAGTATTAAGCTAAATATTAATAATGATCTGAACAATCCATAGTTTTTTATTTTATTCTTAAAAAAACAAAATGGATTATAAAAGCTATAATAGACTAAAAGGTCAAACGGCTGTGGTAACTGGCGGAAGTTCCGGTATAGGCATGGCCACAGCAGCAGCTCTAGCAAAAGAAGGAGCCAATGTAGTGGTAAATTATCACAGTAGTGAGCAAGAGGCAAATGAATTAATTGCATCAATAAAGGAAGATGGCGGTAGTGCAATTGCTGTACAAGCTAACGTGAGCAAACCAGAAGAAGTAAAAAATCTTTTCAACACCACCTACGATCATTATGGTACTGTAGATATTTTGGTGGCAAATTCTGGAATGCAAAAAGATGACAATTTCTTTGAAATGAGCTTGGATGACTGGCAAAAGGTGTTGGATGTAAATTTAACAGGCCAATTTTTGTGTGCCCAGGAAGCAGCCAAAGAATTTAAAAGACGAGGAATTGATGCAGATAAATCGGTAGCTGCGGGTAAAATTATATGCATGAGTTCAGTGCATGACACGATTCCATGGAAAGGACACATCAATTATGCAACATCAAAAGGTGGTATCATGATGATGATGAAAACAATGGCTCAGGAGCTTGCCCCTCACCATATAAGAGTAAACGGCATAGGTCCGGGTGCGATTAAAACAAGTATAAACAAGGATGTGTGGCAAAGTGAAGAAGGACAAAAAGATATGCTTGAAAAAATCCCTTACAACAGAATAGGTGAACCGGAGGATGTTGCTGCCGGAGCGGTTTGGCTGGCCAGTGATGAATCGGATTATGTAACGGGCATTGTTTTATATATCGATGGGGGTATGACCCTGTTTCCAGGTTTTATGTCAGGAGGATAAAAAGAAAAAAGCCCGAAGATATCTCCGGACTTTTAAACAAATGTAAAATGTTAAATCAAAATTCTTTAAAATACACTCTTAGCTATCACTTCACCTTTGCTATACACTTCAAACGTGTATGTGCCTGCAGGAAGTTTAGATAAGTTATAGGTTTTACTGAAACTTTTATCATTTTCAATATAATCTTCAGTAACTAAATCATAACGCTGATCATATATTTTTACTAACACGGGATCGATGGTAGTGCCACCTTTCACGCTTAGTTTATATGACTTTTCAGTTTCAGGAGACAGCTCAACTTCTAAAGTTGAGGCAGTAGCACTTACATAAGTCACCTCTCTGGAAACTACACCTTTGGCATCAATTGTTTCAATAGTATAATTGCCTTCTGGTAAAGCTTCAAAGCTATAAGGTCTTAAAAACCCATACTTGTTATAAACCTTGTCGGTGAAAATTTTCTTCCCATTTTCATCATAAAAGTTTACCTTAACCAAGCCTTTTTCTTCAGAAAGATACATTAGCTTGTAAATTTGCTTCGATGCACCTGGCAAAATTTTAATTCTTAATTCAGCTGCATCTTTTTCTTTTGCCCCGTCGGCAAATACTACACCAATGCCTAGCATCAATGAAAGTAATAGTGTTGTTGTCTTTTTCATTTTTTGTCTTTAATTTTTTAAGTTGAACATTTATTTTGATTAATTGACAATGCAAAGGTAAGCACAATTATTGATATTTTCATAATTGCACACGTTTGCATATATTATCAATAACCCATTTTTAGCCATAACATTAAAATTATTGTAAAATAAGGCATATTTTTTATGATGGATTTTAAAGTCAATAAGTTTATGGCTTGTAGTTTGTAAAAATTAATTTATCATTTTCTAAAAATTAACATTAACTTAACATTAGAAAATTTAAAATATGATTTTTTTAACATAATATGCCTTTCATTGTAAATAAACATTATCAAATCCTTATTTTAATAAAAATATAATAATCACATGCTAATTTATTGACTTTCAATCTTTTTAGTTGATGTAATTAATTTATATTTGCCATTAATTGGTAATAAGGCAATAAAGACAGAATTTTATTTATGGAAATAGAAATTAAAGTAGGCATAAAAGGATTGAAAGAGCAGGAAGTAACACTTAACGATACTGCCGATAAATATGGCTCAGGGTTGGTGCCGGTATTTGCTACACCTGCCATGATAGCTTTGATGGAACAAACAGCATTGGAAAGTGTAAACACATTCTTACCTGAAGGGTATGGAACGGTTGGGGCGGTTGTCAATATTCAACATATCAAGCCTACACCTATAGGAATGACAGTAAGATGCATTTCTGAATTAATAAAAGTAGAAGGCAGAAGACTACACTTTAAAGTGATGGCTTACGATGAAGATGGTGAAATAGGTATGGGTGAGCATCAAAGAGTAATTGTTAATCTTAAAAAATTTCTAGACAAAATGGAAAAATAAAAAAGATGCTAGAATACTCCAGCATCTTTTTTATTTTTAGTCCCGAGATAAATATTAATAAATCCTCATTCTATTTTTAAAGTGCGAGACTTCAGTTAATAATATTTTATTCATCATCCTCTCCTACCAAAGAATAATCTTCAACTACACTTGATTCAAAGGCGTTTTTATTGGCAGGTTTTATCAATTTCTTGTCAGTTTCTTTTTGACTACTGTCTAATGTAAATTGTCTTACAATTACATTCAAGTAATGCGCTTGCTCGGCCAACTGATCGGCAGATGAAGCAAATTCTTCTGCTGCAGCAGCATTGGAGGCGGTAATGTTAGTATTATTTTCCATGGCCGTGGCCTGATGCTGGGTAGCTGTATTGATAGAATCTATTTCTACTGCCACTTTACTTACAGCCTCAATTATTTGTTTAATCTTAGCTTCAGCTTCATTACTTGTAGTAACCCCATTCTCTATTTCACTCAAGTTAATTTTTATCATCTCACTAATTTCTTTGGTGCTACTTGCACTTTTTTCAGCTAACTTGCGTATTTCAGCGGCTACAACGGCAAAGCCCCGGCCATGCTGACCAGCTCTGGCTGCTTCCACTGCTGCATTGAGAGCCAGCAAATTGGTTTGATGAGATATTTCTGCAATCAGATCGGTAACCTCTACAATTCTATTAAAGTTCTGCTTAATACTGTCCATAGCTTTTGATGTATTTACCATCGCTTTTTCAGCAGTATCTGCATTGTCATTACTTCTCTTGATCTCTAGATTGGCATCAGATACACTTTGTGCAGTATTTTGCACTGTGCTACTAATTTCTTCAAACTCAGCTGCTTGTTTTTGAGCACCTTCCGATATTCTTGTAGAACCTGAAGAAATTTCTTCGGTTGCATCTGCAAGATTTTCAGAAGATTCTTTTACTTCGTTCAATATCTTGTTAAGTGAGGTAGTCATTTGATTAATATTATCACTCAATTGACCAAGTTCATCTTTACTATTACTTTTTATGCGGTGAGTCAAATCCCCTTTAGCTACTTTCTTAGTCACCTCTACGATATCCTTTATAGATACATTTATTTTTTTCACAATCAATAAACCTAGAAAAATGGTAACTATAGAAACCAGAAAACCCCATAAACCGATATTAAATACAGCCTTATTTACCCTAGCATTTACAGGTTGTAAATCAGATACAATCTTGAACATACCTCTTATATCACCATCATCCCAATTTTCCATGGTATGACCAAGCATATCTTTTCCATTGTTAAAAGGGCTAGTCGCCGGATCACCGTGGCAGTTTAAACATCCCTGGCTTTCATCTAAATAAACAGGACTCATTACCCAATAGCTATTGCTTTCTTCGTCTTCGTGAATGATTAAATCTTTTCCGGTTCTTTCAAATTCATCAATAAACTCAGCTTCCAGCTCTGATGCTTTGTTTTTAGGATTTCGTGGATTTTTAGAGGCCACTCTAAATTCATAGTTTTCTTTGGCAGCATTGGATTCACCCACCGCCATGGAGGCAAATATAGGTACCTGGTTTAGTATTCGCTCTTGCTCGGATTTAGGTACATTACCGTCCGGGTATTTTTGCTTCACATCCTCTAATATATAATCAAGCATACCCTGCTGTGCAACATACGATCTTACGGCTTCAAGGCGGGTTAATATCGCCGTACTTTTCTCGGAAAGTGCCTGTTCACCTTCGTTTCTGATTTTTACTGCAGCAATTACTACAGCTATGAAGGTACACAATAGTGCAGGTAAAATAACAAGAGTTAATAACTTTGTTTTAAGAGACGCATTTTTCATATTGCTATTCTGATTTTAATTTTTTTGCATTGCAAAGTAGATAATAAAAGGCATATCTGAAAATAAGACAAATTATCCATAAGTATGATTTAATCACAAAAGCACGGATTAGTAACACTATATGCATACTAAAGTAAAAACATTGCCAATAAAATGAGTATTTTAACAGAGTGGATTGGGCTGCTTATGAGGTTATTAAAAAGAGTAAATTAAATAATGCAAGTGTAAGATATACGATAATTTGTTTTGTTGATTTGTGTTGAGCATAACAAAACCAGGGATCAATTGCCCTGGTTTTGCGATGGCCTTTTAGCTGTTACAAAAAATACTTGCTTAGTTAGTTACTATTTATAAATTAGGATTAATCATTTTACCGGCAAATAAAATTGAACCGGTATGCTTTTCCCGGATCATAAAAGCAAACGGCCTGTCTATTTTAATAACTTTAGGTTGGCCACCTATAGAAGTGGGCGATATTTCTACTACAGTAACAGCTGCAGCCTCAGTACCTTTTTCATCAACCTTTAAATAAGACTGATGTAAAACACGACTTATGAATAGCTGCAAATCATTTTCTAATAACTTTGGGAATTCAGCTGTTTCTGTGAAAGCTTTTTCCATTCCCATACTTTTCAAAATATTATCAAGATTTTTTTTGTATTGCATTTCAAATTTAGGAAAATATAACTCAACAGTAGCGGTATCACTTTCAGCATCTAACTGGGCAATTGTGCCAGGGGTTGTACTCTGCCAGATTTCATCAACTGTATTGCCCTCATTGGGTAGCAATATTGACATTTGAAATTGCTGATTGCCGTATGGTATATCAATCAGGTTCATATCCTGATTACTACTGAAATTAACAGTAGTGCCTTCACTATACATCATTTCTACTTGTTCATTGCTCCCATCTTCCAGTAAAAAATCTTCCATTTTAGTGGCCGATTTATCAAATTGAAAAGTCCACTCGGCATTGAAATAAATTGCATTAATTAAATACATAGCTGCCTCGGGAGGTATTGAATTCAGCATGTCCTTTATCTTGTCGTTTGTTTTATCTTCAATCCAACCATTGATGATATCTACACTTTCTTCCGCATCAAAATCTAATCCTTCAACTTTAGCATCGTAATATTGTAGCATTTTATCTGAAAAATCCTGATTAATACTGAATGTATTTTTATACCATATTGAGTTGGCTAAGCCTAATTCAACTTTATTATCCATGCTTAAGATTTGATCACGCAAGGATTTATATGATAAATTAATGGCTTCGTCTGACAAATCACCAAAGTCAAGGGCTTGCTTAATTCCCTGTTTAGTCTCACCTTCTGCACCATTATATACCATTCCAAGAGCATAGCTAATGCTTAAAGGCGAAATAAAAAAATTATCACTTTCCTCCGCATCAATTTTCTTTATTATTTCAAAAGAGAATTGATTAGAAGCGTTTACAATTTCAATTTGTTGGTTGCTTAATGGTGCGAGGTTGGGAGGATTATTATCTGCAGGTTGCAAATTACTTTCATCGCATGCTGCAAAGGCAAATAAAAATAAAATTCCTATTAACTTTTTCATAATTTAATTAATTAATTTTTTCTTTATTTAAATAATACTTTCAATAAATAAAATAGATGACACTTTAATATAAGCGGAAGTTGTACCGGGTAAGTTATTTTTAATATTTCATGCTGCTCCTTCAATTTCTGAAGTATTTTAATGACCACAATTACATTACCTTTGCAATAATGCTTCAGGAGTATAAAGTAAATATTAATGGAAGTAAAATCTCCTACTACAAAAGTGGATTGGGAGAAAAAGTTGTGATTACCTTCCATGGTTTTGGTCAATCTGGCAAGTCATTTCAAGCTTTTGAAAAGGCTCTGCCCGGTTATCAGTTTTATCATATCAACCTTTTTTTTCATGAAAATAGCTACTTGCACCCTCACCATCGACCGCTTTCGGCTCAACATTGGGTTGAATTATTCATTGCTTTTTTAACCCATGAAAAAATACATTTTTTTAGCCTGGCAGGGTTTAGTATTGGCTGCCGACTTATTTACAATATTTCACAAAAGTTGGCCCACCGAGTGAAAAATATTATCCTATTGGCTCCGGAGGGAAAAAATTACAGCAAATGGTACCGCATCAGTGTTTCACTTTTCCCGGGATTATTCAAATACTTTATTTTCAATGCTGGTATATTTTTTTCTATTTTAGGTTTTTTAAAAAAGCTAAGAATCATTGACACAATTACAGCAAAATTTGCCTGTACTCAAATGATGTCCAGAAAACAAAGATGGCAAGTTTACATGACCTGGATGAACTTTAGACTATTAAAGCCTGATTTTAATCATTGGTTTAGCACTATGAATCAAAATAATGTGACAATTTCAATTTTTGTAGGCAAGCAAGACAAAATTATACCATCAGGTAACGCAATGTTTATGAACGAGAGATTAAATAAAGTGACTCTTCAATATATGTCCGCGGGTCATTTTAACCTAATTAAAAAATCTGCTGCCTTTTATGCACAAAATTCTAAAATGTAAGTGATGGAAAATAAAGAGCTATTTTTATCTTTTTCTATATAGAATAATTTTAAAATTTAGTATTTGGCAATCAATCACATAATGAATGAGTGAACCTAAAATTGCATTTTCTGACAAGCATATTTATGCGTTACCCAAAGGACATCGTTTTCCAATTAGTAAATATAAATTGGTTTACGAGCAACTAATTTATGAAGGGATTATTCAGCCTTATCAAGCGGTGGATGCAGGATTATGCAAAGAAGAGAATATTTTATTGGCTCACAGTAATAATTATTGGCAAAAACTAAAAAACCATGATCTAAATGAAAAAGAAGTGCGTAAAATAGGCTTACCCATTAATGAACTATCGGTAACCCGGGCACGAAATTCGAGCCAGGGAACCCTTTTTGCCAGTGAACAAGCGCTGCAATTTGGCTTAGGTTTAAATTTGGCCGGCGGTACTCATCATGCCTTTGCCAACCATGGGGAAGGCTTTTGTATCCTTAACGACATTGCAATTGCGGCTCATTCTGTTTTAAAACACCATTTGGTGAATAAAATATTAATAGTAGATCTGGATGTACATCAAGGCAATGGCACTGCAAAAATATTTGAGCATCAGCCCGAAGTTTTCACATTTAGCATGCATGGCGCAAATAATTACCCCCACCATAAAGAAAGATCTGATTTGGATATTGAGTTGGCAAAAGGAACTGGCGACAATGATTATTTGCAAATACTGGAAAACCGTTTACATACCATATTATCATCTTTTAAGCCGGACATTATCTATTATCTAGCAGGGGTAGATGTATTGGGTACCGATAAATTAGGCACGTTAAACCTAAGCAAAAACGGATGCTCGAAACGCGATGAAATTATAATAAATAAATGCAAGGCTAGTAATATCCCGTTAGTGATTGTAATGGGAGGCGGTTATTCTGAAAGATTGGCAGATATTGTAGATGCTCACTGCAACACCTATAGAATGGCTATTGAACATTATTATTAGCATTCATGCATTTAATCTTATTCTAAAAATCACCTCATTAATTAAGAGCAAAAATAGTCTAAAGGCGGTTCCAGTTAATTAATATTCATATAATTGCCGTCCAATTTACCCAAATATTACACTGCCACATCTAGCTTATTGTTGAAATTATTTGCTTTTTTAGCAATTTTGGCTAATTTTATCTGATACATTAGCTTGAAAAAATATTTGAAGACAAGTCTTTTGAAATAATAACGTACAAAGTGGAGACCAGCTACCACTATAAAACAACGGGGCGTAACCGAAAAGCCAAACGAGTAGGAAAATTAAATAAAAAAATCATGAATTGGTATTTAAAAGTTTTGAAAGAGCATTATGCTGATTTCAATGGTAGAGCAAGAAGAAAAGAGTATTGGATGTTCGCTCTATTTAATTTTATCATTGCATTAGTTTTATCATTTATTGATGGTTTACTTGGTTTGACTATCACCGGGGCAGGGGTTGGTGTTTTGTACATGGTATATGCATTAATAGTTTTAATTCCTGGTATTGCATTGTCAGTGCGAAGACTGCATGATATTGGCAAAAGCGGTTGGATGCTATTAGTTGTTTTTATCCCGTTAATTGGTGCTATTTGGTTGCTGGTTTTATTTGTAACCGATAGTAATCCAGGGTCAAATGAGTATGGTCCTAATCCGAAAGAATCACCCGCGACAGCCTAATTAGGTCAATAATTCAATGGTATATAGCTTATCGCGGATACTGTTAAATAAGCTATATACCTCTTACAAACTTCTACTCTTACGAATATTAAATATTTTAGGTTAGCTGTTAATTTAAAACCTCAGGAACAGGAGCTTCTGTAGAAACTGTCCATTGCTTTAATTTTTTCATCATTTCCTGAGCCTTTTCCGGCATCTTACCAGCCAGGTTATTTTCTTCTCCAATATCATCTGCCAGGTTGTACAATTCATGATTATCATACTCATAGTAGTAGATCAGCTTCCAATCACCGTCAATAATAGTAGTAGAAGGCACCGCTCGCCAGTAATCTTCATCACCTTGATAAGTAGCCATCACTTTATCCTTGCCTCCACCGCCCAGGTAGAGAGGAAAGTGGAAATAAAGCTCACGATCGGGTAATACTTCACCTTGTAAAAGCGGTACTAGCGACACACCATCTACCGGTTGGCCGATGGGAGGTTCCACACCTGCCAAAGCTGCAAAAGTGGGTAGGAAGTCAATACCATTAACAGGCACGTCGGTTAAAGTTCCAGGCTGAACTACTTGCGGCCAGCGGATAACCATCGGCGTTCGGATACCTCCTTCATAATAAGTTCCTTTTCCGGCACGTAAAGGCGCATTATTAGTAATATCGGAAACTCCCCCGTTGTCCGAAGTAAAAATAAAAACGGTATTCTCAATTAAATCCAGGTCTTCCAGCTTTTGCATTACCCGGCCCACGCTGCGATCGATCACTTCTACCTCGGCAGCATAAACAGGATCGTAAGCGAAATCAGGTGATTCATTTTCCAGCTTTTGCCGGTAATATTCCACTCGCTTTTCAGCAGCTGCCAATGGCGTATGCACCTCCCAATGTGACAAATAAAGAAAAAATGGCTGCTCTTGATTTTCTTCCAGAAAATTTATGGCTAGATCAGTTAGTTTGCGAGCTACTGTAGTATCATTGTAATACCTTTTTTCATCTCCCCCTTTATTGGTAATTTCACCTGGTACTCCTGCTGCCGATACCAGGTCGAAGCCCTGATTATCATCTCCAATGTGCCATTTGCCAAGGCGGGCAGAAACATAACCGGCAGGTTGGAGCATTTCTGCCAATGAAACCACGTCAGGTTCCACATGATTTATGCTAACCGGAAAAGTTAAAAAGGTAGAATCTTCTCCATGAGTGGGTACTTTAAAGCGCATTTTTTCTGTAGCTCCTCCCCTGGCATATCCCTGCGGTAAATACACCCCATGCCGTGGGCCATACATACCGGTAAGCAGGCTGGCACGGGTAGGTGCACAATTGGCAGCTGCAGGATAAAAGCGATTGAAAATCATACCCTGCTGGGCCAGCCGGTCAAGATGAGGCGTTTCATAAAACTCATTTCCCATAAAGCCCGGATCGCTCCAGCCCATGTCATCGGCCAGTACTATCACAAAGTTGGTATGGCTTTGATCTTCCTGTCGAGATTGGCAGGCAGTAAGCAGTAATAATAGTGGGAAAAATACTATCTTATTCATAATTACGGGGATTTGTTAATGGCTCTAAAAATGTGGCATTAAGTTACAAAAGTTTTATAACTTTGTCCTCACCTTTCCAGGCGCGAGTGGTGGAATTGGTAGACACGCCATCTTGAGGGGGTGGTGCCTTAACTGGTGTGGGGGTTCGAATCCCCCCTCGCGCACATTTTTAACTTAATTTTCTGCCCGTCAAAATCAGCTTTAATATATTGTAATACTAAATTGAAATGTTGCAAAATAACTAATGTGTATTTTCAACCAAATTAATGAATTATTTAAAAAGTGAATCCTCTAAAAACTTCCTATCCTGATAAGGAAATTGCTGTGAAAGGTAACTTATATAACTTGCATCGGCGACCAATGCATCCTGAGGTTATCATCAATGATAGCGATCATGGAGTTCAAATAATAGAGCCCTGGCTTGGCGAGATCAAAGCTCTTATTCCCTTTAATGAGAATTTTACTTATGCAGGAATCAGAAATGAGTGGTGCTTTCAGGCAGATGGCAAAAATATGATGGTTTTGAGTGAAGAAAACCGAATGGCAATTTGGCTATCTTTGCAAGAAGATTCTTCCTTCCTACTTGAATGCCCCCCTATGCCAAGAATTGCCGATTTCCGTTATGTTTGGGATGAGAGTTCATGTTGGATAACCGGTGGGAAATCTAATCGTGTTTATAAAATAGAATGGTACAAAAATACACCCGTATTTAGGCAAGTTTCTTCTATAGAATCCCGACGAGTACAGCGTAAATGGAGGAGTACATTAGAGAGTATATCGCTTTTCGATTCTAATGTATTACGTGTAGAGCCAGAGAAGCTACAAATGCTGTATCACAACTTGAAAAACGACCCATCACAAATTGGTATAGCGAATTGGAGTGATGAGATGATATTGACAGTTTCCGCTCCTAAGCCCATCCCTACTGCTATGGGTTCCTATTCTATGACTAATTTGGAGGGCAAGAGCGAGAACATACAAACCAGCTTGTATCCCCGAAGTTTAATAAGTCTTGCTTCTTTAAATAACCGGCTATACATTATGTATGAAGATGAGGCATTTTGTCTGAACAATCAGGGTGAGATTGAATTCATTTATCCTGCCCCTGAAAACTTCCGTTATGTTGACATGGATACAATACCTTCCCTATCGGACTTTCCTCCTACTTTAATTATAGGCTGCCAATCACAAAACAGTTCTATCAGTAAACTTCTTATCTATAAAATAGAGGTTTAACATATGATGTTTAAAATAAAAGAAAAGACATTCAAAAATATCTGACAAATTATATTACCGAAACCTATTGTTCATTATATATTATAAGTGAACTTTAATGAAAGAATCGTGATGTCCGGTTTAAAAGATGGTCAAACTGACCTTTATATTTATGTTGGGTGTAATTTGGGTATTATACCAATTTTTGGGTTTTTCGTGTAAAAGAAAAGATCGACCAATTTGTTCAGACTCAAGTATCGGCAGGCAGATACAAAAATGTCAGTGAGGTAATTCGAGCGGGCCTCCGACTATTGGAAAATGAGGAAAGCAAAGTAATTACCCTTAAAAGTGCGATACAAGAAGGTATGAATAGTCCAAGAGTTGAAGACTTTAATTTTGATAAAAACCTTGAGAGGTTGAAAGCCGAAAAAAGGAAGAATGGCTAAAGTTATATTGAGGCAAGAAGCCATTAATGATTTGAATGACATTTGGGATTACACCTTCAGGAAATGGTCAGAAAATCAAGCCGACAAATATTATGCAATAATTCAGCCCGACTTGTCAAGTGATGGCCAGCAAATTGTATTTGCTACCAACCGGGGTTAAGCTACTGACCTGGGAAACCTTTATTATGGCCCCTTTAAATTAGCAATTCTGGATATTTTTTTAGCTCGGGTGTTTCTGCCAGAATCAATTTATTTGGATATATGGTTTTGGAGCCCTATTATGTATTCCCATTCCAGCGAAACGATGTAAGAGGAGGTACCTTTGACTTGAATATTTCAGCCGCAGGATGGCAATGCGTCAATTGAAAAAGGGAAGATCAAATCTTCCCTTTTTTTTTTAATGTTTGTTTACTTCCGGAGTAGTTTCATGTGGCGGCACATTAGAATTGGCTGCCCCTGAAGTTGTGGGAGGATTAGAAATATTAAACCTAGCACTTCTAGAGGCATCGGCATCTGTTTTAGTCTTCTTGCTAAAAAACAAACCCAAAGCACCTGCCGTAACTGCTGAAACTGCGCCCGCTATTGCTAATACAGTATTTTTTCTTCTACTCGGTGGTTTCTCTATTCCGGTTTTATATTTTATCAGTTTGCCCAAATTATTTCCTAATTCTTTAACGCTTGCTTTTTTCTTACTACTCATAATTTTAATTTTTAAATACTTACTACTCTATAAATGAACTAAGCAATCTGAATAAAGTTATGCTTTGTTTTAAACTTCAGTACATGATATTAACCATTCATGTTTTCTATTTTCAGGGTCTTTCATTAACTATATTTCCACAACTGAAGAATAAATCATCAACCTTGTAGAAAAAATCTACATGTTTATAGCCTTGCTATATTCTGCAATGGCTAAATAGTGGCTTCTACAGCCTTGGAGAAGCTTTACATCTTTTTGGCATGCTTTTTCTTATAACTTGTACAACTAACTTATTGAAATAATGAAATGGTTATTAACACTGATATTTAGTTGTTTATGCACCTGCTTATTTGCTCAGGCAAATAGTGCTACGGCAAAAGCTCCTGCTTATAATGAAGAGGAAATTTATGCAAGTAACAATCAAATTAGTGAAATAAATACCAGAGTAAAACCTGTTGCAACGAATAGTTTGCCAATGGCGGTAAGCCAAATGGTTAATAACCTACAGAAAGAAGAAGGTAAGGTTTTAACTTACGAGGTGATTACAGGTAAAGAAATAAGAAAAAAATATTACTTAGCTATTACACAAAACGACGGCGTAAAGTCAAAAAGATATTATACTAAAGAAGGCAAAATTGCCAAATCAATCCTTTTGTTCGACTAGTTATTTAGTTCAACCAGCTATAATAACAATTATGTAAAAGTTTACATTTCAATTTTAGCAGCAACTCGATTAGCTCTTTTCTTTATAAGGAAAGAGCTTTTTTTATTTATCAAAATAATTAAAACTTAAACAAAAATTTAGCGTTATTTTGCAGCAATAGTTCAATGGATTATTTTTAAACGTCGAAATAAGATATTTTAATGAAGGTTTTAATAATTGATGATGATCCTACTTTTTTAATGATGCTAAAGAATTTTCTTAGCAAAAAGGACTTCATCGCACGCACAGGCATTACTGCCAGCGATGCACTTCATATTCTCAAAAGAGAAAGCTTTGACATTATTTTACTTGACTTCAAATTACCCGACAAGAATGGTATAGAGCTTCTTCACGAAATTAAAAAACTCAATTATACAGCGCCTATAATTTTAATGACGAGCTACGCAGATATAAAAATGGCGGTGCAAGCTATTAAATTGGGTGCATACGATTATGTAAGCAAACCTGTAAATACTGACGAACTATTAAATATCATTCAACAGGCTCTTGCCAAAAATGTAGATAAAGAAAAAAAGGAAAAGACTACTTCATTTAACTATTTAACTGGTGATAGTGAAGCGGCTAAAGGTGTCAATCAGCACATCAGCCTGGTGGCACCTACCAATTTTTCGGTAATCATACAAGGAGAAAGTGGCACAGGTAAAGAGTATGTAGCCAGGATGATACACCTGCAAAGTGAGAGAAAAAACATGCCATTCGTGGCAATAGATTGTGGGGCGTTGTCGAAAGAGCTGGCCGGTAGTGAGCTATTTGGGCATGTAAAAGGTTCCTTCACTGGAGCCATGAACGATAAAGTGGGTCAGTTTGAGGCTGCTAATAAAGGAACTTTATTTCTGGATGAAATTGGAAACTTGAGTTATGAAATACAGGTAAAATTGCTGCGGGCGCTACAAGAACGAAAAATTAAAAGAATTGGCTCCAACAGTGATCTCGAGGTAGATGTGCGGATTATCGCAGCAACTAATGAAGACTTGAAAGAGGCAGTAGAGAGAGGAGATTTTCGGGAAGACTTGTACCACCGGATCAATGAATTTTCTATCAACATTTCACCTTTACGAGACCGCAAGAAAGATATAATGGTTTTTGCCAATCATTTTTTGCAATCAGCCAATCAAGAACTGAAAAAGAATATTACTGGTTTTGATGCCGAAGTAAAAGATAAATTATTAAATTATCAATGGCCTGGAAACATCAGGGAGTTGAAGAATTTAATTAAACGTTCGGTATTGCTTGCAGCCGACCAGGAAATTAATAAAGATTGCCTGCCACAAGAAATATTAGCCAATAGCAATCACCAGATGTTTTCTTCTACCAATGGAGAAAATGCAAGTGACCTGAAAGCAATTGCCGAAAAAAACGAAAGAGAAATTATATTGAAGACGCTTGAAAAAGCTGGATATAATAAATCGAAGGCTGCTCGCATGATGAACATTGACCGTAAAACGCTCTACAACAAATTAAAGCTTTATGGTTTGGAGTAGCACTATAATGGATCCACTTCTATTCGCCTGCTATAATCAGGATTTTTCCTTATTTCTTTTAAATCAAAAAAGGTAGAAGCTTCAGCATAGTTTTCGATTAGAATCTTTAATAAGTAAATATCTTCTCGTGGCGTTTTATCCATTTGAATTAAAATTCTTTTATCAGTAGGTATAATTTCATTGCTTTGGCTATCCACCACTTCCATTTTTAGGTTCAAATTAGAAAACAGCTCAAATGTTCGTTCTACTTCTTTAGCATTACCTAAGTTGCGCAGGTCAAGTGGAAAAGTATAGGTGTAATTATTGTCCTGAATAATATTGAAATCATAAACAATGCCTTTATTCAGTTGAGTGGTAAAATTACCATCCGATTCTGTAT
>Ga0207419_1000973_pt1 | contig 23263 bp, 24 predicted proteins | sample ElkSloMetagenome_4_FD_184723 | JGI IMG/M metagenome (GOLD analysis project Ga0207419, IMG submission 184723) | Hot spring microbial communities from Elkhorn Slough, Monterey Bay, USA - MD2A (version 2) | ecosystem: Environmental > Aquatic > Marine > Intertidal zone > Estuary: Microbial mat ... | reverse complement strand
CCGCCCGCCGGTGCGGCAGGGGCAGCGGGTGCTTGGGCGGGCATCGGGGCAGGTGGCGCCGCCAAGGTTTGTACATGGCGGCTCACCCTCACATTCAGGCTGTCATTTTCGCCGTAATCGCGCTTGACCTGAAGCTCTGTGAGATCGTTTTCGCGGAGGAGTTCGGCCAACGCCTGAATGAAGCTCACGTCATTGTCGTGAGAGGATGTATCGCTCATGGTTCCCTCGGCTATTGCCACTGTTCTTGGCGCTTTCGCGACGCTACGTCACGAAATCACTTTGACGGTTATAGGGCAAGGCCGCGGGGGTTGAAAGCGGGCGAAGTGAAATCTATCGCCTGATCGGAGTGCTATTGGCCGCGGTGTCACCGGTGTCCGGCATCAGGGCCAGCGGGCTGCCGGAACGTGGTGGGTCGGCGGGCAGCATAGGCACATCGTAGGGGCGCAATGTGCGCTCGGGCGGGGCGATATCGCTGGGCGGGTCGGGGTAATCACTGTTTTCCAGTCGGGCGGCGACGGCCTGTGCGACGAATGGTCGATCCGACGGCAGGGTCGCGGACCCGTCGCTTGATTCCAGCCTCGCCACCTTGGTGGTAACGGCCCGGTCGGGCACCGGCGCTTGTATGATCGTACCGGTGGCAGTGGTATTGAGATTGACTGCGGTATCCATTCTTGACGCTCCGAAAAGCCCTCTGGTGGACCACAGAATCGCCAAATCCCGTTACCAAAAAGTAAAACGAGGGCAGTGATGTGCCCCCGTTTTGAACCAAATTCATGACGCTTTTTCAGATCGCGAGATACTGTTCGCGCAGTTCCTTGTTCTCCAGAACCTCGGCCGCCGAACCATCGTAGACGACCTTGCCGATATCCAGGATCACCGCACGGTCGGCCAGCTTCAAGGCGGCGACGGCGTTTTGCTCCACGATTACGGTGGTGATGCCCTGATCGCGGATGTAGGACAGGGTCTTTGCGATCTCCTGAACGATAACGGGGGCAAGCCCTTCGTACGGTTCATCAAGCAGCAACACCTTGATGTCACGGGCAAGCGCCCGCGCGATCGAAAGCATCTGCTGTTCCCCCCCCGAAAGGGTGACGCCTTCCTGCTTGCGTCGTTCACCCAGCCGCGGGAAGAGTTCGTAGATGCGCTCGAGCGACCAGCCCTTGGGGGGCGTGATCTGTGCCAGAAGCAGGTTTTCCTCGACGGTCAGGCCGGGAATGATCCTGCGATCCTCGGGCACCAGTGCGATGCCGTTTGTCGCTGCCTGATGGCTTTTCATTTCGTGCAGCGGCTTGTGATCCAGCCAGATTTCGCCGTGGCGCAATTCGGGATCGTCAAGCCGCGCGATGGTGCGCAGGGTCGATGTCTTTCCGGCGCCATTGCGCCCCAGAAGGGCAAGGATCTCGCCCTCATGGATATTGAAGCTCACGTTCTGGACGATGAAGCTCTCGCCGTAATAGGCCTCGATCTCCCAGACGCTCAGAAAGGCAGGGTGGGTTGCCGCGTTGTTGGCGTTTTTATTGAATGGTGCATTCATGGTGCGTTCTCCTTGCGCGTAGGGTCAGACCTGCGCTTCGCCAAGATAAGCCTCTCGGACCTTCGGATGGCCTTTGATGTTCTCCGGAATATCCTCGACCAGAGGTGTTCCCTGGGCGAGAACGGTGATCCTCTCGGCAAGCGAGAACACAACGCTCATGTCGTGTTCGATGATCGCCATGGTGATACCGCGCTTCTCGCGGATTTCCTTGAGAAGGGCGATGGTGTTCTGGGTGTCGGCGCGTGCCATACCTGCGGTCGGTTCGTCCAGAAGCAGCAACTTGGGGTCCTGCACAAGACACATCGCCATTTCAAGCCGGCGCTTGTCGCCGCGCGACAGGCTCGAGGCGAGCGTGTCGCGCTTCTCCAGCATATTGACGTCCGCCAGGATCGTCTCGGCCTGTTCACGGATCGCCTTCTCGGAGAAGATGCTTTCGATGGCGTGCATCCGGAATGCGCCGTCACGCTTGGCGAAGCAGGGGATCATGACGTTTTCCATTACCGTCAGATCGGCGAAGATCTCAGGCGTCTGGAACACACGGCTGATGCCCATCTGGTTGATCTCGTGCGGCTTGCGCCCCAGAACCGATTGCCCGTCGAACATGACCGACCCGCTGTCGGGGATCAGTTTGCCCACAAGGACGTTGAGAAGGGTGGATTTACCGGCCCCGTTCGGGCCGATAATCGCGTGCGTGGTGTTTTCGGCCACGCTGAGGTTCACATCCCCCAGCGCCTGCAGACCGCCGAAGCGCTTGTTGATGCCTTTGACTTCAAGAATTCCCATCGGTCTGTCTCCCTATTCGGCCGGTTCGGATGCGGTCGACTTGTCCTTGTCGTCCACCTTCTTGCGGCTGAAAAGCCCCGCGATTTTCTGACCGCCTTGCACCAGCCCGCCGGGCAGGAAGATGACGACCAGCATGAACATGATGCCCAGCGTCAGGTGCCAGCCCTTGCCCACGAAGGGATAGATCATGGCCACGACGATGTCCTCGAGCCCGTCGGGCAGGAATGCGAACCACTCATGCAGGATCGTGCTGTTGATCTTCGAGAAGATGTTTTCGAAGTACTTGATCATGCCTGCGCCGAGAACGGGGCCGATCAGCGTGCCCGCGCCCCCGAGGATCGTCATCAATACGACTTCGCCCGATGCGGTCCACTGCATCCGTTCGGCGCCCGCAAGCGGATCCATCGAGGCCATCAGACCACCGGCCAGGCCCGCATACATGCCCGAGATCACGAAGGCCGCCAGAGTGTAGGGCCGCGCGTTCAGGCCTGTATAGCTCATCCGGGTCTGGTTGGACTTGATCGCCCGCAGCATCATCCCGAACGGCGACCGGAAGATGCGGATCGCCATGTAGAAGGACAGTATCATGAAGAACGCGGCGAGATAGTAACCCGCGTTGAAGGTGAAGAGCCATGGGCCGACCGCCCATTCGACGCTGGAGCGCATCTCGAGACCGAAGAGCGCCGGCACGGGGATGTTGCCCGATGCCGTCTGCGACGCACCGAAGATCCGCGGATCGTCGAGTGCAAGTTGCAGACCCGTCTCGCCGCCCGTGATCGGCGTCAGAACCGAATAGGCGAGGGCGAACGACATCTGCGCGAAGGCAAGGGTCAGGATCGAAAAGTAGATGCCTGACCGCCTGAGCGAGATGAAGCCGATGATCAGCGAGAAAAGCCCGGCAATGATCACGCTCAGGAAGATCGCGGGCAGAACGTTCATGCTGAGCAGTTTGAACATCCACACGGCCGCGTAAGACCCCACACCGAGAAAGGCGGCGTGCCCGAACGATAGATACCCTGTCAGACCGAACAGAATATTGAACCCGATCGCGAAGACCCCGAAGATCACGAAGCGCTGCATCAGGTCGGGATATCCCGCGTTGAACTGCGCCATCTCGGATTGCACGGGAAACGGGTTGAGCAGGAACGGTGCGAACACTGTCAGCCCGATGACAATCACGAGGAGCCGGAAATCTTTCTTTTCAAGTCCGAGCATGACTTATTCCTCCATCACGCCCTTGCGGCCCATCAGGCCACGCGGACGTGTCAACAGAATGATAATTGCGACGAGGTAGATGATGACCTGGTTGATCCCTGGGATCAGGTCGATCACTGCCGACATCGATGCAAAGCTTTCGAGGATACCCAGCAGAAAGCCCGCCGCGACAGCGCCCGGCAGCGACCCCATGCCGCCGACGACGACCACAACGAAGCTCAGCACCAGAAAGTCCATGCCCATGTGGTAGTTGGGCGAATTGATCGGCGCGTACATCACGCCCGCAAGGCCCGCCACTGCGGCCGCGATACCGAACATCATCGTGAAACGCTTGTCGATATCGATCCCGAGGATGCCGACCGTCTCGCGGTCGGCCATGCCTGCGCGCACCACCATGCCGAATGTGGTGAATTGCAGAAAGGCAAACACGCCGCCGATGATGATGACCGAGAAGAAGAAATAGACCAGACGCCAGTAGGGGTAGATGATCGCGCCCGGATCGAAGCCCAGCAGCACGCCGAAATCGAAGCTGCCGCGGAAGGCGTCCGGGGCAGGGGTCGGGATGGGGTTCGCGCCGTAGAAGTACTTGACGATCTCCTGGATCACGATGGCAAGTCCGAAGGTCACGAGGATCTGGTCGGCATGTGGCCGCTTGTAGAAGTGCTTGATCAGGCCGCGTTCCATGACGTAGCCCACGGCGATCATCACGGGGATGGCGAAGAGGATCGCCAGCGGGACCGACCAGTTGATGATCGCGTCTCCGAGCGGTTCTCCGAAAATGCCATAGACGTAAGGTACGTCCACCTGCATCGGGTTGCCCAGAAAGTCTGTGCGCGTCTCGTCGACGACTTGGTAGCTGAGCGACAACAGGCGGGACAGCGTGACCGCGCAGAAAGCACCCAGCATGAAAAGCGCGCCATGGGCGAAATTCACGACACCCAGAGTGCCGAAGATGAGCGTCAGTCCAAGCGCGATGAGCGCATAGGCCGAACCCTTATCCAATCCGTTGAGAACTTGAAGAATGAACTGGTCCATACCGCGACCTCTGATCTTTGCTTGGGATAGGGCTGCCCACAACGTTCTAATCGCCCCGGGAACGGGACACGCAGAAAAGCTGTGGGAAGCTGCTGAAGGCCACCCGCATCACGCGGATGGCCTTTTGGAGTGCGCTTATGCGCCGGGGTTACAGGACCCCAGGGCACCACCGGCGAACTGCGGGTGATCAGGTTCGTAGGTAACCTGTTCGACCGGGGTCGCCTCGACGATTTCCACGAGATCGAATTCGTTCTCGGGGTTCTCCTTGCCGCGCACGACCACAACGTCCTTGAAGCACTGGTGGTCGTCGGCACGATAAAGCGTCGGACCGTTTCCGAGGCCGTCGAATTCGAAGCCCGAAAGCGCTTCGTCCACCGCGCAGGGATTGAATGTGCCGGCGCGTGTGACGGCATCCGCATAGAGCAGCGTCTGCACGTAGCAGGTGTGTGCCGCCTGGCTTGGTGGGAAGCCGTACTTTTCGCCGAACGACTGGACGAATGCGTTGGTGCCGCTGTAGCGCGAACCCAGCTGGTTCTCCAGTTTCCAGTCCCAGTTCTGCGACCCGAAGATGCCCGAGATGTTCTCGCCCGCACCGCGTGCCATAAGCTCGGAGTAGAGCGGCACGACGATCTCGAAGTTCTTGCCGTTGGCCGAAGCTTCGCGAAGTCCGAACTGAACCGCGTTGGTCAGCGAGTTCACCATGTTACCGCCGTAGTGGTTCAGGACCAGAACGTCGGCACCCGAGTTCACGACCGGCGCGATGTAGGACGAGAAGTCGGTCTGTGTCAGTGGCGTCAGAACCGTGTTGACAGTCTCCCAGCCCAAAGCCTCGGTCGAGGACTGGACGGCTTCCTGCGTGGTGTAACCCCAGTTGTAGTCCGCGGTCAGGTGATAGGCCTTGCGGTCGGTGCCGTACTGGGCGGCAAGCACGGGGGCCAGCGCCGCGCCGGACATGTACGAGTTGAAGAAGTGGCGGAAACCGTTGGCCCGCTTGTCCTTGCCCGTGGTGTCGTTCGAATGGGTCAGACCGGCCATGAAGATGATGCCGGCTTCCTGGCAAAGCGCCTGAACAGCCACGGCCACACCGGATGACGAACCACCCGAAACCATGATCGCGCCGTCCTTCTCGATCATCGAGCGGGCCGAAGCGCGCGCGGCGTCGGACTTGGTCTGCGTATCGCCCGTCACGTAGGCGACGCGGCGACCGAGAATACCCGTTCCGTCGAGGTTCTGCTCGGAGAAGGTGCTGAGCATGCCGCCATCACCTTCACCGTTGAGGTGCTCCACGGCCAGTTCGAAGGCGCGCAGTTCGTCTGCACCCTCGTCCGCGTAGGGCCCGCTCTGTGGCACGTTGAAGCCCAGAATGACTTCGCTGTCGCCCGGTGCGTTGGTGTAGCCGCTTTCCTGGGCCCGCAGGTATGTCGGCAGTGCGAGACCTGCACTTGCGACCATCCCTGTCTTCAGCACGCCACGACGTGAAAATTTCGAGTTCGCCATAAAATCCTCCCTAGAGATTTCTACCCAAGGGCGTTTTCACCCCCGGGCATTCACTTTAGCAGTGTCCGGTCAGTGTGCGTGGCGATCCCGATTTCTGGCAACAAACCATTGAGACCACTGGACGAATTTGTAAAATTGTATACAGACGTAGCGTCAATTGTGTAAAAGGCTTTTCTCGCGTCTGCAGAAAGCCCCTGAAACTGCTAGAGGAAATCCGATGGCACAGCAACGGCCCGCAGGCGCCCGTATCAGGCAAAACCGGTTGGATCGTGGCCTCCGACAGGCCGCTGTGGCGGAAACAGTCGGGATTTCTCCATCCTATCTTAACCTGATCGAACACAATCGGCGCAGAATCGGCGGCAGATTGTTGGCGGACATCGCCCGGGTGCTCGGGGTCGATCCTGCACTTTTGACGGATGGCGCCGATGATGCGACCCTCGATCAGATGAAGAGCGCCGCCGCACTTCTGAGCGCCGAGGTCGAACTTTCGCACACCGAAGAGCTCGCCGCGCGTTATCCCGGCTGGAGCGCACTCATCGCTGCCCAGTCGCGGCGGATCGAGGCTCTGCAGGCGCAGGTACAGGCCCTGTCGAACCGGATCTCATTCGATCCGCAACTGGCGCAATCGCTGCACGAGGTCATCTCCGCTGTGACCGCGATCCGGTCGACCGCCTCCATCCTTGTCGGTCCCGAGGATCTCGACAGTGATTGGCAGCGCCGGTTTCACCAGAACATTCACGACGACAGTGTCCGACTGGCCGACAGCAGCGGGGCGCTTGTCGCGTTTCTGGAAGCGCCGGACGAGGCAACCGCCGGCGCGGCGACACCGGTCGAGCAGGTCGAAGCCTATCTTGGGCAGACGGAATTTCACCTCGCAGCGATCGAGGGGGGCGGATCGCCGCAAGACGTGGTCGCGCAGGCCGATCTGCCGCAGGCTGCCGCTTCGGTCCTTGCGCGGTTCGCCGATCAATATGCCCGGGACGCGGCCGTGCTGCCGCTGGAGTCCCTCGAGGCGACCATCAAGCGCGACGGCTACGATCCCGCACGGATCGCACAGCGGCTTGACGCCCCCTTCGCAACGGTCTTGCGTCGGCTGGCGACCTTGCCCCGCACGCGCGGGCATCCGCCCATCGGCCTCGCCATCAGCGATGCAGCGGGCGCGCTGCTGCTGCTCAAGACCGTGCCCGGCTTTGCCATGCCGCGCGCAGGCGGGGCCTGTCCGCTCTGGCCGGTGTTCTCGGCGATCAGCCGGCCCGAACAGCCCGTTCGCGTCGATGTCGCCCTGCCGGCCCAGGACGGCAGCAAACTGCGCTGTTATGCGATTGCCACGGCCCGTCCCGCGGCGCGATTTGATATTCCCCCCGTGGTGCAGAGCGTGATGCTTGTCATGCCCGACCCGCCCGATGCGACCGACGAGGCGTTTCCCGTTGGTGTTTCGTGCCGTATCTGCCCGCGACAGGACTGCGCCAGCCGCCGCGAGCCTGCGATGATCGGCCTTTCGGCCTGAAAGGTTGCTTTGACACCGCGTGCCGAACAGGTGATATTCGGGATCGGACGCAGGAGGATGCGGCCATGCAAGGGAGGCGATGAGATGGGCAAACGTGTCCTTCTGATCGAGGATGAGCCAAACATCATCGAGGCGATCAGCTTTATCCTGTCGCGCGACGGCTGGACAGTGCACACCCATGAAGATGGTGCGACAGCGCTCAACAAGGTGCTGGCGCATCCGCCTGACATGATCATCCTCGACGTCATGCTGCCCGGGCGCAGCGGCTTCGATATCCTGCGCGACCTGCGTGCAGAGGCTGCCACCAGCAAGATCCCGGTGATGATGCTGACGGCCCGCGGCCAGGCCAAGGACCGTGATCTGGCACAACGTCTTGGGGTGAACCATTTCATGACCAAACCTTTCTCCAACACCGAGGTGCGCGACAACGTCCGCAGCCTGATGGAGGCATGAGCCGCAACACGCCGCCGCCGATTTTCCTGCAGCGTGCGGGCTACCGGCAGCGCCGCATCAGGGATGCGGCCAAGTTGTTGCCCTTTCTGGGGATGATCCTCTGGGCGATCCCGCTCGCATGGGTGCATGGTGACGCGACAACGGATGTCGGCACTGCGGGTTTGATCTATGTCTTCGTCGTCTGGGTGGTGCTGATTGCACTGACCGCCTTTCTGGGAAGCCGTATACGCGCTGACGGCGACCAGACCGACGCGTCCGGTCAGGGCGGAGACGAGGCACCGCGATGATGCCCTTCAGCGCCCTCGTCGTGGTGGCCCTCGTCTACGTCAGCTTTCTTTTCGGCGTTGCTTTCTGGGCCGAAAGACGCGCGGCGAGCGGCAAGACCGCGTGGCTTTATTCGCCATGGATCTACACGCTGTCGCTCAGCGTTTATTGCACGGCCTGGACGTTCTACGGGGCGGTTGGATATGCGGCACGCTCGGGCCTTGAGTTCGTGACGATCTATCTGGGTCCGACGCTTGTGATGGTCGGCTGGTGGTGGATTTTGCGGCGGCTGGTGCGGATCGGGCGCGCGCAACGCATCACCTCGATCGCTGATCTTGTCTCGTCACGCTTCGGCAAGTCGACGCAGATCGGGGTCATCGTCACCATTATCGCGATCATCGCCGGCACACCCTACATCGCGCTGCAACTGCAATCTGTCACACTCTCATTCGCGGTATTCGCGCAATCGGACGGCTCGGTCTGGGTGCAAGGCGACTTCAACCAGACCGCCTTGTGGGTCGCGGTCTGCCTGACCGTTTTCACGGTCCTGTTCGGCACGCGCAATCTCGACGCCAATGAACGCCATACCGGCGTCGTGATGGCCATTGCGGTCGAGGCGGTGGTCAAGCTCTTCGCGCTGGTCGCGGTCGGTGTCTTCGTCGTGTGGGGCATCGCCGGGGGACCGGGTGATATGCTGACGCGGATCGAAGCCTCCGACATCGATCTTTGGGATCAGGAAAGCGGGCGATGGGTCAGCCTGATCTTTCTGTCGGCGGCGGCCTTCATCTGTCTGCCACGCATGTTTCAGGTTTTGGTCGTGGAAAACTCGGACGAGCGGCACCTCGCCTTCGCAAGCTGGGCCTTCCCGCTTTACCTGTTTGCCATGAGTCTGTTCGTCGTCCCCATCGCGGTCGTCGGTCTCGATCTTCTGCCGGAGGGCAGCAACCCCGATCTCTTCGTGCTGACCATCCCGCTCTTTCAGGGCGAGACCGAGCTTGCGGTGCTGTCGTTTCTTGGCGGGCTGTCATCAGCGGCCTCGATGGTGATCGTCGCGACGATTGCGCTTGCGACGATGGTGTCGAACCATATCGTCGTGCCGATCTGGTTGTCGACCCAGGGTCAGCAGGGGGCGATGATGTCGGGCGATGTGCGCAATGTGATCCTGCGCGCGCGCAGGATCTCGATCGCCGCCATTCTCGGGCTCGGGTTTCTTTACTACCGCGTGTCGGGGGGCGGAACGGCGCTTGCCGCCATCGGACTGATTTCCTTTGCGGGGGCGGTGCAGGTCCTGCCAGCGATGCTTGGCGGCGTGTTCTGGCGCGGTGCGAACAGGATCGGTGCGGGGCTTGGGCTTGTGACCGGTCTGGTGATCTGGCTCTGGACACTGTTCCTGCCGAGCTTCGGGATCGATGCCGTCATCAGTCAGACGGTGATGGAACAGGGCCCCATGGGCATCGCGGCACTCAGGCCACAGGCGCTTTTCGGGATCGAAGGACTTGATCCGCTGGTGCACGGCGTGATGTGGTCGGTCCTTCTGAATACAGTGATGTTCATCCTCGGCTCGCTGATGACCTTTCCCCACCCCCTCGAGCGGTTGCAGGGCGCGCAGTTCGTCAACGTGTTCGACCATTCGAAGGCCGCCCCCTCTTGGACGGGCGCCGCCGCCGGGGCGGAGGATCTGCTGATCATGTCGCAGCGCATTCTCGGCAGCACCGAGGCCCAGGCGATCTTCGAGCGCGAGACCGAACGCCAGGGCAGGATCGGCGCCTTCCCCGAAGTCACGCCGGCCTTCGTCGACCGGCTGGAACGTGAACTCGCCGGATCCGTGGGGGCCGCGACTGCGCACGCCATGATCGGCCAGTTGATCGGCGGCAGCAGCGTTTCGGTCGAAGACCTTATCGCCGTCGCCGACGAGGCCGCCCAGATTCTGGAGTATTCAAACCGGCTGGAGGCAAAATCCGCAGAACAGGAACGCACCGCACGCGCCCTGCGCGATGCCAACGCCAAGCTGACCGCGCTCTCGATCCAGAAGGACGCTTTCCTCAGCCAGATCAGCCACGAACTGCGGACCCCGATGACGTCGATCAGATCATTCTCGGAAATCCTGCGCGAAGGCCAGATGCCGCAGGAGGTCCTGACGCGCTATGCAGGGATCATCCACGACGAAGCGGTGCGCCTGACACGGCTGCTTGATGATCTGCTCGACCTGTCGGTGCTGGAGAACGGTCAGGTCGTCCTGCGCAAGAGCACAGGCAGACTGGGCGATCTGATCGACCGGGCGATCGGTGCGGCGGGCCTGCATGACGGACTTCTGGAGGTGCGGCGCGACCCCGCCAAGGAAGATGTCACGCTGACAACCGATCTCGATCGGCTGGTGCAGGTTTTTATCAACCTGATATCGAACGCGCATAAATACTGCGAGGTCGACAAGCCGGTTCTGACGATCGATGTCACCCGGCAGGGAAACATGACGGCTGTCGATTTCATCGATAACGGTGGCGGCATTTCACCCGAGAACTACGAACTGATTTTCGAGAAGTTCTCGCGCATCTCCGATGAGAGCAAGGCCGGGGGCGCAGGCCTGGGGCTGGCGATCTGCCGCGAGATCATGCACCGGCTCGGCGGTGACGTGAGCTATCTTCCGCAGCGCCACGGAACCGGCTTTCGCGTCGTTCTGCCAAAACATGCGATCTCTCCTGCGTTAGAGAAAACGTAACGCTCCGGTCCTAAGGTCCGGCCGGAAACCTGCGGCGGGACGATGGCGGACGGTTTAGAAACAACAATCCTGCGGCGCATGGCCGGCATGGTGGCAAGCGGGTCCGATCCCGACCCGCTGACATCCTCGCGGGCTGTGCGGCTGGTCCTTGCCAAGGTCGCCCAGGATTGCGCGGGCCTGCCCCTTGCCGTGTCCAGCGTGGCCGAAGACATCGATGATCTGGATGGCATGCTTGCGGGGCTGTCAAATGATCTGATGCTGGTCGGGGTCCATCGTGACAGCGATCTTGTCGGGTTGCTGGGGGTCGATATGGAATTGCGGGCCGCGGTGCTCGAGATCGCCACGACCGGGGCGCTGCTGGCGCAACCGGCCGAGACGCGCAATCCCACAGGGACCGACCGGCTGCTCTGCGATCCGTTGCTCAAAGGGTTTCTCGAAGGGTTCCCGCAGGCCGTGCGCGGCACCGCTTACGATCATTGGGCCGATGATGTCACGGCGGGCGACCGGCTGCCCGATACCCGTGTGGCCGGTCTGACCCTGCATGATGATCGCTACCGCACGGTGCAGATGACCGTGCAATTGGGGCAGACCGACCGACAGGGCATGCTGCTGCTTGCATTGCCATTGCCCCGCAAACCGACGGAAGATGTCGTGCCCGCCGCAGCACCCAGACACGACTGGGCGGATGCCTTTCGCGCCGTTGTGGAATCGGCGCCTGCCACGCTTAGTGCACAGCTTCACCGGTTCACACTCCCGCTCTCTGCGTTGCAGGAGTTGCGGGTCGGCACGGTCCTCCCGCTCGACGGTTGCTCGGTTGCCTCTGTCCGCTTGCGCGGCGGTGATGGGCGTGTGGTGGCACGGGCGCGACTGGGCCAAAGCGGCGGCATGCGCGCCATCCGGATCGAGGCGCCGCCCGCGCCGGACTTGCACGAACTTGGTACCGGCGCCCCCTTGGGCGGCACTCCACCGCCGCTGCCGGAAATACCCGAACCCGAACCCGGGCCCGATGCACTGCCGGATACGCCTGACCCGCATATCGCAGATGTCGGCCTCGGTCAGCCCTAGCGCTTGGCGAGCGCGTCCAGCTGGCCGCGCATCCCCGCCAGGTCATAACCTGCGTTCGCAGTCGCCGCGATGATATCGTCGGCGGGCAGATCCTGCGCCTGCGAAAAGGACCAGACAATGGCGGATCGGGTACCGGATGCGCAATAGGCCAGAACCGGGCCGGGGGCTGCGTCCATCGCGGTCTTCTGCACATCGACCATATCCATGTTCAAGGTCTGATGGGTCACCGGGTTGACGACGAAAGCAAGGCCCGCGGCCTCCGCCGCCGCACCGATGGCCGCCGCCTGATGGCTGGGCGGCACTTCGGCGTCAGGCCGGTTGCAGATGATCGTGGTAAAGCCCGCCTCGGCGATCGCAGGCATGTCTTCGGCCGCGATCTGTGGCGAAACGTGGTACTTCGGGCTGATCTGACGAATATCCATGACTTACCCATAAACCCCTGCAGCGGGCCGGTCCAGCCACGACCGGATATAGGGGGCAAGCAACATCCCCGCCAGCATCGCAACGAAGAAGCCCAGTCCTCCGATACCACTGAAACTGAGCGATGCCACGACAGGACCCGGGCAAAGCCCGGCCAGACCCCAGCCCATACCGAATAGTGTCGAGCCGATCACCAGATTGCGCCCGATCCTGGGTTCGGGCGGCTTGGGGAATTGTGCCGCCAGCACCGGCTTGCGCCCTTGGGTGAACCACCATGCCACGGCCATCGGCACGATCGCGCCGCCCATGACGAAGGCCAGCGTCGGGTCCCAATTGCCGAAGATGTCCAGCCAGCCCTGCACCTTGGTTGTATCGGTCATGCCGGATATCAGCAGGCCCAGACCGAAAAGCGCGCCGACCATGAATGAAACAAGGCTTCGCATCAGATCACCCCCAGAACGTGTTTGAAAATCACAACCGTAAGACCGCCCGCGCCGATGTAGAAAACAGTCGCGACGATCCCGCGCAGCGAAAGCCGCGATATACCGCAGACCCCGTGACCCGACGTGCAGCCGTTTGCAATGCGCGTGCCGATCCCGACAAGCAGGCCCGCTGCGATGATGACGGCCCAGTTGCCTGTCAGATGCGTCTCCGACCCGCCCATCGCAAAGGCGAGCGCAGCGGGCGCGATGAACAGCCCGGCAAGCAGCGCGCCACGTTCGGCCCATTCATGGCGGGCCGAGCCATCGACGAGGCCGCCGATGATGCCCGACGCCCCCATGATCCGTCCGTTCACAAGAAGATAAAGCGCTGCGGCAGAGCCGATCAGCAGACCTCCCAAGAGGCCCATCACCCAATCCATTGGCATGTGTATATCCTGTATGTTCAGTGTCGTATCAAAGCGTGTTGATCGGGACTTTGAAGTACCGCGTCCCGTTGTCTTCCTCATCGGGGAACTGGCCCGCGCGCATGTTCGTCTGGATCGACGGCAGGATCAGCTTGGGCATGCCAAGCTTGGCGTCCCGCTCGGTGCGCATCGACACGAAGTCTTCCAGCGGGCGTCCCTCGCCGACGTGGATGTTGAGGGCCTTCTGCTCGCCCACCGTCGTCTCCCACGCAAAGTCGTCGCGCCCGGGGGCCTTGTAGTCGTGCCCCACGAAAATCCGCGTCTCATCGGGAAGCGAAAGGATCTTCTGGATCGAATTGTACAGATCCTCGGCAGAGCCACCGGGAAAATCGCAACGTGCTGTCCCGAAGTCCGGCATGAAAAGCGTATCACCCACGAAGGCCGCGTCGCCGATGACGTAGGTGAGGCAGGCCGGCGTATGGCCGGGCGTGTGCAGCACATCCGCGCGCATCTGGCCGATGTGGAAACTGTCGCCGTCCTTGAACAGAGCATCGAATTGCGATCCGTCCCGCTGGAACGCGGTCCCCTCGTTGAAGACCTTGCCGAACGTGTCCTGCACGATCGTGATATTGGCCCCGATCCCGATCTTGCCGCCCAATGCGTCCTGCAGGTAGGGCGCGGCCGAAAGGTGGTCGGCGTGAACATGGCTTTCGAGGATCCACGCGACGTCGAGGTCCTTGTCCTTGATCCATGCGATGATCCCGTCGGCGGACGTCGTATCCGTCCGGCCCGCCGCCGCGTCGTAATCGAGGACGCTGTCGATAATCGCGCAGGCGCGTCCCTGTGGTTCTGTGACCACATAGGATACTGTGTTGGTCGCTTCATCGAAGAAGGCTTGCACATTCGGTGTCATTTCGGTCTCCTTACAGGCATGCTGGTGGACGCCCTATATATATTTCTTATTCGAAATGTGTGGGCCGAGGAGCGATTTGTCAATGTCTGAATCTGAAGATGTCATGGCCGCCCGCCTTGATGCGGCCGCAGACGAAGCTGCCGAGATGATGAAAGCGCTCAGCAATCCCGGCCGCCTGCGTATTCTGTGCGCCCTCGTTCCCGGTGCAAAAACCGTGGGAGAGATTGAAGTGGTCGTCGGTGCAAGTCAGTCTTATGTCTCTGGGCAACTTTTGAAACTTCGCGCCGAGGGTCTGGTCGAATGCAGTCGTGACGGGCGCAGCATGCACTACCGGCTGGCCGATCCAAGGGTCAGGCCCCTGCTTGAAAAGGTCTACGACCTGTTCTGCCCCGTTTCGTAACGCGCCAGTTCCGCGCGCGCGACCTGCCGGCGATGGACGGCGTCCGGACCGTCGGCCAGACGCAGGGTGCGCAGCTGCACCCATTGTCGCGCAAGCGGCGTATCCTGTGACACACCCGCCGCCCCGTGCATCTGGATCGCCTTGTCGGTGATATCCAGCGCAACCTGCGGGGCGACCACCTTGATCTGGCTGATCCAGGGCGCGGCGGCACGGGCGTCGCCCTGGTCCATCATCCACGCAGCCTTCAGGCACAAGAGCCGCGCCTGTTCGATCTGCATCCGCGCGGTGGCGATGATGTCGTGATTCTCGCCCAGTTGGGCCAGCGGTTTGCCGAAAGCCTCCCGCGCGACAGCGCGCCGGCAAAGAAGGTCCAGCGCCTTTTCCGCCTGACCGATCGCGCGCATGCAATGATGGATCCGCCCCGGCCCCAGCCGGCCTTGCGCGATCTCGAATCCGCGCCCTTCACCCAAAAGCATGTTTCCGGCGGGCACGCGGACATCGGCAAAGCGGAAATGCATATGGCCATGGGGGGCGTCGTCATGGCCGAAGACCTGCATCGGTCGCAGCCTTTCGATCCCATCGGTATCGGCTGGCACCACGATCATGCCGTGCTGACGGTGCCGTGGTCCGTCGGTGGGGGTGCGGACCATCACGATATAGACCGCGCATCGCGGATCACCGGCACCCGTGGCCCACCATTTTTCACCATTCAGCACGTAGTCGTCGCCGTCACGGACACATGACATCGCGATATTCGTGGCGTCCGAACTGGCAACCTGCGGTTCCGTCATCAGGTAGGCCGAGCGGATGTCGCCCGCCATCAGCGGTGCCAGCCAGCGTTCTTTCATCTCTGTTGTGCCGTAGCGGGAAAAGACCTCCATGTTGCCGGTGTCGGGGGCGTTGCAATTGAAAACCTCGGCGGCCAGATGGCTCTTGCCCATTTCTTCGGCGAGATAGGCATATTCAACCGTGTTGAGCCGGGGGCCTTCGCGGAAGGTATCCCAGAAGTTCCACAGCCCCTCGGCCTTCGCCTTGGCCTTCAGACCTGTCAGAATCTCCGTCTGCTTTGCAGTGAAAGCCCAGCGGTCACCGCTGTCGACCTCGGCCAGAAACGCCTCGTCGCGCGGTGCGATATCGTCAGCGATCATCCGCTTGACCGCAGCCAGCACGGGCGCCAGACGCGGCGTCACCCCAAGATCCATGCTTTGCCTCCCACTTCTTGCCGCGCAATGGTGCACTGCCGCAAGGTCGTGTCAATCGGGCGCTTGCGTCAACGGACCGGAACGGGGCTAATGGCGGCATGACCGAAGCTGCAGAAAAACTGGGGATGAGCCTCGCCACCCTCGACGGCTATCTTGCGCGCACTGTCAGGGGGTTTTCGGGCCTTGCGCGGGTGACCAAGTTCGGCACGGGCCAGTCCAACCCGACCTACCGTCTCGACGCGTCATCGGGGCTTTATGTTCTGCGCAGCAAACCTCCGGGTGACCTGCTGCCCTCGGCCCATGCCGTGGACCGCGAGTACCGGGTCATGCGCGCCTTGCAGGCGACGCCCGTTCCGGTGCCGGATGTGCTGCATCTGGCCCGTGCAGAGACCTCGCCCAGCGGCCGCGATTTCTTCGTGATGCGGTTTGTCGACGGGCGCATTTTCTGGGACCCCGCCTTGCCCGACAGCGACATTGCCTCGCGGGCTGCGATCTATGATGCGATGAACGCGACACTTGCGACACTGCATGATGTCGACGTGGACGCCGTCGGGCTGGGGGATTTCGGCAAGCCGGGCAACTATTTCGCGCGGCAGCTTGACAGGTGGTCCAGTCAATACCGCGCCTCGGTCGAGGCGCCATCGCCCCAAATGCAGACGATCATGGACTGGCTTGGCCGCCATCTGCCGGCCGAGGACGGGCAGGTGGCGCTTGTCCACGGCGACTGGCGGCTCGACAACATGATCATTGCACCAGATCAGCCGCAGATAGCCGCGGTGCTCGACTGGGAGCTTGCGACATTGGGCCATCCCATGGCCGACCTTGCCTATCAGTGCATGCAATGGCGCCTTCCCAACACCGGTGACATGCGCGGGCTTGCGGGCGTCGACCGCGCTGCCCTCGGTATCCCGACCGAGGCCGAGTATATCACCGCATACGCCAAACGGCGCGGACTGGACGGTATAGATAACTGGCCCTTCTACCTGGTCTTCGCCTTTTTCCGGTTGGCCGCGATCCTTGCAGGCGTCGCTGCACGCGCCGCTGCGGGAAACGCCTCGAACCCCGAAATGGCGCGCAAGTACGGTGCCGCGGTGCCGGTGCTGGCGGACATGGCCGTGGCGATCACCCGCGAGGGGGCGGGGGACTAGCCCAGCATGATCCCGACAATGACCGCCATCAGGCCAATGACGGATACGAAGAGCGCGATCAGGTTGATCGGCAGAATTTTCGAGATCCTCGCGCGCAATTCGGCATCGGGCAGCCCCGCGCGTTTCGCCCGGGCCACGGCAATGATCGAATAGACGATTCCGACAAGTCCGATCACCGACAGGGCGGCGCCACTCCAGACAACGATTTCCATGGTATCCTCGCAAGGGTTTCGCGCGCGGCTTACCCCGCGCCCGGCGGCTTCGCAAGGGTTGCGGGCGCGCTGGCGCTTCGCTACGCACAAGGACCATTTCAGGAGATGAGCGATGACCGATTCCGTGACCGATACCGCCAATACCGTTGCAGGGCAGGAGCTGCGTCAGTTCATCGAACGGTTCGAGCGGCTGGAAGCGGAAAAAAAGGATATCGCCGACGCCCAGAAAGAGGTCATGGCCGAGGCCAAGGGCCGTGGCTACGACACCAAGGTGCTGCGCAAACTGGTCGCTTTGCGCAAGCGTGACGCCAACGATCTGGCCGAGGAAGAGGCCGTTCTGGACATGTATAAAGCCGCGCTGGGCATGTAGGCGTCACCGGAAGGGCAGGATCAGGGTCACGCCGTCCATGGCATCGATGCTGGCGATGTCCTCTTCGTAGAGGTCGGTCATGGCCGCGATCAGGCTGGCCTCCATCTCGGGATAGATCACCTCGTCTTCCATCGCTTCAGGTTTGCCGTGCTCTTCGATCGCGGCGGCGATGATCTCGTGGCGCTCTGTGCGGTCGATATCGCCCGCGCGCGCCAGGTCGGCCTTCACCGCCGCCAGCCCCTCCCGCGTGACGATCCGCGACAGGATATCGAGGGTGCCCTCGAGTTGAACATGGGGTGCGGTGCCGGACAGCAGGCGGATCAGGTCCTCCCAGATGATCGGCGTATCCTCGTTGCACCACACATGGATCCTTGCGCGCGGGGCAACGGTGCGGATGCGGGCGACGACCTGCGACCAGCGTAGATCGAGCGGCGACAGGGTGCCCAGAAAATCGCGCAGACGCGGGACCTCGGCGCGGCGGGCGATTTCTTGCAGAAAGGCGGCGGGGTGGCGGATTCCGATGAAAAACCCGATCTCGTCATCGGGGAAGAGCCGCACGAGACCCCGTACCTTGTCCTCGACCTGCGGATAGAAGATGCCATCGTCGAAGATGCGTTTGGGGATCGCGATGAAGTTGTCGTTGGACATGACCAGACGGTTGACGCTGTCCTCTTCGACGATCGCGTCGATCAGGATGTCGCGCGTTCCCGGTCTGGGAGGCGCCCCCTTGAGGCGCTGTATCGTCTCACGCAAGAGGCGGCGATACTTGCTGGGGCCAGGAACCACAATGCCCTGTTCCAGCAGGGCCGATGCATTGCGCAGAACCGACTTCAGCAGCCGCTCTTCGTCGGTGCAATTCGCGCCGATGTGATAGGCGATCTGCATCAAGCCCGTCTCCCTCGTCCTGCGACGCATCATAGGTGGAAAACCGAGGCGTAAAACCGCAAACTGGCAATGGACGATCAGCAGGCCGAAAAGCGCAGGGTTTGTGCCTACGGGGTACGAAATGCCCATTGCCAAGCCGCATTTTCGCCTGCTATACGCCGCGCATTCGCGTCAGCGAAGCTGCGGATGACGCAGACCAGTGCCCCTATAGCTCAGCTGGTAGAGCAACTGATTTGTAATCAGTAGGTCCGCGGTTCGAGTCCGTGTGGGGGCACCATTTCTTTTGGATTTCGACACATTCGACCGCGCGACGGGGCATCTGGGCTAAACCGTGGGTTTCGCTGCATCGGGATATGTCGTAACCAACCCACCGGAGGTATAGCGCATGTGTGGATTTGTCTGTCTTTGGGGTGTCGGCGACGAGGATCTCGCCGGGCGGATGATCCGGCAGATATCTCACCGCGGACCCGACGCGTTGGCCGTTGCGCGGCTGTCCGATGCGCCGGTGATCATGGCCCATTGCCGCCTGTCGATCATCGGGCCGGAGGATGGCGCCCAACCGATCCACCAGACCGAGGATCTGCTGGTGGTCAACGGTGAAATCTACAACCACGAAGACCTGCGCGCGATCTTGGGCGAAAGCGCGTTCGAAACGGCCAGCGACAGCGAAACGATCCTGCATCTCTTCCGCTCCGGTGCCAGCCGCTGGATCAGCAAGCTTGACGGAATGTTCGCCTTCGTCCTCGCGACCCGTGACAGGATCATCGCCGCGCGTGATCCGCTGGGGATCAAGCCGCTCTACATGGCGCGGCTGGGGCAGGGCGTGGCCTTCGCATCGGAACTCAAGGCCTTTGACGGCATCCCCGTCGAGGCGGTGGAGTTCATCCCGCCCGGCGGTCTCTACGACACGCGTGACGGCTGGCGCCAGTGGTATCGGACCCCATCGGGGGCCGCCGAAGCCGAAGAGGGGCTGGACATCGATCATACCGCCAAGGAACTGCGGCTGGTCCTCGAAGAGGCCGTCGCGAAATGGATGGTCGCCGACGTCGAGGTCGGCTCGTTCCTTTCTGGCGGACTCGACAGTTCGATCATCGCCGCCATCGCCCAGAAGGTCCGGCAGGATACCGGACGCAGCCCGTTGCGGACCTTTGCCGTCGGCGTCGAGGGCGCGCCCGACCTTAAGGCCGCACGCGCGGTGGCCGCGCATATCGGGTCGGATCACCGCGAATACACCTTCGATTCCGATGATCTCGCCGCGGCGCTGCCCCATGTCATCTACCATCTGGAATCGGCCGATGTGGACCTCGTGCGCAGCGCCATTCCGACGCTCTTTGCCGCCCGTCTGGCGCGCGAGGACGTCAAGGCCGTGCTCACGGGCGAGGGCGCGGACGAGCTTTTCGCGGGCTATACCTATCATCACGACTATGTGGATGATCCGCGTGCTTTGGCCGACGAACTGACCCGGTCGCTTGGGACGATGCACAACATCAACCTGCAGCGGGTGGACCGCGTGACGATGTCCGAGAGCCTCGAGGCACGCACACCGTTCCTCGACCGTGAACTGATCGATTTCGCGCAATCCGTGCCGGCCGCGCTCAAGCTGCGCCGCACCGACCCCGACGCGGTCGAGGCCACCGGACCGACCACGGAAAAATGGATCCTGCGCAAGGCCTGCGCCGATCTGTTGCAGCCCGAGCTTGTCTGGCGCAAGAAGGCGCAATTCGACGAGGGGTCCGGCACGGTCGAGGCGCTGCAGTCGGCGCTGCAAAAGCTGCTGGGCACCGATGCCCCTGTCAGTCGCGCCGACGAAGCAGCACTTTACGAACGCATCCTGCGCGAGCAATTCGTCGACGCAGACCGCATCCTGCAGAACGCGGGAAGCTGGACCGAGGAACGCGTCGCTGTCTGACGCCCCGACTGGAGACCCGCGCATGAGCCGCTTTCTCAAGGTAGGTGCCGCGCAGATCGCATCCCAAACCAGCGATCTTGATGCCAACTTCGCCAAGCATTTCGACTATATCGAACGCGCGGCAGCGCTCGGTGTCGAATTGCTGGTGTTTCCCGAACTGTCCCTCGTGGGGCACTACGGGGCCGAGGCGCTGCTGGATGTGGTGATGCACCGTGACGACCAGCGGCTGGTCGACCTCAGCCGGGCGGCGGGCGACATGAAGATCGTCGTCGGCTTCGTCGAAGAGGCACGCAGCGCGCAATTCTACAACGCCGCCGCCGTCTTCCAGAACGGCCGATTGCGCTACATCCATCGCAAGATCAACCTGCCTTCCTACGGGCGACTGATCGAAACCAAATACTATGCGCACGGTCGCTTCGTCGACACCCACGACATCACTGACGATTGGGTCCTCGGCCTGCTGATCTGCGCCGATCTTTATAATCCGGCCCTTGCGCACCTGGCCTTCCTGCACGGGGCGACCCTGCTGACCGCGCCGATTTCCAGTGGTCGCGAGGCCGTGGGCGAGGATTTCGACAATCCGCTGTCCTGGGCCACGACGATCCAGTTCTACGCGATGATGTACGGGGCCCCGGTCATCATGACCAACCGTGTCGGCCGCGAGGGTGACCTGAATTTCTGGGGCGGATCACGTATCCTCGACCCGTTCGGTCGTGTGCTCGCGCAGGGCGGCGGCGAGGAAGAACTCATCACGGCCCGTCTCGACTATGCCGAGACGCGCAAGGCCCGCGCCCTTCTGCCGACCGTGCGCGACAGCAACCTTTCGCTGGTCCAGCGCGAGACCAACCGCCTGATCGACCGCCTTGGGGTGCCCGACGTGGTCAGGCACGACGATTAGGGCATCACCCGCCCTCCGGCCGTCCATGACAGGCGGTCCCGAGAGGCTGGTTTTTCCTGCTCACCCGCACCGCGGGGCATAGGCGTGAGACGTTTATTCACACCATAGCGTCGCGTTTCCACCTGTCTTTTCGACGTCGGATTGCACACTATTTCCCCGCGATGGGGCCGCGGTGGCAATGACCGGCGAATCGTCGGGGGGAAAGGCGAACAGAGATGAAAGACAGGCAGGGGCTTGATCCGACGGATATCCGCATTCTCAGCGCCGTCCAGAAGCACGGCCAGTTGAGCAAGATGAAGCTTGCCGAACTCGTGAACCTGTCACCCACACCCTGTTGGGCGCGGCTCACCCGGTTACGGGCCGCCGGATATATTCGTGGCTATCACGCAGATATCGCACTGGAGCGCGTGATCGATGTCACGCGCGTCGTCGTCACCGTCTCGCTCAGTCATCACCGCAAGGCCGATTTCGACCGCTTCGAAAACCACATCAAGTCGATCGACGAAGTCATCAACTGCGTCGCGACCGGCGGCGGCATCGATTATATCCTGACGGTGGTCTGCCCGACACTGTCATCGTTTCAGGCGCTGATGGACGATCTTCTGTCCGAAGATCTCGCGATCGACCGCTATATGACCTATTTCGCCACGCGGCTCGTGAAGGCCGAACAGCCCAACCTCGGCAAGCTGGTCGCGCGCGCCACGAGATGAAATTCGCGACATGGCCGTGTCGCAATTGAATGCTTGCGTCCAATTGGTCCGGAAAGCCTGAAAAACAGGCCCGATCAGACTATCGCAAAGCCGTTTTTCAGGCCGAACTCAGCCAACATCAGCGTTACGTAACGTCGCACGACGACATCTGCGGGGCGTCCCGCAGCGCTCATTCGGGAGGAAAACGATGATGCAGACTCAGGATTTTGGCTTCGGCACGCAAATCCGGAAATCCCCATATTTCGACGCCACCGTGCGTTGGGGTGCGCAGGGGTTCTCGGTCTACAACCACATGTACATCCCGCGTGATTTCGGGGATCCCGAACAGAACTTCTGGAACCTCGTGTCCGATGCGATCCTGTGCGATGTCGCGGTAGAGCGCCAGGTCGAAATCACCGGCCCCGACGCGGCGCGGTTCGTGCAGATGCTCACCCCGCGGGACCTGTCCAAGATGTCGGTGGGGCAGTGCAAATACGTGCTGATCACGAATGCGGAAGGCGGGATCCTGAACGATCCCATCCTGCTGAAACTGGCCGAAGACCACTTCTGGCTGTCGCTGGCCGACAGCGACATCCTGCTCTGGGCGCAGGGCGTCGCGGTGCATTCGGGTCTGGACGTGTCGATCTGCGAGCCGGACGTGTCCCCGCTGCAGTTGCAGGGGCCGAAATCCGGCGAGATCATGCAGGCGCTTTTCGGCGAAAAGATCCTGGATCTGCGGTATTACTGGTTCATCGAAACCGAACTCGACGGCATCCCCATGATCGTATCGCGGACCGGCTGGTCCAGCGAACTGGGCTACGAAATCTACCTGCGCGACGCCAGCTACGGTGACGCCTTGTGGGAACGGATCATGGCCGAAGGGATGCCATTCGGCCTCAAGCCCGGCCATACGTCGACCATCCGCCGGATCGAGGGTGGCATGCTGTCCTATCATGCGGATGCGGACATCGCGACAAACCCGTTCGAGCTGGGCCTTGACCGGCTGGTCAACCTCGACATGGAGGCCGAATTCATCGGCAAGTTCGCCCTGCAGCGCATCCGCAGCAACGGTGTGACCCGCAAGCAGGTCGGGCTGGTCATCGACGGTGCACCCCTCGCGGGTCCGAACACGGCGTTCTGGACGGTCAATCTGAACGGTGAAAATGTCGGCAAGGTCACCTCGGCCGTTTATTCCCCGCGCCTGAAAAAGAACATCGCCCTCGCGATGGTCAGCATCGAGGCCGCCGAACTGGGGACCGGGCTCGAGGTTCTGACGCAGTCGGGGGCAACCACGGCAACGG
>Ga0207419_1000972_pt1 | contig 23281 bp, 25 predicted proteins | sample ElkSloMetagenome_4_FD_184723 | JGI IMG/M metagenome (GOLD analysis project Ga0207419, IMG submission 184723) | Hot spring microbial communities from Elkhorn Slough, Monterey Bay, USA - MD2A (version 2) | ecosystem: Environmental > Aquatic > Marine > Intertidal zone > Estuary: Microbial mat ... | reverse complement strand
TTTTTCTAAGTGTTGTAGCCTTCACTTTGTTTCTAATTGGCTGTCTTATTCTCAATTTGGCGGTTTTGATTTTTCGAATACCCTTAGGTTCTAAAGACCTGAAACAATCTGCAGTTCGGTGGTTACTAAGCAAATTTTCAATGTTGCTTCTTTACCTGATGGTCAATGTGAAAAAAGTAGTGAAAGGAAAATCAGATTCTACTGAGCCTACCATAGTTATAGCCAATCATCACTCCTTTATTGATATTCTAGTAATGCTGATGATGTCTCCCAAGCAGGTAATAGTAACGAATGATTGGGTATACAATTCGCCATTTTTTGGCACAGTTGTGAAATATGCAGGGTTTATTTGCGCATCTCATGGACTCGAAGAGTCGCTAGATAAAATTAAAGCTCTTGTAGATAAGGGGATATCAATTGTAGTTTTTCCAGAAGGCACTCGTTCTCCTAGTCAGGAGTTACAGAGGTTTCATAAAGGTGCATTTTTTCTTGCTGAAAAGCTTGAACTAGACATTCAGCCCGTTCTCATTCACGGCACGGCCATGGTGATGCCTAAAGGCGACGATTTTTACCTTAAGTCTAGTCAAATTACTGCCTGTTTTCTTCCCAGAATAAAGAAGGATGACAAAACTTTTGGTGTTGAAATAAAAGATAGAACCAAAAGCATATCGAGACACTTTAAAGAGAAATTTAAAGAGTTAAGAGAGGAAATTGAGACTACCGCATACTTCAAAGGTATTCTAGTAAAAAACTACATCTATAAGGGCCCTGTTCTTGAATGGTATCTGCGAATTAAACTCAAATTTGAAGATGATTACCTACCCATAGATAAGCTAGTGCCAGCTGAAGCAGATATCTTAGATTTGGGTGGCGGCTATGGTTTTATGGCTCAAAGTTTGGCTATGGCTTCAAGTAGAAGGAGAATTACATCTTTGGATTACGATGAACAAAAAATAACTGTTGCGCGTAATGTACCAGCACTTCCAAAGAATATCCGTTTTATTGTAGGCGACGTTATGAAGCATAATTTCGAGTCAAAGGATGTCTATCTAATCTCGGACGTGCTACACTATTTAAAGCCTGAAGAACAAGTTGACTTACTTCACAGTTTATCTAGTAAATTAAATTCTGGTGGAAGAATTATTTTAAGGGATGCAGATTCTGGAAAGACAGATAGACACAAAGGCTCAAAGTTGACTGAATTTTTTTCTACCAAGCTTATTAGATTTAACAAAACACGGAATAAATTGCATTACATATCTTCAGATTTTATAAAAGATTTCGCCAGTAGTCAAGGGCTAGAAATGAAAATTATAGATAACTCTAAAAGAACATCAAACTTGATTTTTGTTCTTGACAAAAAATAGAACTATGGTTTACGATTTTATAATTGTTGGTAGTGGCTTGGGTGGATTAATATCGGCAGCTATACTCAGTAAGGAAGGGCACAAGGTTTTAGTACTTGAAAAAAATAAGCAATATGGTGGAAACCTTCAGATTTTTTCAAGGGACAAGAAAATATTTGATACGGGCGTACATTATATCGGAGGCTTAGCCGAAGGAGAAAATCTGTACAGCTATTTTCAGTATCTTGATATATACGACGATTTAAAGCTGAAAAGGCTTGATTTGGAAGGCTACGATAGGGTTTGCTTCGAAGGTGATCCAGTAGAGTACAAGTACTCACAGGGATATGACCGCTTTATAGATGTTATGTCATCTTACTTCCCGGAAGAACGAGAGAACATTGTGAAGTTTTGCGAAAAAGTAAAAAATATTTGCGATAAGTTTCCAATGTACAAACTGGAGTACTCAGAGGGAGAATACGCAGATCTGGATGACCTCAATGAAAATGCCCGCGATGTAATCAACTCAATTACCAAGAATGAAAAACTCCAGAAAGTACTTGGGGGTAATAATCCACTATATGCAGGAGAAGGAGATAAAACCCCATTTTATGTTCATGCCTTGATTTTTAATCATTATACAGAAAGTGCCTGGAGATGCGTAGATGGTGGTGCTCAAATAGCCCGATTGCTGATTAAAAAAATCAAATCGTATGGAGGTGAATTGAAAAACCATACAGAAGTTGAAGAGTTTCTTTTTGATGGGAAATTAGCTAAAGGGGTTAGGGCTAAGGATGGTAAGGAGTACTATGGAAAAAACTTTATTTCCAATGTTCACCCCGCTATAACAATGGATATGATTGGAGAAGGCATGCTCAGAAGGTCTTTTACCAAAAGAATTAAGAGTTTGACCAACACAGCGGCTACGTTCATAGTATACATCGTACTTAAACCCAATAAACTTCCTTATTTTAATTACAATATTTACCACTACATAGACCAGGACGTCTGGTATGGAATCAATTACAAAGAACAGTGGCCTCCGGGCTATGCGCTCTTTCCATCCGCTACAACTAAGAATAGCGAGTATTGCGATACACTAATTGCCATGTCTTATATGCGGTTTGAAGAAGTTGAGCAATGGTCTGAATCTTACAATATCATCTCAAAGCCAATAGACAGGGGAGAAGCATACGAAAAATTCAAAAAGGAAAAGGCCGAGCTTATCATTGACGAACTAGAAAAGAGATTCCCGGATATCAGAGACTGGATGCAAAGCTATTACACATCTACTCCGCTAACCAACCGAGATTATATAGGCTCCGTTGATGGCTCTGCTTACGGAATTGCAAAAGACTACCAGAACCCTTTAAAATCATTTATTTCTTCCAAAACCAAAATTCCCAACCTCTATCTTACCGGTCAGAATTTAAATATGCACGGCATTCTTGGAGTAACGATCAGCGCCATTAATACATGTGGGGCTATTCTGGGACATAGATATCTTATGGGAGAAATTAAGAAGACTTTAGTGCATGAGCCCGGCTAAATCAAGAAACTATAAAAGACTTTTTCTCAAATGGGTTTCAGCGCTTGTGATAGTGCCTATAATTTTGTCGCTTGCTTTCGTCCTTTATATTCATTTTTCAAGTAAACGATATGTAGAAATATCAAGCGAAAAGGCTCCGTTTGATGTAGCCATTGTACCGGGAGTGCCTTATGATGGGGTAGCCTGGAGTAAAATAATGAGATTGCGTGTGCTTTGGGCCAAACATTTGTTTGATACCGGTAAGGTTAAAAATCTAATTTTTTCAGGAAGTGCAGTCTATACACCCTATGTTGAAAGCGAAGTGATGGCCGCATATGCAAAGGCATTGAATATTCCCGATTCAGTCATCTTTATGGAAAAAAGGGCTGAGCATAGCACGGAAAACATGTATTTTTCATTGAAAATGGCAGACTCGCTTGATTTTGAAACAATAGTTGTTACCACAGACGCGGCGCAGTCTAAACTGCTTTCTTCCTTTGAAAGCATTCATGAAAATCGGGTTGATTTCTGGCCTGTGCGTTATGGCGATCGCTCTAAAATAGAATGGAGTGATCCGGCTGTGGATTGTAGCGATCTCAGAATATCAAATTTTGAAGCTCTTCCTGATCGCGAAGACTTTTTTACCCGATTTCAAGGAACATTAGGCAGGCGAGTGGAAGAATTAAAGAAACAAGCCGAACAAAAATGAAAGTGCTCAAAAGACTCATCATTTTTTTAGGAATACTTTTTTTGTTTCTATGCATAGGAGTTTTGCTCTATTGGATAGATGTTAAGTTAGATGCACCTACTAATGCAGAACTCACAAAACTAGAACTAGAGACAGCAGATGACAGTTTAAGAAAGGTTTCTAATGGCTCCTGGCTCAAAAAGAACAAGTACGGCATCTGGGAAATGTTTTTAACGGGAGACCCTAGTGAATTAGGGGTAGCTTTTGGAACACTGGGAAAACCGCTTATGAAAGAAAAGGAAGCTGCCTTCATTCAGTCTATTAAAGACCGAATTCCCTCTGAGTCCTATTTAAATTCACTGAAGTACTACGTAGGGTGGTTTAATCGTGATCTGGATGAATACGTTCAGGAAGAGTATCTGCAGGAGATTTACACCGCATCTCAATATATGTCTGATGAATACGATTTCATCGCTGAAAAGTACCACAGAAGCCTGAGTTACCACGCTGCTCACGATATTGGCCATGCTCTGCAGAATATGAATCTGGTTGGATGCACGGCCTTTGCTGTGAGAAATTCAAATAGTGAAAATGACAAATTACTTATCGGTAGAAATTTTGATTTCTACTTCGGAAATGATTTTGCAAAAGATAGAATACTGGCATTTTACAAACCCACAAATGGATACAAGTTCGCATCTGTAACCTGGGCAGGTTTCAGCGGAGTTGTTTCAGGTTTAAATGAAACAGGACTTTGTGTAACCTTGAATTCTGCCAAATCTGATATTCCTTCGAAAGGTAAAACACCGGTCTCTATTATTGCCAGAGAAATCCTTCAATATGCCTCTACGATTGAAGAAGCCTTTGAGATAGCGAGTAAAAGAGAATCTTTTGTGGCTGAAATGTTTCTTATTGGCTCAGTAGATGGACGTGTGGCCGTGATAGAGAAGTCTACAAACAATACAGTATTGCTTGAGTCAGATAAAGACCAGTTCGTTTTAACCAATCATTTTCAGAGTGAAGCTCTTAAAGACTCTGAATTGAATAGAACTTACCTCAATGAAGGCGTTTCGCAGTATAGACAGGAGCGTGTAAACCAACTGATCAACGCATTGAAACCTCTTAATCCCCGAAAGGCAGCAAGCATTTTGCGAGATACTAAAGGATTATCTGAAGAAGATATAGGCTTTGGTAACGAAAAATCTATCAATCAACTAATTGCTCACCATGGGGTGATGTTTTCACCTGAAGAAAAGCTCATCTTTCTCGCAGCTGAACCCTTTCAATTGGGAACATTTGTAGCTTATGATTTGGATGCCGTTTTTTCTAAAGCAGGTCACAGCGAACCGCTCTATGTAGACAGTCTGGTAGTTGAAGAAGACTCCTTTATTAACACAGAAACTTACATGGAGTATCAATTCTTTCTTGAGACCAAAAATAAGATCCAGAGTGCCTTATTCAAGGGTGTGCCTGACAAAGAGTTAACAGATAAGTTTCTTATTGAGTTTCAGAAGAGTAACCCGAATAGTTTTTTGACATATTATTATTTAGGCGACTATTATCTTCTCCTAAATAAATACGACCTTGCTATTGAAGCCTTCACCAAGGGGTTAGAGCTTGAAATTGCGAGGACGAGTGAGCGGATGTATATGGAAGAAAGACTTAATACAGCCATTAAAGAATCAAATTGATGATTTTAGGAACGGGTATTGATATTGTCGAGATTCAGCGAATTGAGAAATTGATAAAAAAGGATGATGCATTCAAGCTGAAGGTGTTTTCTGAAGAAGAAATTATTTTTTGTGAAAAGCGATCTGCCGAGAGTTATGCGGGGCGTTTCGCAGCTAAGGAAGCATTTATGAAAGCACTGGGTGTTGGCTGGACATCTAATTCTGAATTTAAAGAAATCAGCGTGCGGGCGGATAAATTGGGTAAACCCTACCTTCATTTATCTGGAAAAACTGCTGAAAGCATAGAAGACGGAGTACGGTTTCACTTAAGTATTTCACATTCTAAGAATTACGCCATTGCCTTTGTCATTATGGAGCAAAATATTAAGCGGTGAACGAATCTGAAATTGTTTTACGCTATAAAGAAGCATTGAGCTATTGCCTGGAGCACTCAGGTTTCTATCGCAAAACTTTGAATCCTTTTGTCTCTGAAATTGACGGCTTTACATGCATCGGTGACTTCAATAGACTTCCGTTAACGTCAAAACAAGATCTAAATCAGTACAATCGAGATTTTTGGTCTGTTGATGAAGGAAATATTTTGGACTATTGCACTACATCTGGTACTGAAGGGAAGCCCTTAATTGTTCCTTTAACGCATTCTGATATTTTAAGGCTTGGCTTGAATGAAAAAGGATCTTTTGAGCTGGCTGGACTAACTGAAGAAGACACCATTTTGCTTTCCACAACAATTGACAAGCAGTTTATGGCGGGTTTGGCTTATAAAGAAGGAGCCAATAATTTGGGTGCTGGATTGATTAGATTAGGGCCCGGTGTTTCTAGTATGCAGTGGAATGCCATCTTAGATTTAAAGCCTACCGCCATTGTGGTTGTTCCTTCTTTTTTATTGCGTTTAATAGAATATGCAGAAGAGAATGGAATAGATTACAAGGCTAGTTCCTTAAAAAAGGCCATATGCATAGGAGAGCCTATTAGAACAATAGATTTCCAATTGAGTGGTGCCGCTGAACAAATCCTTGCTAAATGGCCTTTGCAGCTTTATTCTACCTATGCTTCTTCAGAAATACAGACGGCATTCACAGAATGTCAGTTTCAAAGAGGGGGCCATTACAATCCAGAACTCATTTACCCGGAAATTTTGCTCGAAGATGGCTCTCAAGCTTCACCTGGTGAGTATGGTGAACTTGTTGTTACGAGCTTTGGGGTAAGGGGTTTGCCTTTAATCCGTTTTAAGACAGGTGATATCACTTTTCTTGAGACGGATCCCTGTCCTTGTGGACATCATTCTTACAGGTTGGGGCCGATTATCGGGAGAAAAAATCAAATGATAAAGGTAAGAGGCACTTCGTGCTATCCAGCTACCATTTTTAACATTCTAAATAAATCCGGAATTAAAGACTTTCAGATTAAAGTCAGGTCAGATGAATTTGGCTTAGATCAGGTGACTATATATTATTCAAACGAACCCAGATTGAAAAAAGAAGACCTTGAAAAAAGGCTTAGAGCTGCACTGCGTTTTAGACCAGAGTTATCTGAAATGAACGCTTCTGACTTGCAAAATATGGTATACCCATCTGAATCTCGAAAAGCCGTACGCTTCAAAGACGAACGCAATAACAATATCAGTGGTACTTAATGTACTATTTTAAAATATAGGATAGGGAGCTGATTATTTTCTCGTGTTTTCTGACAACGGCGTTAGTTTCATCCCATACGTAGCCGGCCAGGATGGAACAAATTTGATTTTTAATGCTCTCATCCCAATTTTTTGCAAAGATTATTTGTTGCAAATCACCAGTGTACCAATTTTTGATGAAAGTCTTAAACACCTCCGTTCCCCTCTGTAGATATTGGTGATAATCCTTATCCCAATTAACCGGATTTCCTTCAAGCTCATTTGCAACCAACTCAGCGGCTAGCCTGGCCGATTCTGTGGCAAAAGTTGTTCCGCTAGAAAAAATGGGGTCAATAAATTCTGCGCTATTTCCAGCAATTACAAAGCCCCTTCCATACGGCTGTGCTGAAGCCACAGAGTATCCCTTCACCATTTTCGGAGTAAACGAATACGAACTATTCTCACTGGCTATTTGAAGTGCAGGTATTTCTCTTACCCAATAGTCCATTTGCGCTTTTAAGTCTTGTGAACCATTAATAACCTTCTGCTCATCTCCAACAACACCAATTGAGCCCGTTCCATCAGAAAAAGGAATTACCCATCCCCATATTCCTTGTTTGTAATTCAAAATTTGAATTTGATATTGAGCAGATTCCGAGAGCAGGTTACAGGGTGAAATATGAGTAAATAAGGAAGCTCTTGATGGAAAGTCTGCAGGTTTATCAAGATTGAGAAGTCTTGGTAAAACACGGCCGTATCCACTTGCATCAATTACGTATTTGCAAGAAATTTCTCTTTCTCCGTCTGGATCTGATACCGTGACCTTCCTTTTATTATCATCAGAAAAATCAACAGCTGTTACCGATGATCCATAGTAGATATCAACGCCACGTCTTTGCACTTCATCGGCGAGAATTTTGTCAAATTTATCTCTCTTTACCTGCCAGGTCCATTTCCAACCTTTTGTGTGTTGTATAGAAAAATCAAATTCACAGCTGTAGTCTCCGTCTATAAATTTAGCCCCTGTCTTTTTCTGAAAACCAGCCTTCTCCACAGTCTCAATAAATCCTGCCGCATCCAGATTCTCCATACATCGGGGTAATAAGCTTTCTCCGATTACAAATCTGGGGAAGAACTGTTTCTCAATAATTTGAACATCGTAACCTTTTTTGTTCAAAATTGCTGCTGCCACCGAACCTGCAGGACCTGCCCCAATTACTAGTACATCCGTATCTACACTTTTTTGAATCAAAACACCCATCACACTAAAATAAATAATTATTTACCAAAAATCACTTCTTTTCAATTTCAAATTTTCTTGGATCTATAAATAGAAATCAAAGCATAACTTACAACAAAGGCAAATATACCGGCTAAAAAGGAAAGTGCAAAAGCTCCTACAACATATTGGGCAAAGCCCACACCAATCGTTTCTACATTTAGATCTGATGACCACTCAATTTGAGTTCCTTGAAATGGGGGTATAAAACTTCCCGTCACATAACTGGCGTAAATTATTAGTGGAATCATCGGTGGGATACTGATATTCGCAGAAACAAGCACGATAGCCTTATTCAGTTTGAGTAGATGAGCCAGAAAAATAGCAATAAGCATCTGGTAACCCCAGACAGGAATAATCCCCATCAATACTCCAAATCCTACAGACAAGGATTTTCTCAATGTAGATTCATTCTTATCTAAAAAATGTTTTCGAATGAACTCTTCGATATTTCGACGATTGAGCTGATTTAGAAATCTCCGAGGTATGTAGTACACTAATGCAAGTGTTACCAGATAGGCATTCATAATACTAACCCTTGAAAAATCCTTAAACGGTCTGAAATGTGATATCCTTTCTTCTGCGGGGCTGTAATAGATTTTTACGGGTACATTTCTTACGTTGACTCCTTTCCAGGCCAATTTCACAATGGCTTCAATCTCTAATTCAAATTTATTTGAGAAAAGCTTAATTCTGCTTAAAGGATCCAGAGGGTATACCCGAAAGCCAGACTGCGTATCGTTAAGTCTTTGTCCGGTTTCAACATAAAACCAAAAATTTGAAAAGTTATTTCCGAAGCTGCTTCTTCCAGGAACATTTTCAGATTTCATATCTCTCGAACCAATAATTAGATCGTCCGGAGTTTCTTTCGATTCTTCTATGAGTGCCGGAATATCTGAAGGAAAATGCTGACCATCGCTATCAATTGTTACGGCATGGGTAAAACCTTTTTCATAGCAGGCTTTGAATGCACGTCTGAGCGTGTATCCTTTACCTTGGTTTACATCGTTCTTTAAAATGGTTACAAGTTCTTCAAACTCACTTAATATCTTATTTGTGCGATCTGTTGAACCGTCATTTACAACAAAAACATTGTTGGTATAATTGAGTACGCCTTCAATGACTCCTTCTACAGTTTTTTCATTGTTGTAGGTTGGAATAATAACACACCACTTAAAGGTTTTGAGCAACGCAATTCTGTTTTAAATGTAAGACCCTTTGAACTTAAAATGAACAGTTGAATCAGACAAACTTGATTTTGCAGTTATTAACTTATCCGCTTCGTTAAAAATTTCGATTTCTAGATTCAAATGGACATTCTCATTTGGGTTTACCGGATGAAGGTACTTGATATTTAGGTTGTTAGACAGGATGTTGACGGTGTGCCCCGCCTTTATGAGAGATTCTTTGATCATGTCAAGCATGTACACTCCGGGTAAAATAGGTTGACCCGGAAAATGACCACCAAAAACAGGATGTTTGGGGTTTAGTTCTATGTGAGAAGTGATTTTAGATCTGCTTTCATTTAAATCCTGAGAAACTATGCTAAACAGTTTTTTGGTCATTTTAGTCCTTTTTTAATTCTAAATAGATTCTCATATCCAATCCGCTTTTTTTCATTTCTATGCTTTGGGGATATTCCTCAAAGTCATAGTGATAATTTGCTTCAGTTCTTAATTTGGAGAATAGGCTTTTAAGCTTACCATACTCTATATTTCCGTTGTTAATTTCATAAGCGACCGACCGGCCGGTAGTCGTTTTGCAAATTACAGAATTTAGATTCTTCTTTTTGATTTTTCCGAATTTCAGTGGCGTAAGTAGGAGTAGTCTAAAATCATTTTCGAGCACCTTTAGGAACCTTTTTCTATCCAAATATTCAGGAATTTTTCTCCAATGAACCTTATTTGCACCAATTGTAAAGTCAAAAAAGGTGAATCCGGTAATAGAAAACAATACTACATTAAACCCTGTAGAATCAAGGTTCATAGCTAAATTGCCATTGATGCTTTTATCTTCAAATTCAAGATTGGCTTTATAGATCACACCTTGAGAATCTAGTTTTAAAAATGGCTCAGGATATTCAGTGTTCTGTGCGAATGAATAATCTACACAGAAAACTAAAGCGAAAATCAATATCCTAGTCAATGGTGAAGATAGCTTCATCTAGATTGGCGTTTGTCTCTTTATTCAGAAAATCAATCTCGGTGAAATCTACTTCCGATTCATATAGAATTACCCTCCGAACATCCATTTGATCTTTAACTACAACAATCTTTAGAAGATCTATATACTTTTTGAGCTCTTCTGAGATCGGATCCAGCTTGATGATGTAGTTTTCTCCTTCAAGCAAAATTTCTGTTTGGAATATATCCTGGTCAATAATATTTCCTGAAACAGCATGAAACAAGAGTTGGTTTATTTGAGAGAATTGATTGCTTGCAGATATGTTGAACTCACTAAGCTTTCCATTATTAGCTGTTTTAATGGTCTCTCCGGAAATTAAAACTTTATAGTCTGCGGGTTCATCGTAAGACCACAGAATTCTCTTTGGTTTTTGGTAGAATAACTGTCCTCGCGATTCCACTGGATCTTTGAAAATACGGAGGTGCTTTTTTTGTTTGAAATCAGCTTTTATGGAATTGGTTTGTTCTGCTTTAGTTTCTAGTTGTGCTTGTAGCTCTTTAATATCACCTTCAGAAAGTTTAATTCCATTTTGAGCAACACCGATAAACGAGCATGTAAGAAAAGAACAGATTAAAATAATATTTTTCATAGCTCAAATAGTTCGCTGATTGTAACGGGCTTTAATCCTTTTTTTTCAACTATATCTAAAATTTTTCGGAGTGTTTCTGCACATTCTGAATAATTATCGTGTAATAATATTACATCACCGCCTTGCATATTTTCAGTGGCTCTTTTTAAAACAAATCTTTTATTTCTAAACGCACCATCCAAGGTTCTTTTACTCCAACCTACAATTTTATAGCCAAAAAAATTTGTTGCAGAGACAATCGTTGGATTTGTCACTCCAAAAGGCGGTCTGAACAATGCTGTCTTTCTTCCGGTAAAGTTCCTTATCAGCTCTTCAGTTTCAGCTAGTTCTTTCTTAACTTTTTCTCGGCTTAAGAATGGGAAAAACCAATAATGATTAAAAGTGTGATTTCCTATGTCATGTCCTTCAGTAGAAATCCTCTTTAAAAGATCTGAATTTTTATTAATCCGACTGCCTATACAAAAGAAGCTGGCCTTCACATTTTTTTCTTTTAAAACATCTAAAATGGCTTCTGTATGGTCGGTCGGCCCATCGTCAAAAGTAATGGCAATTTTATCTGTACTGTTTGATGCCCGGTTAAGATTTTGGTTGAAAAAGTTGAGTCTTATAAAGAATATTCCCAATCCTAATATAAGCAGGTAAAGAACACATACTAAAACCAGTAGTTTCACATCTGCCTTTTCCAGCCAAACGAGTGTTAGCAAAACTAAAAAGGCGCTTATGGCAATGGTATTCAGAATTCTAAAGGGCATTAGATTCTGAGAAGGTAAAGACTATAATCGGTATTTAGGCAATGATTCAAAACAAGGACATTTTTAATTTTTTCTGGCTTTGGGCTATCAGCCGAAGGCATAATCTGCTTTCTAAGAATTTGATTGGCCAAAAACACTCCGGCAGAAGATGCCGTGAAAAATTCGCCTGTAATTGGTTTAAAATTGAAAAATGATATTCCTTTCGGGATCAAAGCATGAAAGGATTCAAAATCCTTGTCAGGACCACCAGTTAAGACAAGGTCAATATTTTCAGCAGAGATTCCTGATCCACTGAGAATTTCTTCAAATTGACGCTCCAATTTCCCTAGCTTATCTGCTGTAGCAAAACCTGCTATTTCAGTTGAGTTTTCATTCGGTGTTGATGAAAGAAGCATAAAGACAGAACCTTCGTTTAGCTTATTATCTTCAAAGCTACAGCCCATATCGTCAAGCGCTTTCTCTAAAGAAGCCGTATGCTCATCAGCACCGCCTACCAGTATTTTCTTTTCACCTGATTCGCTGAGAAGAAGCTTGCCATCCATTAAAGCTTTCTCAAAGGATAGCCCTCTATTGCTGTATGTGGTGTTGTATCCTGTACAACCCAGAATCAGGGCAATTTGTCCGGCAACCGTGTTATGGGTTGATTGGATGAAATTGGTAGGGGAGAGCAACTCTTCATTTGAATTCCAAACATTTTTCAGGAAGTTTTCAGTGTCTTGCAGGCATCCCAGACCTGTTCCCACAATAATACCATCTGGCATTTCAACTCCTGAATCTATAAGCGCCATTTGTGAGCTGGCAGAAGAATTTTTTAGTATTGAGCTCATTCTACGAAGGTGTCGGGCGGGAACGAAATCTACATATTGCACTTCATCTGTAAATGAAAAACTTTGTAAAATTTCGTCACGAATGCCTTGGGCACTTTCGGTTTTTTTAATTATCGCTGAACTCCCGATAATGTAAATGCTCATACTGATTGAAAGATTAACGATGTGCAATTTCCCCCGAACCCAAAAGAATTGGATAGAACTTGTCGTAACTTTTTCTTTTCTGGTTCTAATACCAAATTTGGCAATATATCCATTGGCTTACTCACATTCAAGGCTGGAAACACCGTTTGATTTTTTATACTCAAAATAGAAAACACAGCTTCTAGACTGCCGGCAGATGCCAATGCATGCCCGGTATATGCTTTCGTTGAGCTGTAAGGAGGTGAATTCGGGCCAAATACTTTTTTCAGAGCATTTGATTCAGATTCGTCATTATTAACCGTACCGGTTCCATGGGTATTGACATAATCTATATTCAGCTCTGTGGACAGTGATTCAATTGCTTTCGTGATAGCCTTGGTGGCTCCTTTTCCCTCCGGCGATGATGCCGTTTGATGATAAGCGTCATTAGCATTTCCAAAGCCTACAAGTTCGGCTATGGGTTCAGCACTTCTTTTGGCAAGCGATCGCTCAGATTCTATGAGCAGATACGCTGCTCCTTCTCCGAGATTCAATCCGTTTCTGTTGGCATCAAAAGGCTTACACCAATCTGGATCCAGAATCCGGAGGGAGTTAAATCCATTGAGTGTGAAAACAGAAAGTGCATCAGACCCTCCAGCTATAATTCTGTCTGCAATACCTGCTCTTATAAACCTGCCGGCAAGTAAAATGGCATTTGCAGCAGAAGAACAGGCAGTACTGAGCGCGTATACATTAGAATTTAAACCGATCTGGCTTGCAATCAAGCGGGTAATTTCCCCACAGTCGTGGGTGTTAAATTCTCGGGCAAACTTATTGGTTGTGCCATCTGTTAGGCCTTTATAAGCCCACTCACTTTTATCCATTCCGCCAACGCTCGTACCATTAAAAAATAGCGTTGATTCCAAATACTCTTTGGAAAGATTTGCGTTATCAATGGTTTCCAGTGCTGCTTTCATACCTAACAATAGGGTACGAGAATGAGTTGGATCAGCATCGAGTTCCTGTGCCAGTTGATCGTTACTCAGCTTCACTTCACCGCATAAGAAATCTTTGTGCTGCGTGCCCAGGAGTTTTGGGTTTTCTATTCCCGATTGTTTTGAAATAAGTGAGCTCAGGTTTGATTCAACATCGTTTCCGATAGCTGAAATAATACCCATACCACTAATAAAAGAGCGCTGCCCCATAAATTATGAACGCTTTTCTTCTACGAAATTGGCCATGGAATTAACCGAGTGAAAAACATCTTTGCCTTCTTCGGGATTCGAAATCTTAACACCGTAGTTTTTTTCAAGAAGCACAATCAATTCAAGAGCATCTATGGAGTCTAAGCCGAGATCTGAATCAAAGAGAGGTTGATCATCTTTGATGTTTTCGGGTGTTATTCCTACCAAATTTAGAGATTCTATGATATCCTTTTTTAAGTTGAGTTTCAAGTCATCCATTTGTTCCCACAATTAATAATCAATTTTTTTTGATCAGACTAAACTGACAATTATAGCTAGATTCTCTAAAGTCTAACCATCCAACCAGGCAGTATGTTGTCTTTTCTGCAATAAAAAGGTTTTCTATGTATGATTTAACCATTTCATCTTCCGGAGTCTCGGTTATGAAACACGTTGACTCTCCAAGTAGATTATGCTTAATACAAATTTCGCCGACTACAATGTTTGGCAAGGTATAAACAAATTCTGCGGGACTGGGAAAGTACTTTTCCGAATTTTGAATGGATTTATAGTGTCTAAGGTCAGAATATAGGCAGCCAGTTTTTGTACTTAAGATTACTGCCGTATCCTGGCTGTATTCTTTCTCAGCAAGCTTTGAGAAAAGTATATGTGCTCCGAGAATTCCCAACTTACAGAGCTCGTCCATCTTGAAGAATTTAGGATAGCTTAAGTCATATCTCTCATAAAGAAGTGCTGAAAAGCTCTTAAAATCGGTGTTTTCAGATTCAAGTTCCCTTTGACAATCCACGAAAACACCCCCTTCATTAATTCTTATGTTCAACAATTCTTTCAAGACTTCTTAAAAATCACAGCTGAGTTATTCCCTCCAAATCCCGATGATGTCTTCAGCGAGCAGTCAAGGTTGCTCAAGGGCAAACTGTTTACAGGAATTGTTAATTCCATACTTGTACCCACTTCTGAAAACCCCATACTGGGTAAAACTTCATTTCTTTTCATTTGTTCCAGGCAAATAGCAGATTCTATGAGACCCGCCGCGCCAAAGCAATGCCCAAAGGCACCTTTGTAGCTATTAATTGGCGTGTCTGCTAATCCGGTTTTATTAAGGGCGATAGCTTCCATTTCGTCGTTGTAAATGGTACCGGTACCATGGCAATTTAATGCACTGATCTCTTCATTTGAAACTCCGGTATGGCGCATAGCTTCTCTAATTGCCTTTTGCAATCCACGCCCGGTTCTGGAAGGGCCAGAAATATGGTTGGCATCATTTGCCTGACTACCCTGAAAAGAGTATGACTTACCATTCATCTTAACAGGTGAGCGGCTAATTAGGAAAGTTCCTATGCCTTCGCCGGGCGTCATGCCCGATCTATTCTTGTCATATGGCTTACAAGGCCCTTTACTCACGGCCTGAAAAGCGTGAAAACCAGAAAGGACAAACTCGGTTAAAAGATCTCCACCACATACCAGCGCATATTGGTATTTGTCGCTCTGTAGTAAGTTTTGCGCAACAAGTAATGCTGAAACACCTGAAGCGCATGCATTAGACACGACCAGAGGCTTGTTCGGAATTTGAAGCAGGCCCGTTATATTCTTGGCCAGGCTTATTAAGCTTTGACTGCTATTTGAATTTATTTGATCGATATTTCCTTTTGTAGTGGCAACGATCAGAATTGTTTTCTTGAGATCTGAGTGATCGATTTTAGACATGATTGGCCCTGCAGCTTCAACAATCGCATTTTCAAGTAGAGAGCCTTCATTAAGCTGTCTAAAGTTATCTGTCTCATCCTCAGAAAACTTAGATACAAAATATGGAGGTAAGGGTGATTTGGGGAATCTGTATTCAGCAATAGATGTTCTACCTGCTCGAATTGCTTCGTAGACATTTTCAACTCCTTTTCCTAAGGGAGTTATAACATTCGTGTCCAGGATGTAAACATCATTCATTGGCTTCCAATCCCCACTTTCTTTTCCAGGCTTTAAAGAACTCAGGTAAAACCATGAAAAGTTCATCGTTCTTATCTAGAAATACCTGCGTGGTTCTACCTGTGGCCAAAAGATGCTTGGTTTCAGCATTAAATACTTGAAAGTCAAATATTATTTTGGCCGCCGGAGAGTTTACAAAACGCGTTTCCACTATTACACTATCTCCATATGCTGCAGGCCTTTTGTATTGACAACTCACATCGATGATTGGAGTCTTGTAGCCTTCCTTAAAAACATCCAAATAGCCCAAACCAAATTCGCGACCAAACTGCTCCCTTCCGTCTTCGAAATATTTTACGTAGTGGCCATGCCAAACGATATGCAAACTATCTACTTCACTAAATCTTACATTAACGAGATGTCTAGATATCAAGTCACTCATTATTCTTTAAAAATATTTTGAGCTCACAAGAGGCAATTATTTCGTTTTTACCTAGTCTTATTGAAGCTTTTGCAATTTGCATATTCATTACTTCGTCCGTCAGCTCTATTTGGGTAGATAAAACAGAACCCACCTCAGGAAGTTTTAAAACTTTAAAGTTTTTAATTCCTGCTATGAAGCCAATAACCGGTTCTGAATGGTTTTTTTTCGCTGATATTCCTGAAAGAAGCGCACAGGTTTGAGCCATGTTTTCTAGCAATCCGCTTTCTTGAAGAAAATTATTCTCAACTAAAGGTCCATCTTCCTTTATTTCAAAGCTAGATACAACAATTTTGCCCTGATGATCTACTAACTTATCAATCAAAACAAAAGGCTCTTTTTGAGGAATTAATTCACTTACTTTAATATTATCACTAACAGACATGGCTATTGTTTAGACGCACCTACAGGTTCCTGGCTCCAAAAGTCATAAAAATTAAACCACTGTAAAGGGTATTTCTCTATTTTCTTCTCAATAATTTCAAGGTATTCATCCAGAATAGACTCGGCAGAATCGTTCACTTTTATCGGAGTCGCTGAAAGGGCATAGCACATGTTCTTTTGGCGGTATGCGAATGCGAAGGTATAGGGTATTTTCTTTTTAGCCGCGATGGTGAAAATGCCGAGTGGAAACCACGCCTCGCGTCCTAGAAAGGTTCGTTTCACAGTTCTGCTTCCCTCAATAAACCGATCTCCCAGAGCACATATCACTTCGCCCTGGTTTAGCTTGGCATTAATTTTAAACACATGAGACATGTCCATACTGATCGGAATGATTTGCATATCAATATGTTTCATTATTGTCTTAAGATATTGACTAATGTTTTCATGCTCTTGCTGAAACATCAGAATATTAGACTTCATGTTTATTTCATCGAGTAAAAAGCCAGCAACATCCCAATTGCCATGATGAGCGCTGTAGATCATTCCTCCAGATTTGGCAAGCTCCACCAAATTTTCCTTGCCATCAAAGGTGTATGTGTAGTCAAATCTTTTGCCTGCCCCAATACAGATTTTATCTATAATAGTTTGGCCGTATACATAGTAGGTTTTGTAAATAGAAATCACTGCTTTAGGCAGTGAATAACCGTGAATGGATCTGTAATAAAAGTAAAGTGAACGAGAGGCGTAAGGGGCAGCAAAGAGATAATAGAAACTAACGAAAGCTAATATGAAATAGGCGGATTTAACTCCGAAGGTTTCAATTGTGAAAATGAAAATTTTATACCCGGTTAGACCACCTCTGGTCTTCCCATGCCAGGCAGCCATACTATTTTGGGTTTACCTTTCCCTGTACGTAGTCGTAGAAATCCTGAAATGTAACTATAGTCTTGAAATCTTCTGGGCTAACCTTAAAGCCAAACTTGCTTTCTACTTCAACAACCAAATCAACATAGTCAAGGCTGTCTAGCTCAACTGTTTCCTTGAGATTGGCGGTAGGATTAATCTCTTCTTCGGGAACTTCAAATTCTTCAACCAAAAAACCATTTATCTGCTCTTCAATCTCCTTTCGATCCATTACAGCAATTTTAGTCGTCATATTTTTTAATTATTAGGCTCGAGTTTGTCCCACCAAAGCCGAAAGAATTCGACAAAAATAAGTCAAATTCTTGATTTATAGTAGTTTTTGCGATTGCGAGGTTAGCCAGTTCAGAATCAACATTTTGCAGGTTGATATTTGGGGCAATAAAGCCATTGTGCATCATCAAAAGGCTGTAAACAATTTCGCTAGCTCCTGCCATCCACATTTCATGTCCGGTCATAGATTTGGTAGAGCTAATTAGCGGCCCGTTATTTCCAAACACTTCTAGAATGGCCTTGCCTTCTTGAATATCTCCAGCGGGAGTAGAAGTGGCATGCGCATTTATGTACGGAATATCTTTTGGTGTCAATGCAGCGTCTTGAAGTGCTATTCTTATTGCACTTGCAGATCCCTCTGAATCGGGATGAGAAATATGCTTTCCATTTGAAGAAAAACCATATCCTATTACTTCTCCTAAAATATTAGCGCCTCTCTTTTTTGCTGACTCTAAACTTTCCAGGATTACTGTAGCTGCCCCTCCGCTTGGAATTAAACCGTCTCTGCCAGTATCAAAAGGTCGCGAAGCTTCACTCGGCTTATCTTCTCGGGTGCTGAAAGTACTCAGCCCGTCAAAACTACCCATAGATTGATAATTGACTTCTTGAGCGCCCCCGCAAATTATTTTATTCTGTAATCCGTGTTTAATCAGAATGTACCCTAACCCTATAGAGTGGGAGCCACTGGCACAGGCAGCACTAATTGTCATATTAATACCTTTCAGTCTGAATATGGTTGAAAGGTTCATGGATACAGTAGAATTCATACCCTGAAAAATAGCACCACTGCCAATCAGTGTAGTATCTTTCTTTATACGGAGCTGATCTAGTGCTTGTGAAACAGGTTTTGCTGAACTATCATTTCCATATAAAATTCCTATAGCTTCTTCATCTAAAATGGCATCAGTAATGCCCGCCATTTCCAATGCTTGCCTGGTAGATATGTAGGCATAACCTCCTTGATCGGGTAGGCCGGTTCTTTGCCGCCTGCTAAGAAGAGGCTTCAATTCGGGTTCAGGCAAAATTCCTGTCAGTGCCGACCTAAACCCATGCTCTTTTCTTTCAGGATCAATTCCAATTCCAGAAATTCCGTTTCTCAATGAATGAGTTACAGATTCCAGATCCTGCCCTATACTGGAATAAATGCCCATTCCAGTTATTACTACCCTGCTCATAAATTATTACTCAATGCTAATTACCAAATTTATTACTTACAGTCCACCTGATACTGTTATTACTTCACCCGTAATGTATGAAGCATTTTCTGAAATCAAAAAACTCACTACTCCAGCAACTTCTTCAGGTGTGCCAAATCTTCGCATCGGAATCATGGACGTAAATTCTTTTTGGGATAAATCTTCAGTCATATCTGACTCTATAAACCCAGGTGCTACTGCATTTACCGTTATTTTTCTTCTGGCAACTTCTTGTGAAAGAGCTTTTGTAGCTCCAATTACTGCAGATTTTGCAGCCGAGTAATTGCTTTGACCGGGCAAACCCTTTATTCCAGATAATGAAACGACATTGACAATTTTGCCTTTTTTTCGTTTGATCATTTCTTCTAACACAGGCTTGGTCACATTGTAAAACCCGTCTAAGCTCGTGTCAATAACTGAGTCCCACTCTTCGTCCTTCATCCAAACCATTAGATTGTCCTTCCTTATTCCTGCGTTATTGACAAGAACATTTATCTGTGCATTGGGGTTTGACTGAGTCCAATGAGCAATTCTATCTCGGGTTTCTTTTCTATTGCTCACATCAAATTGTATAAGATCTGCTTGCTTACCCAATTGCTGAATTTGATGTATAACTTCCTCTGCTTTTTCTTTGCTAGAATTATAGTTTACGAGAATATTGTAACCGTCTTTCGCCAATCTTAAGGCTATGGCTTTACCCAGTCCTCTTGATGCTCCGGTTACTAATGCATATGAGTTTGCGGAAGATTCTCTATCCATCTATTGCTATAGGCTTAGTATTAATAATTTGCTTCTTTAGCTCTCGGAGTTCCTTGTAAAGAGGCTTGTCGTCTTTAAAAACGGGAATAATATTTCTGATTTGTTTGTACGCATTTAATGAGTTCAGGGAAAGTTCGGATTCTATCTGCAGGTAATCAATTGCTTGGGCGATGGTGACGAGCTCTATTGCAAGCACTTCAAATGTATTGTCAATTATTTTTCTTGCAGCAAGTGCAGAATTTGTGCCCATACTCACAATGTCCTGGTTGTCATTATTGCTTGGAATGCTGTGAACAGACATTGGATTTGATAACATTTGATTCTCCGCGGCGGTAGAAGTAGCAGTAAATTGAATTCCTTGCATACCGAAATTTTGACCCATCCTACCTAAATTTACGAATGGTGGCAAGATTCCATTCAGCTTTGGGTTTAGAAGGTAATTTAGCTGTCTTTCAGCAAGCATGGAAAGTTTGGTCATACCAATTTTAAGCTTATCCATTTGGAAAGATACATAGTCACCGTGAAAATTTCCACCGTGAAAAACATTTTCTCCTTCTGCATCAACAATTGGATTGTCATTGGCTGAGTTTAGTTCATTTTCCAGAACTTCCTTGGTTCGCCAAATTTCTTCTAAGATTGCCCCGCTTATCTGCGGAACACATCTTATGGAATAGTACTCCTGAACCTTGTCGTCAAGAATCGTCTCGCTGGGCTTATTAAAGAGTTGCGTTTCTCTTTTTCTGATGAGAGAAGACTGACTTATTTCTCTGGTTATAGCTTTTGCAATTGCAAATTGCCCCTTGTGTTTTTTAACGCCGTTCAATGACTCTGAAAAGTAATCGTCATAAGACTCAATGATCTGTGAAATCATAGAACTCGCAAGAACAGACCATTCTAAAGCCCTTTGGGCACGAATAAAATTAACTATACCGATACCGGTCATAACGCTCGTGCCATTGATAATTGCCAGCCCTTCGCGTATTTTAATTTTCATGGGATTTATACCCAGAGCTGAAAAAACATCAGATGTGGGCTGTATTTTATCCTGATAGAGAACATCTCCTTCTCCAATCATGACCAAAGCCAAATGCGCTAATTGAACAAGGTCTCCACTGGCTCCAACTCCACCATGCTCATAAATGACTGGATAAACATCCTTGTTGATCATGTCGCGCAAGACAAAAACTGCTGAATGATCTACTCCTGAGTATCCGAGAGATATTGATTTCAGGCGCGCAATCATGGCGGCCTTTACAGAATCTTTATCCAGAGTATTTCCAGCGCCAGAACAATGGCTTCTTATTAAATTAAATTGAATTTCATTCTTGCCTGATTCTTCAATTACATATGGAGCCATAGGGCCAAAACCTGTATTTACTCCATAAATAACCTTGTTCTGTGCAAATGAAGAAAGAAAGTCAAATGACTCCTTCATTTTGGCAAGAGTCTCGGAAGAAATATCTACGTTTTGTTCTGAATCCAGAATGGCCCTAACCGATTCCAAACTCAGATCTTCAGAATTTATTGAATACATCACCAAATCGCTCTCTTTAGCACGGGTAAAAGGATGCAAAGAAGTGAAATATTTGCCTAAATACAAATCATTGGATTTGCCTTTGCACAGGCAAATAAAACATTCACCTATCTAACTGATTTAGCTTAAACTTGTTCAATTAAGATTCTCATTCTTCACAGCATGCGTAAACTCATTCTCTATATTGCTTCATCTCTTGATGGATTCATTGCAGGCCCCGCCGACGATCTCAGCTTTCTTAACCCCATGCACATTGAAGGAGAAGATTATGGATATGGTGAATTTATCAGTGGTGTTGATACGGTTATTGTTGGACGAAGAACTTACGATTGGGTGATTAATCAGGGCGTAGACTTTCCGCACAAGGATAAAGCCTGCTATATCATCACCAGCGAGGAAAAACCATCAGAAGGAAATTTGAACTTCTACACCGGCGATCTGAAAGCTCTAGTTAACCAATTGAAGGGTGAGAACGGAAAGAATATATTTTGTGATGGGGGTGCCAAGGTGGTTAATTCTTTGCTTAAAGAAAAACTCTTTGACGAGTTAATCATTTCTGTTGTTCCCGTTTTGCTTGGAGATGGAGTCATGTTGTTCCAGGGTCAGCTACCCACTCAGCAATTAAAGTTGAAAGAAGTAAAAAATTACCCTTCGGGCATGGTTCAATTACATTATAAAGTGCCTTAAGCTAGGTTCTTTTAAGATGTTGGGCTCTATGTAAATTTACGAGTTTTTAAAATTCCTGAATTATCGCAAACCATAATCAGCTTTAATGATAAAGTGAAAAGCATTCAAATATCCCTGAGCCAGATAAAAAAGTTCAAAGGTCTGGCCTGTCTATATTCAACGCTGAATTATTTTTGCATCCATTCTTTCATTTCGGTTAAAATTTTATGTCATGAAATTTCTATTTAGCCTATTCTTGTCCCTTATCATGCTCCCTGTTTTTTCGCAGGTTATAGATTCTGAACCATTAGTTATCGGAGAAGTACTCAGCTTTCAATCAGATGTTCTCAATGAAGAACGCACCTTAAACATCTTTTTACCCGAGAGCTACAAACAAAACGAGAAAACTTACCCAGTTATTTATTTGCTTGATGGCAGTATAAGTGAAGACTTTCTACATATTGGAGGGCTCACACAGTTCGGAGCTTTTCCCTGGGTAAAACTCAACCCTGAGTGCATTGTGGTAGGTATTGCCAACGTCGATCGGATGAGAGATTTTACTTTTCCAACTAAAAATGGAGAAGACCGGGAAAATTATCCCACTTCCGGTGGATCTGAAGCTTTTATCTCATTTTTGAAGTCTGAAGTTATTCCCACAGTCGAAAAAAAGTATAGAGTGAGCGCTCCATCTACACTCATAGGTCAATCTATGGGGGGGCAACTGACGACGGAGATTCTCTTTAAGAATCCCGATGTTTTTGACAATTATATAATTGTCAGCCCAAGCCTCTGGTGGGATGATAAATCGTTGCTTGCTACTGATCCCAAGCCATTGAAAGGAAAAAGAAAAATCTACATCGCTGTGGGTAAGGAAGATAAGGTCATGATTGAAGTTGCGAATGAACTCTACAAGAAAGTAAAAGGATATAAAAATGAAGACTCGCAGGTTTTTTATCGCTACGAAGGAGCGCTGGATCATGGAAATATACTTCACCAGGCCACATATTCGGCTTTTGAAAAAATATTTAAAGACACGCACACGGAGCTCAAATAGCACGTCTGCACACGCTTTATCCGAAGCTTGAGAATGAAATTTCTCAGATTGCGAACAATTAAAAGAGATATGCGTTTTCTTGTCAGTTTTCAATCTTCTTCATAATCTTGCACAACGGAAATGAAAACAAGAGCACCACATCATCATCATATTCATACTTGCACGCAGGCGAGCTGGATATGATATGATTGAGTCATAAATATTTAAAACCCGTCTGAGCATATCAGGCGGGTTTTTTCTTTTCCTGGTTTGCTCAGATTTAG
>Ga0207419_1000970_pt1 | contig 23326 bp, 19 predicted proteins | sample ElkSloMetagenome_4_FD_184723 | JGI IMG/M metagenome (GOLD analysis project Ga0207419, IMG submission 184723) | Hot spring microbial communities from Elkhorn Slough, Monterey Bay, USA - MD2A (version 2) | ecosystem: Environmental > Aquatic > Marine > Intertidal zone > Estuary: Microbial mat ... | reverse complement strand
CGTGATCGCCGCCGTCAGCGTCGTCTTGCCGTGGTCAACGTGACCGATCGTGCCGATGTTCACGTGCGGCTTGTTACGTTCGAACTTTTCCTTAGCCATGGAAGGCCTCCTTCAATGTGGTTGGGTGGCGGGGTGACCCCGCCCTACGAGGTGGGTGGTAGGGCGGGTCAACCCCGCCGTCCCGGTTATGCGTATTTCTTCTGGATCTCTTCGGAGATGTTGCCCGGCACCGGATCATAGTGGTCGAACTGCATCGTGAACTGCGCACGCCCCGAGGACATGGAGCGCAGGGTGTTGATGTAGCCGAACATATTGGCCAGCGGGACCATCGCGCTGATGGCGATGGCGTTGCCACGGTTTTCCTGACCGGACACCTGACCCCGACGCGATGTCAGGTCACCGATGATGCTGCCTGTATATTCTTCGGGCGTGATCACCTCGACCTTCATCATGGGTTCGAGCAGTTTCGCACCGGCCTTGCGCATGCCTTCACGCATGCACATCCGCGAGGCGATTTCGAACGCCAGGACCGACGAGTCGACATCGTGGAACTTGCCGTCGACCAGTTGCACCTTGAAGTCGATCACGGGGAACCCGGCCAGCGGGCCGCTGTCCATGACGGACTTGATGCCCTTTTCGACGCCCGGCACGTATTCCTTGGGCACCGAACCACCGACGATGAGCGATTCGAACGAGTAACCCTCGCCCGGCTCGGTCGGGATGATGTTCAGCTTGACCTCGGCGAACTGGCCCGAACCACCCGACTGCTTCTTGTGGGTGTAGGTATGCTCGACGTTGTGACCGATGGTTTCACGGTAAGCCACCTGCGGCGCGCCGATGTTGGCTTCGACCTTGAACTCGCGCTTCATGCGATCGACGAGAATGTCGAGGTGCAATTCGCCCATGCCCTTCATGATGGTCTGACCCGATTCCAGATCGGTCTCGACCCGGAACGACGGATCTTCGGCAGCAAGACGCTGCAGTGCCAGACCCATCTTTTCCTGGTCACCCTTGGTCTTGGGTTCGACCGCGATCTCGATGACGGGCTCGGGGAAGGTCATGGTTTCGAGAACCACAGGATCCTTCTCGGCGCAGAGCGTGTCACCGGTCGTGGTGTTCTTCAGACCACCCAGCGCGATGATGTCGCCGGCGAATGCCTGTTCGATCTCTTCGCGGTTGTTCGAGTGCATCATCATCATGCGGCCGACACGCTCTTTGTTTCCCTTGGTGGAGTTGAGCATGGTGTCACCCTTGCTCAGGACACCCGAGTAGACGCGTGTGAAGGTCAGCGAACCCACGAAGGGGTCGTTCATGATCTTGAAGGCCAGGCCAGCGAACGGCATGTCGTCGTCGGCACGGCGCGGAATGTTGCGGGTTTCCGTTTCATCGCCCGGCTTGAAGCCCATGTAGTCGACGACGTCGAGCGGGCTCGGCAGAAAGTCGATGACCGCGTTCAGCAGCGGCTGGACGCCTTTGTTCTTGAAGGCGGATCCGCCCAGAACCGGCACGAAGTGCAGCGCAAGCGTGCCCTTGCGCAGCAGTTTGCGCAGGGTGTCCACGTCGGGCTCGTTGCCTTCGAGGTATTCCATCATCGCGTCATCGTCTTCTTCGACAGCCGCTTCGATCATCTTGCCGCGCCATTCCTCGGCCAGCTCCTTGAGGCTGTCGCGGATCGGCTTTTTCACCCAGGATGCACCGAGATCTTCACCTTCCCAGACCCATTCTTCCATGGTCACAAGGTCGATCTGGCCCTCGAGCTCGGTCTCGGCACCGATGGGCAGGGCAACGGGAACGGCGCGCGCGCCCGTGCGGTCTTCGATCATCTCGACGCACTTGAAGAAGTCGGCACCGATCTTGTCCATCTTGTTGACGAAGACCAGCCGCGGCACCTTGTAGCGGTCGGCCTGCCGCCAGACGGTTTCGGTCTGGGGTTCGACGCCGGCGTTGGCGTCAAGCACGGCGACAGCCCCGTCGAGAACGGCGAGCGAACGCTCGACCTCGATGGTGAAATCGACGTGGCCGGGGGTGTCGATGATGTTCATCCGGTACTTGGTGTCGGATGTCCCGTCCGCGGTCGGCTCTTCCTGACGCTGCCAGAATGTGGTGGTCGCAGCGGACGTGATCGTGATGCCACGCTCCTGTTCCTGCTCCATCCAGTCCATCGTGGCGGCACCGTCGTGCACTTCGCCGATGTTGTGGGATTTACCCGTGTAGAACAGGATGCGTTCCGAACAGGTCGTCTTGCCGGCGTCGATATGCGCCATGATCCCGAAGTTCCGGTAACGCTGTAGTGGATAGTCGCGTGCCATTGGTATGGGTTCCTCTTACCAGCGGTAGTGGCTGAACGCTTTGTTGGCGTCGGCCATTTTATGGGTGTCTTCGCGTTTCTTGACGGCGGTGCCGCGGCCGTTGACCGCATCCATCAGCTCGCCTGCGAGACGCTCTTCCATGGTGTTCTCGTTGCGCTTTTTCGCAGCGGCGATCAGCCAGCGGATGGCCAGGGCCTCGCGGCGCTCGGGGCGGACTTCGACGGGGACCTGGTAGGTGGCACCACCGACACGGCGCGAACGGACCTCGACGGCGGGTTTGATGTTGTCGAGGCTTTCGTGGAAGACTTCGACGGGGGATTTCTTGAGCTTGTCCTCAACACGGTCGAAGGCGTTGTAGACGATGCGTTCGGCAACGGATTTCTTTCCGTCGACCATCAGGTTGTTCATGAACTTGGTCAGAACGAGATCGCCAAACTTGGCGTCTGGCAGAACTTGGCGTTTCTCAGCGGCGTGACGACGTGACATGCGCTTCTCTCTCTTCGTTTCGGGGGCGCCGGGGAAACCCCGGCCTACAGGTTGCGGGTAGGGCGGGGTTCACCCCGCCGGCCCAATTACTTCGGACGCTTGGCGCCGTACTTGGAACGACGCTGCTTACGGTCTTTGACACCCTGGGTATCGAGAACACCGCGCAGAATGTGGTAACGCACGCCGGGAAGGTCTTTCACACGGCCGCCACGGATCAGAACAACCGAGTGTTCCTGCAGGTTGTGGCTTTCACCGGGGATGTAGGAGATGACTTCGAAACCATTGGTCAGGCGAACCTTCGCGACTTTCCGCATGGCCGAGTTCGGCTTCTTCGGTGTGGTGGTGTAAACGCGCGTGCAAACGCCGCGTTTCTGGGGGCAGCCTTCCATGTGGAGCGACTTGGATCGTGTGACTTTCGGCTGGCGCGGCTTGCGGATCAGCTGCTGAATCGTTGGCATCGTTTGATGTTCCCATCTATTCACGTAGTGCGTCCGGCAAACGCGGGTTTCAACGGCGTGCCCCTCGTCATTCGAAAAGCACAAAAAATCCGCAGTCGAACCCTTACCGGAGGTTCGGTGCGGCGAGTTCCAGAGGAACAGGACGACAAAATTGTCCGGTTCTTGGCCACTACAGTTTTGATATCGGGACAACGAGGGTGATCCTCTGCCCGGATGAGCGCGCGTATAGGAGGTTGCCGGGGTCGTGTCAACAGCACGAAACGCCCGCTGCCGGGTTGCATGCACCGCCCCGTGATGCGCCACGCGTGCCTTGCCCCGCTATCCCATAACATCCCCGGTTTATTGCCTAGCACCGCCATTTCGCCGCTTCTGAACGCAAGGTTCAATCCAGACAGGAGCACACCATGAAACGCGCCCTCATCAGCATCGCCACGCTGGCTACCGCCGCCGCCTGCGCCAGCCCGAATCCACCGACCGTCTCTGCGTCGGACGTCGATCGGGCCTATGCCGAGGCCAGCTATATCGCGACACTGCCGTTCACCCCTACCGTTGATCTGCCGCGCGGCAGCACCACCTATCGCGGCCAGCTGGGGGCCGATGTCACGGGCGACCTGTCGGGCAGCCTGCTGGGCGATATGCGGATGAACGTGGATTTCGCCCGCGATGACGTGGGCGGTTCGGTGTCGAACATCAACCTGATCGATCCCGCCGGGCGGCCGGACCAGCGGCTCGATGGCAGTCTCGGAATCGACGGGTACGAAAGCAGCGGACGCATCGACGCCTTCGCCTCGGGCCGGTTGACGGCGGTGGACGACATGGGGTTCGTGCAGGACAGCGACGTGGTTCTGACACTGGATGGCGACGTCTATGATGACCGCGGACGCGGCGATGCGGTGTTCGGTTCGGCCGCGGGCAGCGGAACCGGCGGTCTTGAAATGGATATAGATGGCGTCTTTTTCGGGACTGCGGACTAGCGGATGCGGTCTGGGATCATGCGCGGCACCCGACGAAGCCTTGTTTCGCGGTAGAGCGTGAAGAGCCCTGTCGCGACAACCAGCACCGCACCCACAAGCGCCAGCGTATTGGGCCATTCGTCAAAGACGACGACCCCGAGCATCAGCGCTACCAGCAGGCTGGTGTAGCGGAACGGCGCGACAAAGGCGATATCACCGAAGCGCATCGCGCTGACCGACGCGATGTATCCGAAGATCAGGCATAGCGATGCCCCGACAAGCTGAAGCGATGCGGTTGTCGTGAACGGCGCCCAGGTGACGAACAGCGACCCGACCCCGCCAAGGCCGGTCACACCGACCGCCGCGATCAATGCGACGAAGACAGACGGGATATCGCGCGACATCCGGCGCACGGCGATATCCCGCAATGTCACGCAAGCCACCGCCGCGAGTGCATAGATGCTGTAAGCGCTGAAGTCTGCCCCGCCCGGTTGTATGATCAGCAGCACGCCCGCGAACCCCACGGCAATCGCAGTCAGGCGACGCCAGCCCAGCGGCTCGCGCAGCACAAGGGCCGCCGCGAGGCTGACGGTCAGCGGCAGGGCCTGCAGGATCGCGCTCACATTGGCGATGGGCATGTTGAAAAGCGCGGTCAGAAAGAAATAGGTCCCCCCCACCTCGCCCGCGGTCCGCATCACCACCAGCCACCAGTCACGCGCGGGCAACCCGAAACGCAGTTGCCCCATCATGCGGCAGAGGATGGTCAGGAACAGCACCGCTGCCAGCCCGCGAAAGAATATCGCCTGGAACAGCGGCATTTCGTCCGACAGGGCCTTCATGAAGGCATCGTTGACCGTATAGGCGCACATGGCGCCGGCCATGATCATGGCGCCGCGGATATTGTCGGAAAGACCTGTCATAGGCTTGCCCGTATCAGGGCGCCCTGACCGGTGCTAGTCTGAAACCGTCACGCCATGTGCTGCATCACCGCAGCACGTGGACCGCGCATTTGGCGTGGCGCACGACCTTTGCGGCGGTAGATCCAAGCAGGTAGTCCTGCATTCCGGGTTGGTGACTTGCGATGATGATCAGGTCAACCGCGTTGTCCTCGGCATGCGCGAGGATCGTGCGCGACGAGTGACCGTTGACCACGAGGGTCGTGGCCTTGTCGGTGCCTTCGGTCAATTCCTCGAGACCTTTGATGATATCGGCCTTTGCCGCATCAAGGTGCCCTTCGGGCAGGTATTCCGTCGCATATTGCGGCAGTTGCTCCATCACGTGCAGGCAGGTGATCCTGCCGCCCTCCGCCCGAAGTGCGCGGGCAATTTCCATCGCGCCGCGCGCGTTGCGGTCGGCCTCGAACGACACGGGGACGAGAATATTGGTATACATGGGGGACCTCCTTTGCTGCCGCCAGCTTAGTCGCAGCGCCGCCGCGGTGCCTTGATCCAAATCACGCGGAGAGGTCAGGCGAGAGCACCGGAAAACCGGTGTTGCCTACTCTGGGGAAGAGGCAAGAGCCCTAGGGCAGAACACGGGGCATGCGCCGGGGCCGTCGCTTACCTGATCTCGAAGAACCACGGCAGGATACGCTGGAAGTCGGCGGCATCCAAAGCGGCGGGCGCAAGATCGAATACCGCCAAACGCCCCGCCATTTCAGTGGGTTTCACGAAACTTTCGATGTCATGATAGTGGGGACGGTCGGCGTAATCATCGACAAGAACCCGTGTGTTTCGGTGAATATTCATCATCGTGGCGGCAAAACAGGCCTTGCGCATGCGACCGTCGATCAACACGATATCGGGGTCGGGCTTCGGGTCATCTTGCCAGACGGCAAGCGGGTACCGCCAGAAACGGGCCCAGTTTGACATGTCCGTAGGGTAACCCCAGTTACCGGTCGGTCCCAAATCGACGTGCAGGACTTTTACACCCGAGCTTTCACCAAAGTCGGCCGCAAGCGTGCTGTTGAGCGTCTCAGCCCATTCCTTGTCGGATTCAACCGAAATGCAGTTCTTTCCGAGACCCGCGGCCAGCTTCGTCGAACCGCCGCTGCCATATTCGAGAATGGTGTCTACCTTGGAATAGGTGTCTCGCACAAACGCCGCTTCAGCCTCGGGCAGGGTCAGCGGGAAGCGACCCAGAGCCGGGGGGTCCTCTTTCTCTTCGGGTTTATTACGTGTGAACCACATTTCCGATCCTCTTGCGAAAAGCAAGAAGGGCCCCCGAGGGGACCCTTCAATCTTGTCAGCAGCGACGAGTTACTCGTCGTCGCCTTCGGGCGCGTCGCGGAAGACCTGATCATCCGAGGCATCCTCGGCCGGTGCTGCCAGTGCAGCGGCGGCTTCGGCTTCTTCCCGGCGGGCCTCGATGACGACGTTGTCACGTTCCGATGCAAGCCGGCGCACGCGTTGCGTCGCGCCACCCGTACCAGCGGGAATGAGACGACCGACGATCACGTTCTCTTTGAGACCGATCAGCTTGTCCCGCTTGCCCTGCACCGAAGCCTCGGTCAGGACACGCGTGGTTTCCTGGAACGACGCGGCAGAGATGAACGAACGGGTCTGGAGCGACGCCTTGGTGATACCAAGCAGGATCGGCTCACCCTGTGCAGGGCGATCGCCGCGTGCCAGCGCCTTTTCGTTGGCTTCATCGAATTCGGCCTTGTCGACGGTTTCGCCCTTCAGCAGAACCGTATCACCGCTGTCCTGGATCTCCCACTTCTGGAGCATCTGGCGCACGATGACCTCGATGTGCTTGTCGTTGATCTTCACGCCTTGCAGGCGATAGACGTCCTGCACCTCGTCGATCATGTAGTCGGCCAGGGCCTCGACCCCCATTACCGCAAGAATGTCGTGCGGTGCCGGGTTGCCGTCCATGATGAAGTCACCCTTCTGGACAAAGTCACCTTCCGCAACCGGGATGTGCTTGCCCTTGGGCACCATGTATTCGACCTTGACGTCGGCATCATCGGCGCTTTCGATCGCGATGCGGCGCTTGTTCTTGTAGTCCTTGCCGAAGCGCACGTAACCATCGATTTCGGCGATGATCGCGTGATCCTTCGGACGGCGGGCTTCGAAGAGTTCGGCCACACGTGGCAGACCACCGGTGATGTCCTTTGTCTTGGCACCCTCACGCGGGATACGCGCGACAACGTCACCGGCCTTGATCTCTTCGCCATCTTCGACGGACAGAACAGCATCAACAGACATCGGATAGGCAACCGGGTTGCCGTCCTCCTTGACTGCAGGTTCGCCGTTTGCACCGACCACGATGATCTTCGGTGCAAGCTCGTTGCCCTTGGGGGCCGCACGCCAGTCGGACACGATCCGCTGGGTCATGCCCGTTGCATCGTCAGTTTCCTCGCGGACGGCAATGCCGTTGACCAGATCGACATATTTCGCGGTACCGGCCTGTTCGGCGATGATCGGCAGCGTGTATGGATCCCATTCGAAGAGTTTGTCGCCACGGGACACTTCGGCCCCCTCTTTGACAAACACCTTGGAGCCATATCCGACCTTGTGCGTCGCACGGTCGTTGCCATCCTCGTCGAGGATCGCGAGTACCATGTTCCGGCCCATCACGACCATCTCGCCAAGGGCGTTTTCCAGCAGTTGTGCGTTGCGCAACACGATCTTGCCTGGCTGGCTGGCCTCCTGGAACGACTGCTGGCCACCCTGGGCAACACCGCCGATGTGGAAGGTCCGCATCGTCAGCTGCGTGCCGGGTTCACCGATGGACTGTGCCGCGATGATGCCGACAGCCTCGCCGATGTTGACGCGCGTGCCGCGTGCAAGGTCACGACCATAGCACATCGCACAGACGCCGTCCTCGGATTCGCAGGTCAGCGGGCTGCGGATGCGCATCTTGCCGATCGCGGCGGCGTCGATCATGTCGGCCTTGCGTTCGTCGATCAACTCGCCCGCCTCGACCAGCACCTCGTCGGTGCCCGGCCTGATGACATCATCCGCGGAAACGCGGCCCAGAACACGTTCGGCGAGGGACGCCACGACTTCGCCGTCGTTCACGGCAGCTTCGGCCGTGATCGCGCGATCGGTGCCGCAGTCGTTTTCCCGCACGATGCAGTCCTGTGCGACGTCAACCAGACGACGCGTCAGGTAGCCCGAGTTCGCGGTCTTCAACGCGGTATCCGACAGACCCTTGCGGGCACCGTGGGTCGAGTTGAAGTATTCCAGAACGGTCAGGCCTTCCTTGAAGTTCGAGATGATCGGCGTCTCGATGATTTCGCCGTTCGGCTTGGCCATCAGGCCGCGCATCCCGCCCAGCTGCTTCATCTGCGTGACCGAACCACGCGCGCCCGAGTGGGCCATCATGTAAACCGAGTTGGGTTCACCTTCGGACCCGTCCTCGCCTTTGGCCGAGGTCGAGATGGTGCCCATCATGGCATCGGTGACCTTGTCGTTGGCTTTCGACCATGCATCGACGACCTTGTTGTACTTCTCACCCTGGGTGATCAGGCCGTCCATGTACTGCTGTTCGAAGTCCTTGACCTGTTCGCGGGTCTCATCGACCAGCGCCCATTTGGTCTCGGGCACGACCATGTCGTCCTTGCCGAAGGAAATGCCCGCCTTGAACGCCTCGCGGAAGCCCATGGTCATGATCTGGTCACAGAAGATCACGGACTCTTTCTGGCCGCAGTAGCGGTAGACGGTGTCGATGACCTGCTGCACCTCTTTCTTGCGCAGCAGACGGTTGACCAGGTCGAAGGGCGCCTTGGCATTCAGCGGCAAGAGCGCACCGAGCCGCAGACGGCCGGGCGTGGTTTCGAACCGGCGCACGACTTCGTTGCCTTCCTCGTCGATCTGGGTGATCCGCGCATTGATCTTGGCGTGCAGATGCACCTCGCCGGCGGTCAGCGCATGCTCGACCTCTTCGATGTTCGAGAACGACATGCCTTCGCCCTTCATGCCTTCACGCATGATGGTGGTGTAGTAAAGGCCCAGGATCATATCCTGCGACGGCACGATGATCGGGCTGCCGTTTGCAGGCGACAGCACGTTGTTCGTCGACATCATCAGAACGCGGGCTTCCAGCTGTGCTTCCAGCGAGAGAGGCACGTGTACCGCCATCTGGTCGCCGTCGAAGTCGGCGTTGAAGGCCGAACAGACCAGCGGATGAAGCTGGATCGCCTTGCCTTCGATCAGCACGGGTTCGAACGCCTGAATGCCCAGACGGTGCAGCGTCGGCGCACGGTTCAGCATGACAGGGTGTTCGCGGATGACCTCGTCAAGGATATCCCAGACCTCGGGACGCTCTTTTTCGACCAGTTTCTTGGCTTGCTTGACCGTCGAGGACAGACCCTTGGCTTCGAGGCGCGAATAGATGAACGGCTTGAAAAGCTCGAGCGCCATCTTTTTCGGCAGACCGCACTGGTGCAGCTTGAGTTCCGGGCCGGTCACGATGACCGAACGGCCCGAGAAGTCGACGCGCTTGCCCAGAAGGTTCTGGCGGAAACGGCCCTGCTTGCCTTTGAGCATGTCGGACAGCGATTTCAGCGGGCGCTTGTTGGCACCGGTGATGACACGACCACGGCGGCCGTTGTCAAAGAGTGCGTCAACGGATTCCTGCAGCATCCGCTTTTCGTTACGGACGATGATGTCAGGCGCGCGCAGTTCGATCAGACGCTTGAGACGGTTGTTGCGGTTGATCACGCGGCGGTAGAGGTCGTTGAGATCGGAGGTCGCGAAACGGCCGCCATCCAAGGGGACCAGCGGGCGCAGTTCCGGCGGGATCACGGGGATCACCGTCATCACCATCCACTCGGGCCGGTTGCCGGATTCAAGGAAGCTTTCGACGATTTTCAGACGCTTGATGATCTTCTTGGGCTTCAGTTCGCCTGTCGCCTCTTTGAGATCGGCACGCAACTGCTCGGCCTCGGATTCCAGATCGATCTGGGACAGCATCTCGCGGATGGCTTCGGCACCGATGTTGGCGGTGAAGGCGTCCATGCCGTAGAGGTCCTGGGCGTCAAGGAACTCTTCCTCGGTCATCAGCTGACCATAGGACAGGTCCGTCAGACCGGGTTCGATCACGACGTAGTTCTCGAAGTAGAGGATCCGCTCAAGATCACGCAGGGTCATGTCCAGCATCAGGCCGATGCGGGATGGCAGCGACTTGAGGAACCAGATGTGCGCGACAGGGGCCGCCAGTTCGATGTGGCCCATCCGCTCGCGGCGGACCTTCTGCAGCGTGACTTCGACACCGCATTTCTCGCAGACGACGCCGCGATACTTCATGCGCTTGTATTTGCCGCAGAGACATTCGTAGTCCTTGATCGGCCCGAAGATACGCGCGCAGAACAGGCCGTCACGCTCGGGCTTGAACGTGCGGTAGTTGATGGTTTCGGGCTTCTTGATCTCGCCGAAGGACCACGACAGGATCCGTTCGGGCGAGGCCAGCGAGACCTTGATTTCGTCAAACGTTTTCGCCGGTGTCAGCGGGTTGAACGGATTGTTTGTCAGTTCCTGGTTCATCTTCAATTCCTTGAATTGGGGTGCGTTGGCTGGGATGGCGCGGCCGGGGCAGACCCCGGCCTAGGGAATGGCGCCTATTCCTCATCCTCCGCATCCAGGAGTTCCATGTTGAGGCCGAGGCCCCGGACTTCTTTCACCAGCACGTTGAACGATTCCGGCACACCGGCCTCGAAGTTGTCCTCGCCCTTGACGATGCTTTCGTAGACTTTCGTCCGGCCTGCCACGTCATCCGACTTTACAGTCAGCATTTCCTGCAGGGTGTAAGCAGCGCCGTAGGCTTCCAGTGCCCAGACTTCCATTTCCCCGAAACGCTGGCCGCCGAACTGGGCTTTACCACCCAGAGGCTGCTGCGTGACAAGGCTGTAAGGCCCGGTGGAACGCGCGTGGATCTTGTCGTCGACAAGGTGGTGCAGCTTCAGCAGGTACTTCACACCCACTGTGACCTTGCGGCTGAACTGCTCACCCGTGCGGCCATCATAAAGCACCGACTGACCCGAGGTGTCGAAACCGGCGCGCGTCAGCGCGTCGTTCACGTCAGCCTCTTTGGCACCGTCGAAGACAGGCGTTGCAATCGGCACGCCGCGTGTGACGTTGCCGGCCGCTTCGATCAGGTCATCCTCGCCCATACCGGCGACGCCTTCTTCGTAGACGTCATCGCCATAGACGATCTTCATCGCGTCCCGCACTGGTGTCAGGTCGCCCGAGCGACGGTACTCATCCAGAGCCTCGTCGATCTGGATACCCATGCCGCGTGCGGCCCAGCCCATATGCGTTTCGAGGATCTGACCGACGTTCATGCGCGACGGCACGCCCAGCGGGTTCAGACAGAAGTCGACGGGTGTACCATCGGCGAGGAACGGCATGTCTTCCATCGGTACGACCTTGGAAATGACACCCTTGTTCCCGTGACGACCGGCCATCTTGTCGCCGGGCTGCAGCTTGCGCTTCACAGCCACGAAGACCTTGACCATTTTCATCACGCCCGGGGGCAGATCGTCACCACGACGCACTTTCTCGACCTTGTCCTCGAAGCGGGCGTCCATCGCCTTCTTCTGGATTTCGTACTGTTCGTTCAGTGCTTCGACGATCTTGGCATCGTCTTCATCTTCCATGGCAAGCTGCCACCACTGCCCACGGGACAGATCGGCGACGCTTTCCTCGGACACGACAGACCCCGCCTTGAAGCCCTTCGGCCCCTTGACGGCTTTCTTGCCGCTGATGATGTCCCAAAGACGCGCGTAGATGTTGCGATCAAGGATCGCGAGTTCGTCGTCGCGGTCACGGGCGAGGCGCTCGACCTCTTCGCGTTCGATCTGCAGGGCGCGTTCGTCCTTTTCCACGCCGTGACGGTTGAAGACGCGCACCTCGACCACGGTGCCGAAGTCACCGGGGGGCAGGCGCAGCGATGTGTCACGCACGTCGGATGCTTTCTCACCAAAGATGGCGCGCAGCAGCTTTTCTTCCGGCGTCATCGGGCTTTCACCCTTCGGTGTGATCTTGCCGACGAGGATGTCCGCGGGCCCGACCTCGGCACCGATGTAGACGATACCGGCCTCGTCGAGGTTGCGCAGTGCTTCCTCGCCGACGTTGGGGATGTCGCGGGTGATTTCCTCTGGCCCGAGCTTGGTGTCACGGGCGGCGACTTCGAATTCCTCGATATGGATCGAGGTGAAGACGTCATCGCGCACGATACGCTCGGAGATCAGGATCGAGTCCTCGTAGTTGTAGCCGTTCCATGGCATGAAGGCGACAACCACGTTCTTGCCAAGCGCCAGTTCACCCAGGTCGGTCGACGGACCGTCCGCGATCACCTGATCCTTCTGAACAAGGTCACCCACCTTCACCAGCGGTCGCTGGTTGATGCAGGTATTCTGGTTGGACCGCTGGAACTTGCGCATCCGGTAGATATCGACGCCGGCATCACCGAGTTCGAGGTCTTCGGTGGCACGGATCACGATACGCTGGGCATCAACCTGGTCGATGATACCGGCGCGTTTCGCCATGATCGCAGCGCCGCTGTCGCGGGCGACGACCTCTTCGATGCCGGTGCCCACCAACGGGGCCTCTGCCTGCAAGAGCGGCACGGCCTGACGCTGCATGTTCGATCCCATCAGCGCGCGGTTGGCGTCGTCGTTTTCCAGGAACGGAATGAGCGAGGCGGCAACCGACACAAGCTGCTTGGGCGACACGTCGATCAGGTCCACGTTTTCACGTGGGCTGAGGGTGTAGTCGCCATTCTTGCGGGTGGACACCAGTTCGTTCCTGAACCCGCCCTCGTCATCGATATTCGCGTTGGCCTGCGCCACGGTGTGACGCATTTCTTCGGTCGCAGACATGTAGGACACGTCGTCGGTGACCTTGCCTTCGACCACCTTGCGGTAGGGTGTTTCGATGAAGCCGTACTTGTTCACGCGGGCGAATGTGGCCAGCGAGTTGATCAGGCCGATGTTCGGACCTTCCGGCGTTTCGATCGGGCACATGCGACCGTAGTGGGTCGGGTGCACGTCGCGCACCTCGAAGCCGGCACGCTCGCGTGTCAGACCACCTGGCCCAAGCGCCGACAGACGCCGTTTGTGGGTGACCTCGGACAGCGGGTTGGTCTGGTCCATGAATTGCGACAGCTGCGAAGAGCCGAAGAATTCGCGCACGGCAGCAGCGGCAGGTTTCGCGTTGATCAGGTCCTGCGGCATCACCGTGTCGATTTCGACCGACGACATACGCTCCTTGATCGCGCGCTCCATGCGCAGCAGGCCGACGCGGTACTGGTTCTCCATCAGCTCGCCGACAGACCGGACACGGCGGTTGCCGAGGTGGTCGATGTCGTCGATATCGCCCTTGCCGTCGCGCAGCTCGACCAGCGCCTTGATACAGGCGACGATGTCGGCCTTGCGCAGTGTGCGCATCGTGTCTTCGGCATCCAGGTCCAGGCGCATGTTCATTTTCACCCGGCCGACAGCCGAGAGGTCGTAACGTTCGCTATCGAAGAACAGCGTATCGAACAGGGCCGAAGCGCTTTCGACGGTCGGCGGCTCGCCCGGACGCATGACGCGGTAGATATCCATGAGCGCGGTTTCGCGGTTCATGTTCTTGTCCTGCGCCATCGTGTTGCGCATGTAGGCGCCGACATTGATGTTATCGATATCAAGAACCGGGATCGATGTGATGCCCGCATCAAGCAGATCCTTCAGCGTGCCGCCGATGATCTCGCCTTCCTTGTCACGCTCCAGCGTCAGCTCGTCACCGGCTTCGACGTAGATCGCGCCGTCTTCTTCGTTGATGATATCGCGTGCCACGAACTTGCCCACGATGTTCTCGTATGGGACGAGCAGGTCCGTGACCTCACCGGCGTCGATCAGTTTCTTGACGACGCGCGGGGTGACTTTCTCGCCGGCTTTGGCGATGACTTCGCCGGTCTTCGCGTCGACCAGGTCATAGGCAGGGCGCGTTCCACGCACGCGCTGCGGGAAGAACTTGGTGACCCAAGCCTGTTTCTTCTTGTCCAGCTTGTAGTCGACGGTGTCGTAGTAGGCATTCATGATGCCTTCCTGATCCATGCCCAGCGCATAGAGCAATGTCGTCACCGGCAGTTTGCGGCGGCGGTCGATCCGGCAGAACACCAGATCCTTGGCGTCGAATTCGAAGTCCAGCCAGCTCCCGCGGTACGGGATGATGCGGCAGGCAAACAGCAGTTTGCCCGAAGAATGGGTCTTGCCCTTGTCGTGGTCGAAGAACACACCGGGCGAACGGTGCATCTGGGAAACGATCACACGTTCGGTGCCATTGACGACAAAAGTGCCGTTGGGTGTCATCAGGGGCATGTCGCCCATGAACACGTCCTGTTCCTTGATGTCCTTGACCGACTTCGCACCGGTGTCATCGTCGACATCAAACACGATCAGACGGAGGGTCACCTTCAGCGGCGCGCTGTAGGTCATGTCGCGTTGCTGACATTCCTCGACGTCGTATTTCGGCTTTTCAAGCTCGTACTTGACGAATTCCAGGACAGCGGTCTCGTTGAAATCCTTGATCGGAAAGACCGACTGGAAAACACCTTTGATGCCTTCGCCATCCAGCGGCTGGTCAGTATCACCAGAGCGGAGGAACAGGTCGTATGAGGATTTCTGAACCTCGATGAGGTTCGGCATTTCGAGTACTTCGCGGATTTTGCCGTAGTACTTACGCAGGCGTTTCTGTCCAAGGAACGTAGAAGCCATGTGCGATGTCACCTTTGCTTTGTCTCTGCGATGTTTCAGCGCCGGGGCCGCACTGAACCACCCATATGACAGGGGGCTTGATATCCATTCGTGGCATCCGTCCCACCGGCTGCCTCCCGATATCGAAACCTACCCAAGGGGTCGGCCGGCGTCGGCCGACCTCCAAGACAGGTTTGGCTGGCCCCGCTTTTGCGGGACCAGCCGAAATTCGGGCAGATCGCGTCTGCCTGATTACGTGGCTTAGGCCAGCTCGACCTCGGCGCCAGCTGCTTCCAGCTTGCCCTTGATCTCTTCTGCTTCGTCTTTGCCAACGCCTTCTTTGATCTTGCCGCCAGCTTCGACGAGGTCCTTGGCTTCTTTCAGGCCAAGGCCCGTGATGCCGCGAACTTCCTTGATGACGTTGATTTTCTGGGCGCCGGCGTTCTTGAGAACGACGTCGAATTCGGTCTGCTCTTCAGCAGCCTCACCGCCTGCGTCGCCACCTGGGCCAGCCATCATGACAGCGCCACCGGCAGCAGGTTCGATACCATACTCGTCCTTGAGGATGGTTTTCAGTTCTTGTGCTTCGAGAAGGGTCAGACCAACGATCTCTTCGGCAAGTTTCTTCAGATCAGCCATTTTATGCTTTCCGTTCGTTTTAAGTGTGTTCCAACGTCAGGGCATCAGCCCCAAGTCAATTCAGATGCCTTATGCAGCTTTCTCTTCGATGGTCGAAAGAATGCTCGCGATGTTCGAAGCAGGTGCGCCAATGGCCCCGGCGATGTTTGCAGCAGGTGCAGCGATGCAACCCACGATCGAAGCGATAAGCTCTTCACGTGATGGCATCCCGGCAACCGACTTGACACCAGCGGGATCAAGCGCCGTCTCGCCCATAGCACCGCCGAGGATCACGAGCTTGTCGTTGTCCTTGGCGAACTTGTCCATGACCTTCGCCGCGGCGACAGGGTCTTCGGAATAGGCAAGTACGGTCATGCCCGTGAGATACTGGGAGATGCTTGCGCATGGCTTCCCCTCAAGGGCGATTTTGGCGAGTCTGTTCTTGGCAACGCGTACGGAACCGCCCGCTTCACGCATGTTCGCGCGCAGGTCCTGCATTTCGGCAACTGTCAAGCCTTCGTAGTGGGCAACCACAACGACGCCAGAGCTTTCAAAGATCTGGCCGAGATCTTCGACCAGCTGTTCTTTTTGTGCTCTATCCACAGTTTCACTCCAAGTTTGGGGTTTCCCCCGGCTCGATTTTGTCAAACGGCAGAGCCGCCCAACATCTACAGTCCATGCAAACGGGGCGCCCCAGCCAAGCCTCCAAAAGAGCCTTAGAAATTCTGGTCTATCCCGTCTCAGGCAGGAATTATCGGCTTATGGGCCAACCCACCGTCTCGGACGAATAAAGGCCCGAACGAATCAATCCCTCGGGCCAGTGGGGGACACTTAGTCCCTCGCAAACCAAAAGCCAATAGCTGAGGCGGGTCGGTATTAGCGATTTGTCAAGAAAAAACGGCAGGCCGAGACAGCCTGCCGTTTCCACATGTCTATGCGAAGATCGCTTTAGTCGTTGCCGGTGGCCGAAACCACATCGACCGAGACGCCCGGACCCATTGTCGAGCTGACCGAGATCTTCTTCATGTAGGTGCCTTTCGCGCCCGATGGCTTGGCCTTGCTGACCGCATCGACGAACGCCTTCATGTTGTCGGCGATCTGATCTGCCGAGAACGAGGCCTTGCCGATACCGGCGTGCACGACACCGGCCTTTTCGGCCTTGAACTGGACCTGACCGCCCTTGGCTGCCTCGACGGCTTCCTTGACGTCCATGGTCACCGTACCCACGCGCGGGTTCGGCATCAGGTTCCGGGGGCCCAGCACCTTGCCCAGACGGCCGACGACGGACATCATGTCAGGCGTGGCGATGCAGCGATCGAAATCGATCGTGCCGCCCTGGATGGTTTCCATCAGGTCCTCTGCACCGACGATATCGGCACCGGCGGCCTTCGCCTCGTCCGCTTTCTCGCCACGGGCGAAAACCGCGACGCGGACTGTCTTGCCCGTGCCGTGCGGCAGGGTGACGGTGCCACGGACCATCTGGTCGGCGTGACGGGGATCAACACCCAGCTGCATGGCGATCTCGACGCTTTCGTCGAACTTCGCCTTTGCGTTGTCCTTGACCAGCGACGCGGCTTCGGAAACCGAAACGTTGTGCTTGCCTTCGAATGCCGCGCGCGCGGCGGTTGTGCGCTTACCGTGCTTTGCCATTACTTCACCTCGATGCCCATGGAACGGGCGGAACCCGCGATGATCAGCATTGCGCCCTCGATATCGTTGGCGTTGAGGTCTTTCATCTTGGCTTCGGCGATTTCACGCACCTGCTTGCCGGTGATCGACCCTGCAACGGATTTACCGGGTGTCTGGCTGCCGGACTTCAGCTTGGCGGCCTTCTTGATGTAATAAGACGCAGGTGGCGTCTTGATATCCATCGTGAAGGACTTGTCCTGATAGTAGGTGATGACGGTCGGGCATGGTGCGCCCTTTTCCATGTCTTCCGTCTTGGCGTTGAACGCCTTGCAGAATTCCATGATGTTGATGCCGCGCTGACCCAGCGCGGGACCGACGGGTGGGGAGGGGTTCGCCGAACCTGCAGGAACCTGCAGCTTGAGCGTACCCACGACTTTCTTGGCCATGAGCCTGTTCCTTTTTTCCAACGCCTGACCGTCGCGACCGTCAGGCTTTTCGTTGTGTGGTCCGGCCGGTCACGCGCGCGCGCCTGCGCCTCCCACGAGGGATCACCCCGGCGAGCCGAGGTAACAGAGGCGGCGTTTAGGGGTGAATCGGTGTCGGTGCAAGGGGAATGTTGCCACCCGCCGGATCACCCCGAAACCGCGCCTGCCTTGCCTCTGTCAGGTCACGCTCAGAACTGGAGGCCGAGGAAAATGACCGCAAGCGGCACCGGCGAGACCGCGAACACCACTGTCAGGAAGGTCGCAAGAGGCGAAAACAGTCCGCTCAGACCCGCGATGATCATGATGCCGCCACCGCCGCCGATGATGGAGTTGCCGGGCGTATTCACGGCGAGCGCCATCGCGAGGTAGCGATACTTGACTGCAATGCGCAGCACGCGTTTCGACTGACCTGCAAGCAACAGCGCAAGCCGTTCGTCACTCGAAAGTGTTGCGGAACGGGCCACCAGATCGGCTGCGCGGCGCATCCTCAGGGCCTGCAGGCCCTTTTCCAGCAAGCCGATTGGCAGGAACCGCCCGATCGTGAAGGCCAGCATCATCGCCGCGACCGTGCAGACATAGATCAGCGGTGCAATTGCCGCGCCGAATGCAGCAAGCAGGGCAATGCCGATTTCCGCACCGGGCACGAAAGGCATCGCAAGTAGCACGATATAGGCGACCGCACCGATCATGATGGCCCGATGGACCTGCTGTTCGTTGTCGGGTCTGATCTGAAGGTCCAGCGCGTCACGGATCATGTGAACGCCCCACGTCGCCAGCGCGATCAGGCCAACCAAAAACCCGATCCGTTCACAGACAAAAAAGGGGACCCTCAGGCCCCCTTCCCAATCCGATCACTGATCGCAAACCTACTGCTTGCTCACCTGCGTGAACTCCAGCTCCACCGGCGTGGCACGACCGAAGATCGAGACCGTCACCTTCAGGCGCTGGTTGTCCTCGTCGACTTCCTCGACCATGCCGTCGAAATCCTCGAACGGGCCGTCGTTGACTTTGACCTTCTCGCCGATCTCGAAATGGATGAGCGTGCGTGGCGCGTCTTCGCCTTCTTGCACGCGGCCAAGGATGGCCTGTACCTCGGCGTCGCGCATCGGCATCGGGCGGCCCTGCGGACCGAGAAAGCCGGTGACACGGTTGATCGAGTTGATCAGGTGATATCCCTCGTCCGACATTTCCATGTGCACGAGCACGTAACCGGGCATGAAGCGGCGCTCGGCCGTGACTTTCTTGTTGCGGCGCACCTCGATGACTTCCTCGGTGGGCACCAGCACTTCGTCGATCTGGTCCTCGAGACCCTGATCGGCCACCTTCTGGCGGATCGACTCCGCGATCTTCTTTTCGAAGTTCGAAAGAACACTTACCGAGTACCAGCGTTTGGCCATCTGTCACAGTACCTTGTCGTCATGCGCCCGCGGGCGATTGTTGCCTTGCTCCGCGCGCCGAGCGCGAGTCCCGAAAATAAAAGCGGCGTGCAACTCGATTCGCCGCACGCCATTTTAAGATAAGTCGTCAGGCTCATACCGTCGCCGCCTGCCGGTTTCAAGAGGCAGCGGGCGTTTGCAGCCGCTAGCCGCCGAAGTAGCTCAGAACACCGTTCAGACCGCTGCGCAACAGCAGGTCTACCAGGAAGAAGAACAATGCTGTCAGACAGGCCATGACGAAAACCATCAGCGTGGTCATCAGCGTCTCGCGGCGCGTTGGCCAGACGACCTTGGCGATCTCGGCACGCGTTTCCTGGATGAACTTGACTGGATTGGCCATGACCGTCTTCTCTGTGATGTATCGCAACACCGGCGACATACGGAGTCCGCGGTGCGAATTCAAGCCCGTCCGCACAGCCGCGCGATCACCGTGCAGTCAGCCTGCCCCGGTGCCGAGCAGGGTAACGCCGGGCATCGCGGCAATCGCGGCGACCTGGGCGGCGTAGTGCCGGTCGCTGATGGCGTGTTCCCGGGGGGTGAAGGCATCGAATGGCGGATAGCCGTCCGCGATTGGCAGCAGGCTGCGCGCCCGCTTGGCAAGATCGGTCACATCGCCATCCGCCGCGCGGTGCAGCACCTCGGCGACCGCCGGCGCCGAAAGACCCGCATTGATGGGCCGGTCGACGGTCGGGACGTGCCGGGCGGCCTGCGCTCCGACGAGGGCCGCCACGATCTGCGGAAAAAGCACGCGGTAATCCTCATGCCGCCAGACCGTGACCTCGCCCACGCCGGGCGCCGCCCTGATCCGACGCACCAGATCGACCCAGTCCACGCTGCTGAGCGGATTGCGCCTCAGGTAGACCCCGAGGGGTCGCACCTGACCCCCCAAAAGCATCTGGCAATAGGCCGAGCTCATAAAGGCGGTGGGCCGACGCACACACAAGAACACATCGACCTTTTGTCCGACACTGGCCGCGAACTTCGCCAACCTCTGATCGGCAGCCTTGTAGCGGTGCCGTAGCCCGAGGCCCTTGGGGCTGTTGAGCGGGCCGATGAAATTCTCTTCGCTGATCACCAGCCGGTGGGCGTCCATGGCAAGGGCGGCAAGCTGTTCTGAGGGGCTGGCGCGGGCGGGGTCGGGGGCCAACCCCGCCTGGAACCCGAAGAGCGCCGGTATCGTCCGACCGGGAAGGCGGAAATGCTCGGGGCCGTAGAACCGCACACCCTCGGCGGCCATCGCTGCGGCCCCGCGCTTGATCGTCTTTTGCAGATGTGTCGTCGCGGTCTTGTGCGCACCCACATGAAACGCAATCGTCAGAGGCTGCCGTGATCCGGATGTCATGGGAAATGGGTGATCCTTCGGCAGATGCGCCCGTGATCCGGTCTGGCAGGGGCACCAGGACTTGAACCCGGGACCTACGGTTTTGGAGACCGCCGCTCTACCAACTGAGCTATACCCCTACGACCGATGTCGGGTTAGTCCGGAATCGGGGCAGGATCAAGAGGTAAGCTGTGGCAGACTTTCCGTCGGAGGCCAGAAATGCGAAAAGACCGCCGAACGGCAGGGGCAGGACGAGCATGCTGAAAAAGCTGCGGCGCGGAATCGAAAGATCGGAAACAATGGCGGCGATGGTAGCCTGGGTTGCGGGCGCCTACCTGAACCTCTGCAATCGGACTATCCGCTGGCAAACCGAAGGGCTTGATGACCTCAACGCCGCGTTGCGAGAGGGGCCGGTCATCCTTGTGCTCTGGCATGAACACGTTCTGATGGCCGCACATCATTGGCCGGCCAGCAAAGCCCCGCTTTCCAGCCTCTATACCGCCTCGCCGATCGGGCGTGTGGCCGGCGCATTGCACCGCCAGCGCGGGTTGCAACCGATCGAGATGGCGCCCAAGGCAAGCAACCTCGCCGCCTCGCGCGCGGTTTTGCAGCGGGCACGCGAAGGCGTCAGCATCGGTATCGCGGCAGACGGCCCGCTGGGTCCGGCGCGGGTGCTCAAGGGCGCCGCACTGGACTGGGCGCGGACGACGGGCATGCCGGTCTTTGTCTACGCTTTCGCGACGTCGCGGGGCCGAAGGCTGGGGTCATGGGACCGAATGGTGCTGCCACGGCCGTTTGGCCGCGGGGCGATCGTGTATCGCCGGCTTGAGGCCACCTTGGAAAAAACCCGCGACGACCGTGTACGCGCCACGCAGAACCGGATGCTCGAAGACGCGCTGAACGCCGCCGGAAGCGAGGCGGCCGCCATGTCCGCAAGCTAGCGCATCGACGCCGCCGCCTGCAACGCGGGCAGTTCGTTGCCGACGATGGCCGCCTCATTGGCGACGATCGTTTCGATGTCCCAGTCCCACCAGGCAATCTTGCAAAGTGCGCGGATGGTTTCGCTGTCACAGCGCATACGCACGACACGCGCAGGGTTGCCCGCGACGATCGCGTAATCCGGCACATGACCCGAAACGACCGCGCCTGCACCGATGATCACACCGTTGCCGATCACGGCCCCCGGCATGATCCGGGCCCCCTGCCCGATCCAGACATCATTGCCGACAATCGTGTCCGGTCCGGGCGGTGGCATCGAAGGCGCACCTTCGAACGCGCCTGTGAAGATCATGAAGGGAAAACTGGAAAACCCGTCATGGCGATGGTTGGCCGAGGCGGTGATGAACATCACACTATCCGCGATCTGACAGAATTTGCCGATGATGAGTTTTTCTGCCGACGCGTCATAAAGATATGGGGCAAGCCGGGCCGCCCAATCGTCGGGGGACGTATGGGTGCTGGCGTAGGAATAGTCACCCACCGAGATGCGTGGATGGTCGATGACGGCGGAGAGGAACACCGTGCCGGCATGGACAGTGCCATCGGGCAGGGTCAGCGGATAGGCTGTATCCGGAGAAGGAAAGCGCATGGGTCATCCTTGGTCTGAAATGTCTGGAAAGGGTCAGATTTCAGGAATGATCCATCGATACCTCCGTTAGAATGACGTGGCGTTTAGCACATGTCGCCGGGAAACACAAAAGGCCGCCCCTTTTCGGAGGCGGCCTTTGGTTTGTTTGCCGTGTTGTCGGGGTGAACCCCGACCTACGCCGGATTACTCGGTGATCTTCGACACAACGCCGGCGCCGACGGTGCGGCCGCCTTCGCGGATCGCGAAGCGCAGGCCTTCTTCCATCGCGATCGGTGCGATCAGCTCGACGTTGAACTTCAGGTTGTCGCCGGGCATCACCATCTCGGTGCCGCTTGGCAGCTCGACCGTGCCGGTCACGTCAGTGGTCCGGAAGTAGAACTGCGGGCGGTAGTTGGCGAAGAACGGCGTGTGACGGCCACCCTCTTCCTTGGTCAGGATGTAGGCCTCGGCCTCGAACTTGGTGTGCGGCTTGACCGAACCGGGCTTGCAGAGAACCTGCCCACGCTCGACGCCCTCACGGTCCACACCGCGCAGCAGCGCACCGATGTTGTCGCCGGCTTCACCACGGTCCAGCAGCTTGCGGAACATCTCGACGCCCGTGCAGGTCGTCTTCTTGGTGTCGCGGATACCCACGATCTCGATCTCGTCGCCCACGTTGATCACGCCACGCTCGACACGGCCCGTCACAACCGTACCACGGCCGGAGATCGAGAAGACGTCCTCGATCGGCATCAGGAACGGCAGGTCGACCGCACGTGCAGGGGTCGGGATGTAGCTGTCGATGGCTTCCATCAGCTCCTTGATCGAGTTCTCGCCGATCGCCTCGTCACGGCCTTCCAGAGCGGCCAGCGCCGAGCCCTTGATGATCGGAATATCGTCACCGGGGTATTCGTAGGACGACAGCAGCTCGCGGATTTCCATTTCCACCAGCTCGAGCAGTTCCTCGTCATCCACCTGGTCGACCTTGTTCATGTAGACGACCATGTAAGGGATGCCGACCTGACGGCCCAGCAGGATGTGCTCGCGCGTCTGGGGCATCGGGCCGTCGGCCGCGTTCACCACAAGGATCGCGCCGTCCATCTGGGCGGCACCGGTGATCATGTTCTTGACGTAGTCGGCGTGGCCGGGGCAATCGACGTGCGCGTAGTGGCGTGCCTCGGTCTCGTACTCGACGTGTGCGGTCGAGATCGTGATCCCGCGGGCCTTCTCTTCGGGCGCGCCGTCAATCTGGTCATACGCCTGAAAGTCGCCGAAGTACTTCGTGATCGCCGCCGTCAGCGTCGTCTTGCCGTGGTCAACGTGACCGATCGTGCCGATGTTCACGTGCGGCTTGTTACGTTCGAACTTTTCCTTAGCCAT
>Ga0207419_1000969_pt1 | contig 23368 bp, 20 predicted proteins | sample ElkSloMetagenome_4_FD_184723 | JGI IMG/M metagenome (GOLD analysis project Ga0207419, IMG submission 184723) | Hot spring microbial communities from Elkhorn Slough, Monterey Bay, USA - MD2A (version 2) | ecosystem: Environmental > Aquatic > Marine > Intertidal zone > Estuary: Microbial mat ... | reverse complement strand
ATTAAGGAAGGTGGCAAAGAAGCGGTAAAATATTTTGAAAAATATCCTGGAAGATTTAAGCTTTGGCATGTAAAAGATGAAGCCGAACTCGGCGCCAGTGGTGAAATGGACTTCGCTTCTGTTTTTGCTAAGAAAGATCAAGCTGGTCTAGAAGCCATAATAGTAGAGGTGGAAGAGTATAATTATGAGCCTATAGTAAGCGTAGAAAAAAGCTTGGAATACTTGCAAACAGCAGATTTTGTAGAATAATTAACAAACAAGCCTTTCATCCTTATGCAGGATGAAAGGCTTATTGTCCCGTTTTTAGGGTTTATTTACCTTTCTTCTTTATTCTCTTCTTTAGTTTCTTCTTTTTCTTCCTCCGGATCCTCAGTTGTAATATTTCCGTTTTCATCAACATACGCCAACATGTCTTTCAATTTTCCGCTTGTTTGTTGATTCTTCTTGTCCATCTTTTTTTCAAACTTCTCCTGCTTTTTCTTTCTCTTCTTCTCTGCTTTTACTTTTTTCAAAAAACTATTTTGTGATCTTGCCATAAATTATATTTTTAAGTGGAAAATTAGGTATTTACTATACCATACTCAAGATTTTCTTAAGTATTATAATGTAATTATACCATTTTAAAATTTGCCTGTCTACCCAACGCGTGCAATAGATTAAAATGCTGTACCACGGCTGAGCGGAAACTTTTTTGTACATTGTAAGGCAAATTAAATTCAGCAGCCGTATTTTTTACAATTGACGCGATTTTGGGATAATGAACATGGCAAATATTGGGAAATAAATGATGCTCAATTTGAAAATTTAGGCCTCCAATCATCCAACTAAATAATCGACTGCTGGTGGCATAATTAGTAGTGGTATGTAATTGATGTACCCACCAATTTTCTTCAATATCTTCTTCTTCCTGCATTAGAAATTCTGATGAAGGCATTACATGAGCCGTTTGAAAAATTAATGTGAGCAATAAGCCTGTGACAAAATGCATTGTAACAAACATGATAACTATCATCCACGGTGCCACCGGCAATAATACCATTGGTAATACAAGAAAAAAGCCTAAATAAAATATTTTTTGAATAATGATAATTGTAAATGTTTTAGAAAAATCCTTTTTGCTTTTTATTAACCCCTCACCACGATATTCAAATATTTTGATGAAATCTTTAATTGTAATCCAGGTAAGCGTTGAAATTCCATAAAAAAAACCTGCATAAATATGCTGGTATTTGTGAAACCACTTGTGTGGCTGATTAGGAGTAAAACGTAGCAAATAGCTAGGGGTAACTATGTCTTCGTCTGCATGTTCTATATTGGTATAAGTATGGTGTAATACATTGTGTTGTATTTGCCATATTTTAGGATTAGCACCTACTGCAAAAGCAGAAAAACCCATTAACATATTAATTGATTTCTTTTTGCTGTAAGATCCATGCAAAGCATCGTGCATTACAGCGGTACCTACAAATGCTTTACCTATACCCATAATAATCCACAAACCAAATAAAATTCCGATACTGGAAATAGTAGCAGAAAGCATGAAAACAAAAGGAGCCAAATAAAGCGCTAGCACAAATATTGATTTTCCAATCATGTGCGAATTTGCATTTCTGCTTAGCTGGTTTTCTTTAAAGTAATCATTAATCCTGCTTCTTAATATTTGAGCAAATTCTTTGTTAATATGCTTTGAAAATTTATAATGGACCATAAAGATTTATAAAGGTGAAGTGCTACTTGAGAATACCAGTGTAGCCGATAACTGGAATTGCAATAAAGACATTATTAAAAGTAAGCTTCACTTATTGAAAGTAAGACTTTAGTCTCTAACTCGAATCAAACTGTAATATTGCAAAGAATCTTTCATAATGTCAATTAATTGTCAGCCGAATTGTTTAAATCCTATTTACTATGAAGTAGATTCATGAACACTGATAAAAAATTGCTGATTTATTAACAAATGTAAAAATACATTATTTCAAAAGCATCTGTTATAGTATATCGTTGATAATTTAGCAAATTAATATCTTTTAGCTAAAGCTTCTCTATCGCGCACTGGGGTACCATTTGAAATAAATTGTCACCACTTCCGAGCTACAGCTGAAAATTAATTGAGACTATGAGTATAATGATTTAAAATGACCAAGTTTTTAACTTCAAATGCATGTACTAGCAAGCCTTAAAAAGGATCATAAATGCAAATCCGAATAACAAATGGCTACTCACTGGATTGGGTCTATATCTTTTAAATGACACGAAAAAAATAACATGAAAAATATAATGTAAAATAAACATTTTTTAAATATAATTTTTTTAAAAAATAGTTGGACGCTATAATATATAGCACAATCTCAAAATAAATCATTTTTCAATTATTGTGTTTCCGCCAAGTTTTGTACTTTTACCTGCATTGGCAAATAGACATGTTAAGTACTAAAGAAGTTACTATCTAACAGCATTCCCATGCCTGACTTAGTTTTATTATTGATATTGGTTATTTAAAATATTTACTGCAACAATCATATATAAAAAATCATAATATTTGCTAAACTCGGTCAATAAATTTTTTTAAATTTTATTAATGTATAATAATGACAAAAAACAACCACAAAAACTTAAAGCCACTTAAAAAACATCGTAGGGATATGATCCAATTCATAAACCTGCAATTGGCAGCACTTGGACAACCTTTATTTTACGATACAGAAAACAAATTGTCAAGTGAACGTTTTATTTCCCTTACAGAAGGACTAATTAACAGCTTTAGGGAAAAGTCAAGATTATTGTCAGGGCATCTATCTCCCGCTGACAGTAGAATTCAAGACTTTCTAAACGATTATTTAAAGGATGTTGAAATCAACAAATCCTTTAGGCTGCCTAACAATACTTTTGTGTTAAATCAACAGGGTATGGCAAGAGAAGTAAGTTTGCCTCCCGATGGCAACAAATTTGAAAATGAATATTTAACTGCTTATCGCGTAAAGCAGGGAATACTGAATAATCCGGCAAAAGATAAGCGAACCACGAAAGGAACTTTCCATATTGTTGAAGGGGGATTGCCAGTACCTCTGGACAAAAAGCAAGTACCTAAAGTGGCCTTTGCAAACCTGCTGACTGAAGCACTCAATCCACCTGATCACTTAAAAACACTTCCTTTTACTGCCAACCAAAAAGAGCAGGCAAAAGTAATGGTATCTCTTCTTTTAAGACCACCCGTATGTCCCGAGGTGAAGGGAGTGATAAGCGAAAAGAGCATGGAAGTAAGGTTTTTTGCTCCTGGAAGTCTGGTAAGCAACCTTGATTTTGTTGAGTCTATTTTTGGCAATGCCGGTGATCATAATCTAGCCATCAATGATGCAGCTCTTGATATAGACCATTGGACAGGACATACCGGCTGTATCATACTGGCTCCCCATATTACCAATCTCCGAAAAAAGGATATCGGTCTTCCGCATGTTGATCAGGCCACAGAAAGACAAAAAAAGGACGGTATGTGCTGGAGTAAAGATGATGAACTTTATAATGATGGTGGTGCATTCAAGATCTCTTGCCGCGATGAAAGAGGTGTTGTGGTAACATTAATTGCAGATAACTACTATGGCTACTCCAAAAAAGAAATAAAAACGCAGATTAGTTACGCTGCTAATCTATACGGAATAGTGGAAGAAGAACATGCCGGTGGAGCTATTGCTTTTCCCAAAGGCAATATGAGTGAAAAAGTATTTGGAAAAGTATTTACAGCCAAATTTAAGGAGAACTATTCTTTTTCAGGTGTTAAGGAGCTTTTGGGTGATAAGGTTACAGTTCATCCGGAAAACTATGGAGTAGATAATAACTATCCCAACATTATTTATATTCCTGAACATGCCGATCTTGATATCAGTACTGGAACAGTAACCTGGGAACATAACGGTGCTGAACAAAGTCTAAAGATTTCTCCTGAAAAAATATATGTACATCCATCAGGCAATAAATTTCAATTGGTGAAGCACTCCACACAACAACTTTGGCGTATTGTTGATACAACGCCCGAAGGAGTATTTTGCCATAAACCCTGTACTGTGTCGGGAGGGGGAAAATCAGAAATATCAAAATCACTAGCCAATGCAATTAAGCATGGTTCCTTCTACATCCGGAATTGGGATGAAGACTCAAAATTAGCTGATACGCTGATCAATTATGATTTTTCCAGCCGGTGGAAAGTAAAACATCCGGATGCACATCTTTCAAGATCGTTTTTGAGCCAAGAACGAACCCTTGGTTCGGCAGTAAAATTACTTACACCATCGGATAAATATAATGATGAATATAATCAGTTTCTGGAAAGCATTCCTGATCACATTCGTACACTGGTGTTATTCATCAAAAGATTATACAGGAACGATCAACATACCGGCAACTGGAGAGACCACCTTAATGTAGAAAGCGTAAATGGTCGACAAGGGCACGCGCTTATGTACAAACACAATAAAGTAGTGGCAAGCTATGTGCGCATTGGATTTAATACTGAAGGAAACTGGTACCTGAATAAATTAAGATCTGATTTTATGCCCAGTGAAAAAATTCAAATGGAAGATGATATTTCAGCAACAATTACATTACCAAGACATCGCCTGAAAAATTTGAATCCCGAATTCACCAACCCTAGTATGAAAATTGTGACCAACTGCGAATATCATTTATTCCAAAGACCAGATGAGGCAATTCACAGGGGATATGATAGGGAAGCAGAAGCAGACATCGCTAGCAATAATACCTTTCTTACAAACTATGAACCATTAACAAAGAAAGATGCCATAGAACTGCGGGAAGATGTTATCAATTTTACTAAATACACGAAACCGGTAAAGGATCTTATCAACAGTGTAGTAAAAAGTGACAAAGATGGTTATTTTGTTGCTCCAACACATACACGCATTGTCAATGGTACTCCAACCAACAACCCCCGTTATTTACAAAAAAATATTTTTAAGTATGAGACCCAGGCTACCTACCTGGCTGACATAGGCATTAGGCTTCACCGAAAAATACCCAAAGATGAACCCGTTTATCATCCGGTAAATGCTGTTTTACCTGGCAGAAGGAATAATCCTGCAGATCATGAAAAAGGCATACGCCCCTTAAGTGTTTACAATCCTATCCATTATCAGGAATTGCCGGAGCTATTCATGGATTTTATTTGTAGTCTTACGGGTAAATCGCCATCAACTACAGGTGCTGGTTCTGAAGGTGCTCTTACCAAGGGGCCATTCAATATGCTGGTGCCCACCACTGATTTGAATAATGCCTTATTATCTTATATTCTTACCGAGTATCAGGGGTTCAGTTCTGCAGCAGGTTATGTTGGGTCAGAAAACAGGTTTGATCATGATATAAGTATTTTAATACCGGAAATATGGGCTCGCTTGATGCCTGAGGACCGGGATCCTAAGTTGCTTATTGAGAATAATAGCTTGGAAAAACTGGAAGATTTTGAACATAATGGTGAAAAGGTACTTGCCAGCCGTTTAGGTTATCGTATTACATCAAATTTTGCCTTCCGCTGTATGAATCGCCTGTTTGATGAACCAAAAGCTGTATTTAATGAGCGAATGTTAAAACCTGAACTACAAGGAATGGATGACTTCGTGGATGGTATAAAAAATATTGTGGAAGCGCAACAACGAGTGGCTTTGAGATATTTTGAACAAGGAAGCGTAGATGCTGCAATACCACCTTTAAAAATACTACTTAATATAATGGCTTATGGAAATTACGAGGGAAAGGAAATCCAAGACCCTGAATTGCGCAAGTATTTTGATCGGGAATATGTAATAAATAGTGATTGGTATAAAGAAAGGCTGAAATTAAAGCAACAGAAAGATATCAACTTTTACACCAGACAAATTCAATACCTGGAAAAATTTATGTCTGAAAAGGATAATGCTTTAATTGTTGAAGAAATGAATATTGGCCAAAAACTTGAAAAAGCTGAGGCTATGCTTTCTCATGTAAAATCTAATAAATACCTTGACGAATTGATTGGTACTATTGGCGCTGACCCGTTATTCAAAGTATAAAAAGCAAAACATTGCCAGATACTAAAACAACTATAAAAGAGTAACCATTAGTCTGGTTACTCTTTTTTTAAGTTAACCCGCCCCCGGGGTTAAAATGTAATTTAACTTTTTTTACATTTACTCGGTTATCAAGCCATGAACTTGCTTGAATTTACTGAAAAAGGTATTTACTGCGAAAAGGCTGATATTTATATTGATGCCTGGAAACCTGTAGATAAGGTGATTGTAACCCATGGCCACTCCGATCATGCCCGCTGGGGAAGTAAGCATTACCTTTGCCATACCGATAGTGACCCAATTATTCGCTGGCGTTTAGGTGATGACAATACTATTGAATCGATTGGTTATGACAAACCACTGATGATCAATGGTGTAAAGTTCAGTTTCCATCCGGCTGGCCACATCATTGGTTCCGCTCAGGTAAAAGTAGAATATAAAGGAGAAACATGGGTGGTTTCAGGCGACTATAAACTCGAGAATGATGGGCTTTCAACTCCCTTCGAACCCATTACTTGCGACGTGTTCATAACCGAGTCAACATTCGGCTTACCCGTATACAAATGGAAAGCACAAGAAAGCGTATTTGCTGAAATTAACCAATGGTGGCAAAATAATGCAAACGAAGGAAAAGCAAGTTTGCTTACGGGCTACAGTTTAGGCAAAGCCCAAAGGTTGCTGCAGGGATTGAATATTGCCATTGGTCCTGTATTTGTACATGGTGCAATTGACAATATCAACCAGGTAATAGCATCAAATGGTATAAAATTAAAGCCCTATCAACGAGTAAATGCAGATATGAAAAAAGATGCTTTTCGTAAGGCGTTGATTTTGGCTCCTCCTTCAGCGGCTAATAGCCCGTGGGTAAGGCGTTTTCAGCCTTTAAGTTTGGGCATTGCCTCTGGTTGGATGAGCCTGCGGGGCACTCGCCGCCGTAGAGCAGCCGACCGAGGATTTATACTATCAGACCATGCTGACTGGGACGGGCTTAATCAAGCTATCCAAGCAACCAATGCAGAAAGAATAATTATTACCCATGGATATCGTAGCATATTTGCGCGTTGGCTTAATGAAAACGGCTATCAAGCTACTGTTGAAAATACCCAATTTGAAGGAGAATTGAGTGAAATAGGAGAATCAACTCTGGAAAGTTGAAAAAAAGCCCCTTTATAAAAAATAGTGAAATGATGATTTACTTCACCACCTGATCCACAACTTTTTGATCAAACACCTGAAAGCCCCTACGGATATAATTATTCATAGCATGCGGGTGGTCAAGATTGCAAGTATGCAACCATAAACGTCGTGGAAAATGAGTAAAAGCTTTTTCTATTGTAAAATTCAATAAATATTTTCCTAAACCCTTTCCTCTAAAATTTGGCAATAACCCGAAATATGCCAACTCTATACTATCTTTACTTTCCTTATAAAGTTCGCTGTATCCTGCTGGATGGCCTTGATAATACATTACATAAATGGCAACTTGAGGACTTGTTATTTTTCTCTTTAAATCATTTTTTGGTAATAGATTTCTATCAACCCAATTCAGGTCACTACCTACTGCATTGTACAAGTAGAGATAGTAATCTACAGTGGGGTGGACCAATGGTACAATGCTGGTGTGCTTATCTGGAAAATTAAAGTCTAACCCAGGCTTATTTAGTAATTGTAGATAGGTTCTGTTTACTTTAATTGTTTTCATTTTTTCAGTTGTTATAACAAAGGCACTAAATTCCTTTAAATCAAATTGAATTTATATTATTTTACTTATTTTAATTCAATATTTGATTGATCGGCTCTATATTTAGAGACCAAATTACCACCGGCAGCAGTAGATTCATTGAGTGGATTATTGGTCATCCGATCCAGGAGTAGATCAATTCTTGTGGTGGTGAGAGATTCTAATCTATCTTTTCCTACTACCACGCTGGTACTATTAGGAGCCGTTTGGGATGCTAAATTGACATTTTCTGCGCCAGCACCGCCCATCAATATCCATACTTCTTCATTATTACTAACCGGATAATCAATCCATGTTATTTGCAAAGAGGAATTTTTAGATATTTCTGTAATAGTAGGTAAATCTATGGATTTACTCAAATTTACCGGGTTTTGATACTCCATTTCATTTATGTCTTTAAATACAAAGGTTCCATGGTAACTTTACCAGCAAATGACTTGCTGTAACTCGAAGAAAATTGTTCATAAACCAATTTCTCTCCATTAAGGTGACTTGGCTAAGTTCGCTTAGCTTCAAAAAAGTACCTAATCCATTGCCAAATTTAAACTGAGCGATTGCATAAGTAATATCTTGATTGGCATCATAAAGTAGTTCATAGTAGGTCCATATTCTATCCTGCTCTACATTTATTGATTCTTCACTTAAACATCCTGTTAAGCAAAAAACACCTACGAGAATAATTACTAATTTTTTCATTATTTAAAAAGAATTTGTTTTATATTTAAAATTAGCAATATAAATGCATTTACTGCATCTCACCTCAATATTAATTAATGCCTACCAGGCAATTTATCTAAACTAATAAAGAAAATAATTTATGTACTAAATAAGATTTAAAACTAATAAACCAAAAAGACATCCGCTATGATCATTTTTTTTCAAAATATATTACTGAAATAATAAGAACACACCATAGTTTTCAATTTTATTGAATTATTAATTCAATATTTTATACTTTTGTCAGTCAACAAGATAAAATATTAAATTCAATTGGCAATGCACGTGGAGATAATGGATACCACCTTAAGAGATGGTGAGCAGACTTCAGGAATCGCATTTAGCGAATCAGAAAAATTAAGTATAGCTAAAGTATTACTGGAAGAAGTTAAAGTTAATAGAATAGAAATAGCTAGCGCTCGAATTTCTAAAGGTGAATATGAGGCGGTAAAAAAAATTATCAATTGGGCTACAGCTAAAGGAATGGCTGAAAAAATTGAAGTGCTTGGATTTGTAGACGGTGGTGCTTCAATTGATTGGATACATGAATCAGGTGCAAAAGTTATTAATTTACTTTGCAAGGGGTCATTGAAGCATGTAAATAAGCAGTTGCGCAAAACGCCTGAAGAACACGCTACTGATGTGATAAAATCAATAGCGTATGCTAAAAGCAAAGGCCTGTCTGTAAATATCTACCTGGAAGACTGGTCGAATGGAATGCGCAATTCTCCGGATTATGTAATGTATATGGTTGGCCAACTTAAAAATCACGGAATAAATCGATATATGCTACCTGATACCCTGGGTATTCTTAATCCGGAAGAAATGTTTAAATATGCCTGTGCCATGCTGGATCAATTTCCTGACTTGCATTTTGATACTCATACACACAACGATTACGACCTGGCAGTGGCAAACGCGTCAGCTGCTGTAAGAGCAGGCTTTAAAGGGGTTCACTGTACAGTAAATGGACTTGGGGAACGAGCGGGTAATGCACGCTTATCAAGTATTGTAGCCGTTTTGAAAGATCACCAACGAACTGAGCTATCCGTAAATGAAGCCAGGTTAAATAAAATATCCAGATTAGTTGAAGCATTTTCCGGATTTAGAATACCACATAACGAACCTTTGGTAGGTGAAAATGTATTTACACAAACTTGTGGCGTACATGCCGATGGTGATAGTAAAGACAAGCTTTATTTCAATGACTTAATGCCTGAACGATTTGGGCGAATAAGACAATACGCGTTAGGCAAAACTTCTGGTAAAGCCAGTATAAAAAATAATCTGAAGGAACTGGGAATAGAGTTGGATGCAGAAACGATGAAAAAAGTTACGCAACGGGTAGTTGAATTAGGCGATAAAAAGGAATTTATTAGCAAAGATGATCTACCCTTTATTATTGCTGATGTATTGGGTACCACTGTGCAAGATGAAAATGTAAAAGTACTCAACTACTACACGTGTCACGCTTACAATTTAAAACCTGTGGCCACCGTAAGTCTGCAAATTGACAATAAATTATATGAAGAAAACGCTACTGGTGATGGACAGTACGACGCATTTATGCAAGCCTGTAAAAAAATATATACTCGGCTAAAAAAACCATTTCCCATATTGGCCAATTATGTAGTAAGAATTCCTCCTGGTGGCAGAACTGACGCGCTGGTTGAAACAATTATTAATTGGGATTTACAAGGAAAAGAGTTTAAAACCAGAGGATTAGATTCTGATCAAACAGAATCGGCCATAAAAGCCACAGTAAAAATGCTAAACATGATTGAATACATGTAATTTAAAAGAAAAGAAATAGACTAAGCAAAAACACTAATACCAAAAATATGGCAACCCACTTATTTATCGGGTTGCTGCCTGGAAATTCGTAATCGCAAATTGGACACCTCTTGGCTGATTTATCAATTTCCATAGCACATGAAGGGCATTCTTTTTTATCTTCCATTATTCAAAGTTAAAAAATGCTGAAGGCATAAAAAAAATTATCCGAAAGTAAAATACCTCCGGATAATTTTAAAAATTGACCAAAACAACCACTAACTAACCTTTATTTTAAATCTATTAGCATAGGTGCTTTACCGTTAGTAATAATAATTTTTGAGTTTTGGGAAGAAGAAAGTTGCTTAAATGCCTCTATCGATTGATACTGAATAATTTCTTCACTTAATCCTTCCGCTATAATTTTTTGAGCATCTCGTATACCTTCCGCCTCTACCATTTTTCGCTGTGCTTCTAGTTTTTCCCGTTGCAAAAGAAATTCCATCCGCTGTGCGTCCTGCTCTGCTTCCAATTTTTCTTCCACGGCTCTATAAAGTCCAGGTGGTAATTGAATTGTTTTTAATAGTACCGCTTCAATTTCAAAACCTCTTTCACCCAATAACTGCATCATTCTTTCTTGTATTTCCTTTTCAATTATCGCCCTTTTTGCAGTATGCATATCTTTCGCGAAAAATCTTGAGCAAACATCAGCCGATGCAGATCTGAAAACACTGTTGATTAATGCATTTTCATAATTGGGTCCTATTTGTTCCAAAATCAAAGGAACCTTTTCAGGCCGTATTCTATAGAGAATTGAAATTATTGAATTTACATTTAAACCTTCTTTAGAAGGTAAATTAGATGTAATTTCTAGGTTTACCGTTCTTATAGGTACTTTAAGCACAGTTGTAGTAAATGGATTGTAAGTAACAGCTCCAGCTTCATAAGCTTTATCCGATAATTTACCCAATTTTCTTTTTACTCCTATTTCACCTTGCCTTACCACAGTACAACTCGTGGCTATTATTACAATTATGCTTGTTAAAATGAAATTTTTCATATTACCTCCTGATTAAGTTAAATTTAATATAAATGACGTCCATTGGCTGGAGATAAATTTAGTTATACACTACTTTTTTAAAGTATTACTATATAATACGGGTATATTGAACAAGGGTTCTAAAACGTAATCCTTAAAAATTAAAATAAAATTATTCTTTGATAAACACTCCCCTCGGCCTGGTATTTAAAGTAGGAAACGGCTAGAAATAGAGCCATTGTAAGTTCAGCTGCTTGGGTGCCCCAAGTAAAAGAAATAGTTTAGTTTATGACGTTTGTGGAAAAGCCGATGACATTGCTTTTAGATGGAGATTTCTCGCCATTAACGCTGCGCAAAAGTGGCCACGAAAAGACGACTTAAATTTGATGGGCTGCATAAAAATAATGAAGTCGTGTAAATTTTCAATCCTGGCACTTAAAATGAAAAATAGAGCATGTTGTTCTACAAAAAAGTTGAATTTCATTTGTTGCTTATAGCATCAGGCAATAATTCTGAAAGTTATCAGGTAGTTAGAACACTTATTTTTTAAAAATTGGATGATGATTTTCTTTTCATCGCCGACATCGAATATCTAAAGCCAGCATTATGAAACCATTATAGAATCCCTAACTAAATATGGTACATTATTTATTTTCTTTTTATTTATTATTAGTCAGTCTTTAAGCTTTTTGTTACAAGATAAGACCTCTTTCTTCCAGCTCCTTTTTCATGGAATAAACTTTATCGTCTGCAGTTTGTGTTTTCAGCCATTCGGCCAAATTAACTATGCCATCATTAATATCCACTTGTGGCTTGAAGCCAATCACTTCTTTGGTTTTGCTTAAGTCTGCAAAGCAATGCCTGATATCTCCTACCCTGTATTTTCCAGAAATTTCCGGATTGAGGTAGGTTTTATTCAGAGCCACCTGAATTTTTTCAGCAATTTCATTGATAGTATAGTTATTTCCACTGCCAACATTAAGAACTTTTCCATTGGCTTTTGGTGATTGCATGGCCAACCGGCAGGCATTTGCTACGTCATTTACATGAACAAAATCTCTAATCTGATTGCCATCTTCAAATATTAAAGGTGATTTGTCATTTAAAAATCTACTGGAAAAAATGGCTAGCACTCCAGTGTAGGGATTAGACAAAGCCTGGTGAGGCCCATAAGTATTGAAAAATCGTAAGGCAGTAGTAGAAATACCATAGGCTTCACCTAACATCAAACACAGCCTTTCCTGGTCGTATTTGCTCAAAGCATAAACAGAAGAAAGGTCGGGGTTTTTTATTTCCGGGGTAGGAACAGGTTTAAGCACTTTACCTTTCTCATCATAAAGCTCCCAGATGCCTTTTCGAAGTTGCGCCCGATTACGCGGGTGTACTACCACGTTTTTTCCTGCCTGATTTTGATACAAACCTTCTCCGTAAATACTCATAGAGGAGGCTACAATAAGCTTTTCAACTGGATTATTCATCAATGATTCCATCAGTACTGCCGTACCCCAATTGTTTACCGAAGTGTAGTTTTCTATGTCATACATGCTTTGGCCAACACCTACCATAGCAGCAAAATGAAATACTGCATCTACATCTTGCAAAGCTGTTTTCACAATAGCTGCATCACGTATGTCACCCTTTATAAATTCCACATCGGGATGTACATATGCTGGGGGCTTAGCACTATTTCCATGCACTTGAGGAATTAAATTATCCAATACTTTTACGTGATAATTATTTTTAATAAGGTTCCGGGCTAAATGAGAACCGATGAATCCGGCACCACCTGTAATCAAAACTTTTTTCATTGGTTAAAAATAGTGCATTGATAAAAAATAGCTATATAATAATTCATCTTTTACCTAACATAGCAGCAGCTAAAGTGTTGCCGATGGTTGATACTAAAGCAATAATTGCCTAAAAATAAGGAAGTCCAAAATCCAAATAAGTAGTAATTGTAATAATAATATGTGGTTATTACTATTTTTTGAAATAAAAAATCACCAACGGTTTCATAGTTCTTTCTATATTTGAAGCTTTGCAAAGCTATAAATTATTGATATATTAAATAATATGGGGAAAAGAAATAAAAAAGTTGATTCAAAAGAAGTAGGACTCGATGTAGGATTAATGTTTTTTAAGTTTTTTTTAAAAACAGAATACCTTCATTACGGCTATTTTACTCCGGATTTGGAGATAGATGTCATCAATCTAAAAAAAGCCCAGGAACAATATTTTGCTTATCTGGCCAAGCACATACCCGAAGGCACAAAAACAATTTTAGATGTTGGCTGTGGCTCAGGGAAAACGGCAGAAGAATTATTGAAATTAGGTTATCAGGTTGATTGCGTATCTCCGGGTAAAATTCTTACCGAACATGCTATGAAAAAATTGGAAGGGAAAATTGAAATGTTTCCATGCAAATATGAGGACGTGAAAACGGACAAAAAATACGATCTGATTTTATTCAGCGAAAGCTTTCAATACATTCCTATCAAAGACTCTATGAGCAAAGCCATCGCCATGCTTAATCCTAAGGGTCATATTATTGTCAGTGACTTTTTCAAAAAGGATGTGCCCGAGAAAAGCTGGTTGGGTGGAGGTCATCGCTATGACCACTGGCTGGAACAGTTGAACAACTACCCGGTGGAAACATTAAAAGAGGAAGATATTACCGAAAACACAGCCCCCACCATTGATTTGGCCAATGATTTACGGCAGCAAGTATTAAAACCAATTGCTAACAATGTAGGGTTACTGGCTGAAGACCGCTTCCCCTGGATAGCCAAACTTTTAAAATGGAAGTATAAAAAGAAACTAGAAAAGATGAGATTTAAGCATTTCAGCAATACTGTTACCGGTGAACATTTTAAAAAACATAAGAAGTACATGTTTTACTTGTTTCAGGTGAAATAAATGCAAAATTATATTGAATGCAAAAGAATGACATACTTTGGAAGTCGATCCTTGAAGATGTATTTGAAGATTTTCTGACTTTTTTTTATCCTGACTCCGAAGAAATATTTGATTTTGAAAAAGGATTTATTTTCTTAGATAATGAATTGCAACAGCTATTTCCGCCAGAGGAACATAATTACGAAAGGAAATTTATTGATAAATTAGTTCAGGTATATACTAAAGGAGGAAAAGATCATTGGGTGCTAATCCATATTGAGGTTCAGGGACATAGGGAGAAACATTTTGAAGAACGAATGTTTCGCTACTATTACCGCATTTTTGATAAATATAAGAAACAGATTTCTGCATTTGCAATCTTAACGGTTGTCCCTAATCAGTACAATAGTAGCTTTTTAGGTACCACAATTCACTATAAATTTAATACCTATAAGATATTAGGTCAATCAAAAGAAGAATTGATATCAAACCCAAATCCATTTTCCTGCGTTATATTAGCTGCAATGGCTGCTATAGAAGGAGAGTTGAAAGGTGATGATTTTACTTTTCAATTTAAAAGGGAATTGTACAATGAATTCAAAAAGCGGACAATTCCGCCTAAAAAGAAATTAGCAATTGCATTATTTTTGCAAAACTATGTAACCTTTAAAAATCTACAGTTTTCTCAAAAATTTAATGATGAAATTATAGACGCTAAAAATAAAACTATGGGTATAGAAGAATTTATAAAGCAACAGATTAAAGAGGAGGGAAAAGAAGAAGAAAGAATGGAATTGGCCAGCAAGCTTAAAAATTTAGGTGTGGAATTAGAAAAAATTGCAAGCTCCACAGGTTTGTCAATTGCTGAGATTAAAAAACTATAAATTAAACGTTGCTAGTATTTATCTACCAACTCCTCTTGCTTTAAATAGTTTTTGATTTTATCAGAATGGTCAACGAAGATCAAATCCGTATCATGCTTTTTTAATTCTTCAATCATCTTCTTTCGGTCATCATTTACACCAGGAGATATTTGCCTAATGAAAATAGCTTTAACCCTCCCAGGGTTTTCCATAGCCAATTTATGATATACTTCCGGATCTTTTTGTCCACTATCACCAATAAAAACTACCGGTATATTCGGATAAAATTCTAAAAGTTCTTTTATTTTATTGAGCTTGAAGTCATGGGTCTTGTGTTGGATAAACATGTTATTATCGATTCCCATCTCCCGCAAAAAGAATGGGGCTTTAGGTATATCGTGCGTTCGGCAAAATCGATCCAATAAATCATAAAGATTCCAAGAACTACCGGAAACAAAAAACAATGGATTTACTCTGCCATCAGGATTGGCTTGCAAATTTTGATACAATTTAGGCACACCTTCAAAGGCCACTCTGGAAGATGCGTTATTAAACACTAAAGTTTTTATTTTCAAATACGTATTGGTAGCAAAGCTTTTTAATATGGTATCATCCACATCCGAGATAATCATCAAATCACTTTGCTTACCTGCTACTATGAATTCGCCAGTAGCTGTGATGTTTTTTTGATTGGTATATGGGTTTTCAGCTACTTCAAAATAAGCTTTTTGCCAGCCGGTTTTATCATTTCCATCATAAGGTATATTAATATGGTAAAATCCTTCCTCATTAGTAGTAGTTTCTACACTGTTTCCGTCAACAGTAATTTTTAACTTCAAGAAAGGCAGCTCATCACTCTCGTAGCGCAAGATCATATACCATATTTTGGAAAAAATATTTTTTGGCTCATTAAATTCATCAAGTATGCCCTGCTGCTCTAACACGCGTCCGGTTAGGCTAACCTCATGTTCATTAGCAAACCCATGATAAGGATAGATTATGATTGGATCAAATAAATTAAACCGTTTTTTAATCCCTATTTTAAGTTTATCAATGAATTTTTCTATACGGCGGATGGCATTTTTAAACATTTTATTTTCGGTTGATAATAATTGCTCAACAGGGAAAGAATGAAACTGTTATTAAAAAAATCTAAGCTACTGAAAAAACCAATAGCTCTTTATTCTGATGAACAATCAAATTACGGAAAAATCCCTAAGCTCAAATAACTACTTGATATCCGTTGTAAAGCTAGCATGAAAGCAGCTGTACGCAAACTTTCAATTTTCTTTTCTTTGCGTAACTCATTCATGCTTTGATAGGCTTTTACCATGGTTTCTTCCAATCCTGATAGCACCAAATCTCGTTCACTGGCACCTTTAACTAATATTTTCCGCTGCAAATCTGTAAAACTATCACCGGTTGTCTTTTCTATGCTTTGCAATAACTGATCGTATTTCTGATATTCGTAACGTTTTTCCAATTGGCCAAATGACATGCGGGAAAGGTTTTTCAACCATTCAAAATAAGATACAGTAACACCTCCTGCATTTAGATACATATCAGGAATTACCATAATATTCTTCTTCAGTAAAATTTCTTCGGCATCTTTGGTAACCGGGCCATTGGCGGCTTCCGCTAAAATTTTTGCTTTAACTTCAGGTGCATTTTCAGCAGTAATTTGTTTTTCTAAAGCAGCTGGTATCAATATATCACAATCGTGTGTTAATAAAGAAGCAGAGTCTTCTACGAATTTTCCTTTTTCATAGCCCTTAAAACCGCCGTTTTCCTGCTGATATTTTTTAATGTTCACCACATCAATGCCGGTTTCATCCAATAACCCGCCATTCCATTCGGCTATACCTACTATTTTGGCACCTGCTTCCTGCAAATACAATGCTGAGTAATACCCTACATTTCCCAGTCCCTGAATGATTACCTTTTTATCTTGCAGGCCGGGGGTTAACCCAATTTTTTCCATATCATCCTGATCAGTCACGGCCTCCCTGATACCAAAAAATACGCCCTGCCCGGTCGCTTCCGTTCGGCCATCGATGCCATTAAGTGCCAAAGGCTTACCGGTTACACATCCCTGCGCATTTACTAAATCCGGATGAAAGGTGCGGTAAGTATCCATGATCCAGCCCATCTCCCGGGACCCGGTTCCATAATCCGGAGCTGGCACATCCAATGCCGGACCAATAAAATTTTTCTTGATAAGTTCTATGGCATAGCGGCGGGTAACGCTTTCCAGTTGGTCTATTTCGCAATCTTTGGGATCCAGGTCTATGCCTCCCTTGCCTCCGCCAAAAGGAAGGTCTACGAGGGCACATTTAAAGGTCATCAATGCTGCAAGTCCCTTTACTTCTTCTTCATCTACCTGATTGCTAAATCTGATACCTCCCTTTACCGGCAATTGATGATGAGAATGTTGTACTCTGTAACCCGTGAGTACTTTATAAGTACCGTCCTTCTTTTTAACCGGAAAGTTAAACTTGTAAATACTATTACATTGCTTAATTTGCTCTACCAAGCCCGGATGTAATTTAAGATGCGCAGCTGCATTATCCACAAAACTGCATACTTCGTTAAATAGGCTGTAACCGTTTGTCATTGTTATTTTTAGTTTGTTTAGTTGCTCAATAAATAGTAATTGACTTCAATGTCATCTCTATAACTGCTGAAAAAGAAAATGGTCATAAATAATTTAAAAAAACTTGGTACTGTCAAAAAAGGGAACTATCATTGTAGTGTATTAGTATAGTAGTACACTAAAGCATCCATAATGATACACATAGAAAATTTACTATTTGGTTATCGAAAAAGGGAACCTTTATTCGATGGCCTGAACCTGGAAGTTACGGGTGGCAGCGTTACCGGACTATTAGGCAAAAACGGTGCAGGCAAAACCACCCTTTTAAAAATGATGGCCGGACTGATCAGACCTGGAAAAGGATCCCTCTCAGTGATGGGATTTGAACCTCAAAACCGGCCGGCATCGATGTTAAGCGACCTTTTCTTCGTGCCGGAAGAGTTTTATACCCCATCCATGAGCATCAAATTGTATGTGGATGCCTACAGCGTATTTTATCCTAAGTTTGACCATGCCCTGCTACATAAAACATTGGCGGAGTTTGAACTAGACCAGCAAAAGAGCCTGAAGAACATGTCTTATGGGCAGAAAAAGAAGTTTCTGATATCTTTTGCCCTGGCCACCCGCTGTAACCTGCTGATCCTGGATGAGCCAACCAACGGACTGGACATACCCGGTAAAGCTTTGTTTCGCAAAATAGTAGCCGGCTCCCTAAGTGAGGGACAACTGGTCCTCATATCTACCCATCAGGTAAGGGATGTGGAGAACCTGCTGGACCAATTGATCATCCTGGACCGGGGGCAGGTCATTTTTAAAGAGACCATTCACCAGGTATCAGAACAGTATGAGTTTGGCCTGGGCCATAAACTGGAAGGTACGGAAGCGCTGTACTATGAACAGGCCCCGGGCGGGTACAAATACATAGCCCCTGCAAGTGAATTCAATGAAAGCCCTGTAGACCTTGAAATACTATTTAATGCTATAACATCCGGAAACCTTAAAACGAAAGACCATGTCAACACTATCCTTTAGCCCTACCAGATTTTACTATTTGTTACGGGCCAATGTACTGGAAAACTACAAGACCATGGCCATGATGCTGGGCGGCATTTTCCTGGCCCTGGTATTTGTAATGTATTTAATTCAGTTATCGAACAATATGGGTAGCTGGGATAACCAGCATTACATGACCTACTTTATCATATCTTTCCTGATTACGGGACTATTGTATAGCGGCCATGCTTTCCCGGCCTTTCGTAACAAGGAAAAGGCCATCCACTACCTGACCTTACCGGCCTCAGGTGGTGAAAAGTTTGCCGTGGAAATTGTAATCCGGTTGCTGAGTCTTCTGATCATCTACCCTATCATTTTCTGGCTGGCGGTCTCTTTTGAAAGTTCGCTGGTAGAAAAAATTTATGAAAGATATGAGTACATTCCATTTGTATTCCAATCAGGATTTAACGACTTTTTTCGAAATGCAGAACCTATCCAAAAGACACTATTTTTTATGGGATTGATTGGGCTGATGATCACCGCATTTACCGGAGCCAGTAGTTTCAAAAGGTTCCCATTCGTAAAATCTGTTCTGATCTTTGGTGTATTACTGGGTTTCTTCATCGTGATTGCCTGGCTATTGCTTGATGTTATGGATCTGAAAAGCTATAGAAAAGACACTATATTATTTATCAGTAGTGAAATAGAAATGGCACGAACTGTAATAGTTGGCCTGGCCATTGCCATGACTGGACTTTTAAGCGCGGCCTACTTTAAACTAAAAGAGAAAGAGGTGTAGTGATGCAATTTTATGACAATAAAAATATATATCTGCAGCTAGCCGAGAACCTGGTGGAGGGCATCGTGGAGGGCAAGCATCCGCCCGGCCAAAAGATCCCGTCGGTGAGGGAGTTGGCAGCTGAAGTAGGCGTAAACCCGAATACGGTGATGCGCACTTACAGCGAGTTACAAAGCAAGGGCATCATCGAAAACAAGCGGGGCATCGGCTACTTTGTAACCGCAGATGCCACTACCATCGTGTTGGAGCAAAAGCGGGAGGAATTTTTCCGTTCAGAGCTTCCCCGCATTCAAAAACAACTTGCTTTGCTGGGCATTGATTATCCTACCCTGCAAAAACATCTGGAAAACTTAAACAACGGAAACCATCATGAAAACAAGTAATGTCATTATAATATCTCTGATCAGCAGCTTGCTCCTAATTATTTTAACCGCCGCACTAGACTTAAAACTTTATGGGGAGTATCGTTCATGGAAAACAAATAAGCTATCAGTGGAAAAAAGTGCTTCCTTACAATCCATTAATCATATTGTGGTCAACGATATTTCAGTAACCATTGAGCAAACAGACATAAACCAAGTATCTGTGTTGTACAAGTTTTCTGAAGCATCTGAAGACAGGGCTGAATCTGAAAAGCTCATGCAGAACAGCCAAACGATTCCGGATCCTGTATTAAAAATATCAGGTGATACCTTATTCATCGATGAAGACATCGCACGTGGACAGGAAAATAATAATCATGTGTCAATCAGCATATCTGATCATCTACAGTCTGTTACTAGTAAGAACTCCAATATTACTATCAAAGGAGGATTGACAAAAAGTATTGATGTAGAAGGAAATAATTTATTTATTAGTGGAAGTAAAATTGAAAGACAGTTTTCACACATAGATTTAACTGCAAAAAATGCCAGAGTAAATATAATTACAGCTTTGGATACTCTCTCACTTCAATTAGAAAATAGCCATGCTGATATTAGAAATCCAGTGGGTTTTTTAAAAGCCAACCTTAAAAATAACACTAGATTAAATACACATGAAGCAAAATTTCATATGGATATTGAAAAAGATTTGTCAAGTAAAATACAAGTCTATTAATTAATATTGTAATAAGGAATCTTAAATTTTTCCCAATAAAAAGCCGGCAGGTTATTATTGAAATCCTGCCGGCTAATTTTACTACATGTTCAAACTATCTTGAAAAATACCAGCGGTTATCATTTGTTAACTATTTGCTTCCCGCTTAGCATTTATCATCCAAAAATTTTAATACATATCATCCATGTGCGGGGCAGCCTGAGCTGCTTTCTTTTCCGGAGCTTCAGAAACCACGCAATCAGTTGTGATCAACATACTGGCAGCGCTGGCAGCATTTTCCAAAGCTACCCGGGTCACCTTAGTAGGATCGATAACGCCGGCAGCAATAAGGTTTTCATATTCACCAGTGCCTGCATTGTAACCATAGTCTTCTTTGCCATCCATCACTTTTTGTATTACCACCGATGGTTCTACACCGGCATTGTAAGCAATTTGACGCAAAGGCGCTGCCAGTGCACGGCGCACAATATCAACACCAGTCTTTTGGTCTTCATTGGCAGTTTGCACATCATCCAGAGATTTAAGGGTACGCACGTAAGCAACACCACCGCCAGCTACTATGCCTTCTTCAATGGCAGCACGGGTTGCAGCCAGGGCATCTTCCACCCGGTCCTTTTTCTCTTTCATCTCTACTTCAGAAGCCGCACCTACATGAAGCACAGCTACTCCACCAGATAATTTGGCCAGTCTTTCCTGAAGTTTTTCTTTGTCGTAATCAGAAGTGGTGCTTTCTATTTGAGATTTGATTTGATTCACTCTGCCCTTGATCTGCTCTTTTTCACCACCGCCATTAACAAGTGTCGTATTATCTTTGTCGACACTGATTTTTTCAGCTTTGCCAAGCATTTCAAGCGTAGCATTTTCAAGTTTATAACCTCTCTCTTCAGAAATTACAGTACCTCCGGTGAGCACAGCAATATCTTCCAACATTGCTTTTCTACGGTCGCCAAAGCCCGGAGCTTTCACTGCTGCCACTCGCAAAGCACCTCTTAGTTTATTCACAACCAATGTAGCCAATGCTTCGCCATCAATATCTTCAGCAATTATAATCAATGGTTTGTTAGTTTGCGCGGCTTTTTCCAGGATGGGCAGCAAATCTTTCATCGTGCTTATTTTTTTATCATAAATCAGAATGAAAGGGCTTTCCAGCTCGGCCACCATTTTTTGCGTATCGGTTACGAAGTATGGTGATAAGTAACCACGATCAAACTGCATACCTTCTACCAGCTCAACTAAAGTGTCAGTGCCTTTGGCTTCTTCAATGGTTACCACCCCATCTTTACCTACTTTTTCCATAGCTTCGGCTATCAGCTGACCAATGGTTTCGTCACTGTTGGCAGAAATAGTAGCTATCTGCTTTATTTTAGCAAAGTCGTTACCAACTGTTTGAGATTGTGCTTGTAGCCCCTCTACTACTTTAGTTACGGCTTTGTCCAGACCACGCTTCAGGTCCATGGGATTAGCACCGGCCGCCAGGTTTTTTAAACCGGCATTGAAGATGGCCTGCGCCAATACGGTAGCAGTGGTTGTACCATCACCCGCTACTTTGGCAGTTTGGCTGGCTACTTCCTTCACCATTTGTGCTCCCATATTTGCTACAGGGTCTTTCAGCTCAATTTCTTTGGCCACTGTTACCCCATCTTTAGTTATGCGAGGTGCACCAAAGCTTTTACCTATAATCACATTTCTGCCTTTCGGCCCCAGCGTTACCTTTACTGCATTAGCCAATTGGTCTACACCACTTTTCAGGGCGTTTCTTGATTCGATATTGAAAATTATATTTTTTGCCATATTTTTTACAAAAATTTAGAGGTTAAACAATTGCAAAAATGTCTGATTCGCGCATGATGAGGTATTCTTTACCATCAACCGTTACTTCGGTACCAGCATATTTGCCATAAAGTACATTATCACCAGTTTTCACTGTCATAGGCTCGTCTTTACCGCCATTACCGACAGCTAATACAGTACCTCTTTGTGGTTTTTCTTTAGCGGTATCAGGAATAATGATACCGGAAGCAGTCTTTTCTTCGGCCTTGGCAGGTGCTACCAGCACTCTGTCGGCCAGGGGTTGCAAATTAATTTTTTCCATAGGATTATGATAAATAATATCTGTTTATACAGGCTGCCTATCGAATTAAGTGCCAATTAATTTTGGTAGATATTTAAGCCATAAAGGCAGGTTTTTACTGACAAAAGAGGTAAAATTTGGAAATTTACAATTCGTGAAGTATCCAAAAGCTAATTGCCATTTTGACTGATGCAGGAATTTTTGGCAGAATATATCCTAATTCTCCTTACCTATTTGATACCAAATCAATCGCTCAAAAGAACCTTTATCTAAGGCTCTCTGACCGGTGGGCATACTGTGAAAAAGAATGGATGCTGATTTATTCTAGAAGCCAGAAATCGATATAATATCCAATGAAACTTTTACTTATGATTTCCTCTCCAGAAAAACTACTACAATAAAATATCCAAAAGCTAAAATTATAGATATGTATGGATTTATGGTAGGATTAGGTAAAGGTAAATTTGCAGAAGTAGAATAATCAGGATCTTCTTTAAATATCTGTCCAAAGCCGGTACCTTTTAATAAGTATAGACGTATTTTAATTCCTGAATTTTGTAGCTATATAAATTCGTATGAAAGAGCATAAAAAGTACTGAAATAGTAAAAAAATGTGTACTTAATAAAATACAATTTATCACGGAAAATTACATTTGCTTATTCCCCCCCCCGTCTGCCTTCGGCAGACCTCCCCCTCCTTGATTAAGGAGGGGGAAAAGGACACCGTAGGTGG
>Ga0207419_1000968_pt1 | contig 23375 bp, 19 predicted proteins | sample ElkSloMetagenome_4_FD_184723 | JGI IMG/M metagenome (GOLD analysis project Ga0207419, IMG submission 184723) | Hot spring microbial communities from Elkhorn Slough, Monterey Bay, USA - MD2A (version 2) | ecosystem: Environmental > Aquatic > Marine > Intertidal zone > Estuary: Microbial mat ... | reverse complement strand
ATCTGCCGAAGCTGCGCCGTGGCGGCGGAGCTGTTGTCGCTGTCGACCCGATTGCCGAAGGCGTCGACGATTCGCAGGACCACGGGTGGATCGATCGCCTGTCCGACGTTCACGTCGCTGGGCTGAGTAATGATTTCAACAGCGGCGGCGCTCCCGGCGTCGAAGACGATCGTGCTCGAGGTGACGTTGTTGATGCTGGCCTGCGCGAACACTGGCGAATAACTACCGCTGGTCGTGGTCGTCATCTGGAAGATGGCGACGCCGAACTCGTCAGTGCTCACGCTGCTGGCAATAAAGTCCAGCCCGTCGCTGTTCTGAACGGTGACGTCGGCTGTCTCGACCGGATTGGCTAGGGCATCGAAGACGCTGACTTCGATGACGCCCACGTCTTGTCCATCAGCGATGTTTTCGGTCGTGACGGTAAAGGCGCTGAAATTCTCCGGCGCGCCCGCCACGAAGTCGAGGCCCACCTGGGCGGTGCTGCCGCTGGCGCCGATGTCGGGGGCTATGAACTCCGGCGTATAGCTGCCAGCGGCCTCCGCGCCAACGGTGCTGGCCAGAAATTCCACGCTCCCGTCCGGGCCGGTGACGCCGCTGCTAATGGCAAAGTTCAGGCCGTCCGTGTTACTGACTTGGACGGTCACATCAGGTGTCGGATTTTTGAACTCGTCCAGCGCTGTGACTCGGATTCGCGCCTGATCCACTCCGTCGGCAATGGGGGGCTGCGTATTGTCCAGGTTCGCCACGATGGACTGACCTTCGCCGATCACCGTCATGGTCGTGGTGTCGACGTCCCACTCGGCCAGACCCGCCGAACCTCGATCGATCGTCCCTGCAAAGAGTTGGATCTCGCCGCCAATCACCGAGTCGGTGAAGACGCGCCGAAAAATATCGAAGCGGATGGTCTCGCCCGCTGGAATACTGATATCCCGACCGCGAATCGACGGATCGTTCAGGCCGGGGGTTGCGTCCGCGCAGTCGGCATCACCCGTGCCGTTGCAGTCATAAAAACCGGCCTGCAGCTGACCGTCGGGGTAGAGCGTGACGTTACGAGGATAGAGTTCCTGAAAACCGACAGCCGTAGCATCCAGATTGCCGTTGTTCGTGATTTCGATCGAGTAGGTAACGGTCTCACCGGGACGAACGAAAGCGGGCACGTTGATAAAGTTGACGCTCAGGTCACTGAGGGCCTGAAACTGGTCTGCGAAGAGGCTGTCTTCTTCGTCCAAATCGCTGCTTGCAGTCGTGCCGTCCACGCCGAAGACGCCGCCGAATTCATAAAAGCAGGCACCGCTGCGAGGAACATCTACGGCAATTTCGTTCGACGCCAGTCGGTATTGAAGGAAGCTTTCCAAACCGAGAGCGTCGACGATCAAATCACCATTGCCATCGAGGAGCGTTAGAAGCAGTGCGGGATTGACGGGTGCCTCGGTCGAAGCGAAGCAGAACAGGGGACCGACGACATTGAAGTCGATGCTCCCGGTTGCCGAATCGTAGTTGAGGACTGGCGGTGCGAGAATGTCGAGAGATTTGCGCTCATCGAGCCTCAGCTGCAGCGGGCTGACATCGCCCTGCAGCAGATAGCTGGGAACAGACAGGCTGTCCTCCCCCGGCGTCTGTGCAACCGCAATCCCTGCGCTCAGGCCGAGGGCGCAAGCGACTGAGAAAATTTTGTTGAGTCTGAATGCCACGTTATCAAGCGATCCAAAAATTGCGTAGAGAGGACAGTTTACCGGAGCTGCATGTTTCAAAAACATTTAAAAGCATAAAAGTTGCGTTAATACAACTAGTTTAGGGCGATTTATTGGAGTTGTAGTTCAATTTTCCGGGCTTTCTTCGACCTCTGCCCAGGCGGCCCCGAGTCGTTCCGGGGAGACCTTGTGACGGGTGCCTAACTTCTGGGCAAAAACCTGAACGCGATATTCCTCGAGGAGCCAGCGGAAGCGATCCAGGTCCGGCGTGTAATCGCGGCCCTCACTGAGATGGTTCAAGTAGCGGTCCCAGTGAGGTTGGATCAGACGCATTCGATCGTGATCGCGACGGGGGTCGTACTCGATGATCTCGATTCGCTGAGCGATGGCTTCGAGGTAGCGAGGATAATCTTCTAGGTGCCTGGCGCTGATGTCATCGACGAAGCCGGCGTACATCAGATCGTCGAGCTGGGAGCGCAGGTCTTGGTAGGCTTGTGGCACGGCTTCGGCGAGGCTTTCGATCTGACGGTGCAGGGCGTGCCAGCGAAGCAGGCAGTCGTCGAGGGTGGCGCTGAGTTTTTGATAGCGCGCAATCAGGCTCTGCCTGACCTCATCGAGGAGTGCGTCCAGCGCCTGACGGTCGCGGGCTGACCAGGCAGGCTCGAGAAACTCGTAGAGGGTCATAGTGCGCAGGCGCTCGGTGAGCTCGCTGATATCTTCGATACGCGTCCAGGCGATCTGGGCTGGCTGGGACAGGCCGTTGTTTTTTCGAAGGTATTTCCACTTGTCGCTCAGGCCTTGGCGAAGGAGGACTGCCACGCCATCGAGATGAGCCTGTTCGGCGTCGGCGCGGCGGTCAAAAACGCGCACGCCGACGCGCTGGCCCTGGCCGACCAGCGCCGGCCAGGCGCGATGGCCGCCGCGGGTCTGGATCGTTTCCGGGAGTTGTGGAATTTCGTGAAGCTGCAGTCCGTCGCGCTGCCACTGCTCGGCCTGGCGGCTCATGAACTCCCGCCGTGCTCGCGCGGCGAAGCGTTCGGTCAAGTCGTTGATCCGACGGCTGGCACCGAGGAGCTCGCCGCCCTCATCGACGAGCTGAATTCGGATCCAGAGGTGCGGCGGCAGTTTCTCGAGCTGGAAATCATCATCGCCAATTTCCAGACCGCTCATGCGAGCCAGCTCCCGGGCGAGGGCGGCCTCCAGTGATTCGCCGAGCCGGCGCTGGTCCGGGTTGCGCCTGCGCTCATCCAAGGCCTCGTGGGCGGCTTGGGCGAAGTCCTTGACCGGAACGAGCGCCCGGCGCTGCGACTTCGGCAGGCTGCCGATCAGGGCCGCGATCTTGTCGCGCTCGAGGCCGGGAATCAGCCAGCTCAGGCGCTCGGGCGTGAGCTGATTGAGCAGGTGAAGGGGACAGCGCAGGGTCACGCCGTCGTCGTCCTCTCCCGGCTCGAAGCGATAGGTGAGGGGAAAATCCTCGCGCCCGATCTTGAGGTGGCTAGGAAAGGCGTCGCGTTCGGCCAGCTCCGCGTCGTCGCGCAGAAGCGTGGCGCGATCGTAGAGAAGCCGATCGCGTTCGCCTTGATCAAGCCTGCGATACCAAGCCGCAAAGGCTTTGGTCGTGAATAGCTTCGGCGGAATGCGCTCGTCAAAGAAGTGCTCTAGCTCGCCTTCGGCGGCCAGCACGTCGCGTTTTCGGCGACGGTGCTCATGGTCGCTGAGCTCGGCCTTGAGCGCCTGATTTCGCTTTACGAACTCCCCACGGTGATGAATCTCGCCGCGCACCAGGGCGTGGCGGATGAAGATTTGCCGCGCCGTGACCGGATCGTGCGGCCCGTAGTGCGTGCGGCGCTTCTCGACCAGGATCAGGCCGTGCAGGCTGATCTGTTCGTAGCCCATCACGCGGCCGGAGCGGCGGTCCCAGAATGGATCGTAGACCCGCCGCTTGATCAGGTGGGCGGCCTGCTGCTCGAGCCAGGCCGGCTCGATCGGCGCGACCATGCGGGCGTAGGTCCGTCCCGTTTCGACCAGTTCGCCGGCCATCAGCCAGCCGGGATTTCGCTGACCGAGCACCGAGCCCGGGAAGATCCGGAACTTGTGCCCGCGCGCACCCTGATACTCGCCCTTTTCCTGGTGCTGGCCGATCATGCCGAGCAGGCCGCTGAGCAGGCTGCGGTGGATGCTTTCGGCATCGTCGTCCTCGGCGTGCTTCAGCGGCCAGCGCTCGTCGCGGGCGATCTGGGCCAGCTGGCCGTGGAGCTGACCCCACTCGTGAAGGCGCGCCACGCTCAGAAACTGCTTCCGGGCCAGGCGATCGGCCTGGCTGCGGCTGTGATCCTTGCGAGTCGTCTGCCACCAGCGCCAGAGCTTGAGCAAGGTGAGAAAATCCGAGGTCGGCACCCGGAACTGCTGATGGGCCTGATCCGCGGCCTGCTGCTGATCGATGGGGCGCTCGCGCACGTCCGGGAGGCTGAGCGCGGCGATCAGCACGAGCGCATCGGCGAGGCAGCCGCGCTGGTGGGCCTCGATCAGGATCCGGCCGAAGCGCGCATCGACGGGCAGGCGCGCCAGCTGCTGGCCGACCTGGGTCAGGCGTCGCTTTTCCTCCTGCGCACCGTCGATGGCTTCGAGCTCCTGCAGAGTCTGCCAGGCCTCGCCGAGGAGGCGTCGCGGCGGCGGGTCGATGAAGGGAAAGTCCTCGGGGTCGCCCAGTCCGAGGGCAAGCATCTCCAGCACGACGCCGACCAGGCCGGCGCGCTGGATCTCGGGCTCGGTGAATTCCGGTCGACTGTCGAAATCGGCCTCGTCGAACAGGCGGATGCAGACTCCGGGCCCGACGCGGCCGCAGCGCCCGGCGCGCTGATTGCTGGCCGCCTGAGAGACCGGCTCGATCGGCAGTCGAAGCACGCGCGAGTGGGCCGCGTAGCGCGAGATGCGCGCTAAGCCGGAGTCGATCACGAAGCGAATGCCCGGCACGGTCAGGGAGGTTTCAGCAACATTGGTCGCCAGCACGATGCGCCGACCCGTGCCGGGCCGGAAAATCTTGTCCTGGCTGGCCGCGGGCAGGCGCGCGTAGAGGGGAAGGACCTCCGTGTGGGGCAGATTCTTGCGGCGCAGGGCGCGAGCCACTTGAAAGATCTCGCGCTCGCCGGGCAGGAAGACGAGCATGTCGCCCTGGGCGTCGATCCGTGTGGCGCGGTCAACGGCCCGAGCCACCTGGGCGGGCAGGTCCTCGCCCTCGCGAGGGTCCTGGTACTCAACGTCGACGGGATAACCCCGGCCCTCGACCTGGAGGACGGGCGCGTCGCTGAAGTGTTCCGAAAAGCGCTCGGTATCGATCGTCGCGGAGGTGATGATGAGTTTCAGATCAGGCCGCCGCGGGAGCAGATTTTTCAGATAGCCGAGGAGGAAGTCGATATTCAGGCTGCGTTCGTGGGCCTCGTCGATGATCAGCGTGTCGTAGCGATCCAGGCGCCGGTCGTGATGGACCTCGGCCAGCGCGATGCCATCGGTCATGAACTTGATCCAGCTCTGATCCGAGACCCGCTCGTTGAACCGCACCTGAAAGCCGACCACACCACCCAGCTCCGATTTCAGTTCCTCGCTGACCCGACGCGCCACCGAGCGTGCGGCGATGCGCCGCGGCTGGGTACAGCCGATCAGGCCCCGCTGGCCTCTTCCCGCGCGCAGGCAGAGCTGCGGCAGCCGGGTCGACTTGCCCGAGCCGGTCTCGCCGGCCACGATGATGACCTGGTGCTTCTCGATCGCCTCGACCAGCTCGTCCTCGCGCTCGCTGATCGGCAGCTCGGGCGCCGGATGCACCGAAGGCACCTGCGCGGCCCGCGCCCGGCGCTGGCTCAGCGACGATTCAAGGCGCGACTGATAGTCGCTCAGGAGCTTCTCGCGCTTGCCCTCCGGCCCGCGAAAGCGAAGCAGCTGCTTGCGCCGACGCTGCAGCCAGGGCAGGTCGCGCTGGAGGACTTTCGAGGGGTCTATGGGTTCCGCCGACATGCTTGCATTTTCGCAGATCGGTCATGCGAACGGTGTGGGCTGCCGCTCGATCCTGCAGCACGGTTAGGGCGCGATCCTTGGTGGTTCAGCGCTGCTTTCATTCGTATCAAACCACACGATTCGAAGCCTCTAGCAACCAAGGCCCATTTTATTAGTCACAGGAGGAAAGACGGGTCGAGTGATCAAATACTCAAAAGCGCTGAAAATAAAAATCCGCATTATTAATATTGAAATATAATGCTATTTGCATATACTGAGAATTTCGAGGGGTAATCGATTGGAGAGTTTCGTTATGAAATACTTCAAAAGATCATGTAAGGATATTTGTTCCCCGGCTCACATTGAGGCGTTTTCTCGAACGCTCTTGCTGTGCTGGCTTACGGCCTTCCCTTTATTCGCCTCGGGTAGCACTGGCGTTCCCCCGATTACAGTCTGCGACTATTGTCAGTCCGATGCGTCCTTTGCATCCGCTGCAGAGCAGGCCGCGCCCAACGGTGCGCCCGGCAACGGCAATATCGTGGTCTATCCGATGTACGTGATCAATCCGAGTTCCGACCAGATCCGCTATTTTGATGTCAACGTCTGGTACGACTGGGGAGACATGAATCCGCATTCCGCGCCAGACGGCACCGATGGTGACGAAGTTTCGGGAGCCTCATTGACTCAGGGAGGACTTCAGAAACTAGCGATTCAGCGGCTAGGAGATCCAGTTGAGCTACAGAGTATCAATGAAGGGCTTCAGGCAGTTGAAGAATTCGCGGCCTCGCTTTTGGGCGAAATTGACTCTCGCGATATTCCGAATGCGCCAGACTCAGCCATTGATCTGGCGGGTCCTGGCATCGCAGATGTAACGCGCGATACCTTCGAAGAAGGTCTAACGCTCGCCTTTGACTCAACCTGGGGTCAGATTCGTTTTGGGTTGACTGAAGCGGGTCGGCGTGTTGGTGATCGGCTTTTAGGGAGTGGAGGAACGATTAATCCAAACACAACGGTTAGGGTGAATTTTCCCGACGGCACGTATGCTCGCGTTCCTGTTGAAAATGTAAGCACCGATATTTTTGGGAATGTTGATGTGGAATTCGAGGTCGATCAAAGCAGACTCTTGTTTTCCGGAGGAGTAAGGATTCCAAATGAACCAGAGGATCTGAATACCACTTTTGAGGAGCCAGCGTATTTCAACAGCTTGCTTGGCCTGGCCAATAGAATGGGTCTCAACACTAGTGGATTTACGCCATCGAGCAGCTGTGCCCGCATGGCGTTTATCTTTATTGATGACGTGTTGATGTCCGTCCAGTGTCTCCGAGACTAGAGCGCTCAGGGCTGATGGTTGAACGACGGAACGGATGGTGTCCTTGCCCCAACGGGACGAGGGCACCGATTAAATACGCGGTGGCGCTCAGTTTAGCGATGTTTGCCTCCGCCCAGGCCAACGCCGAACTCGCCGTGCCGCCGCTGACCGTGTGTCTCGACTGCCGATCGGACGCCTCCTTTACCTACCATGCCGAGCAGAGCGCGCCGTACTGGGCACCCCACGATCAGAGCACGGTCGTTCACCCGATGTATGTGATCGAGTCGTGGCGAGGCGAGACGCGGTTCTTCGATGTCCAGACCTGGTATGACCTGGAGGGCATCAACGTGGACGACCTGCCCGATCCTTCCACGGTGGAAGGATTCTTCACCCCGCGGATCCTGCTGGGATCGCTCCGTCGCCATGCCGAGCCGGCGAGCGGCGATGCGGCGGTCATGAGAGATATCCAAGCCGCCCACGAAGCCGTACGTCGCTTTCTCGGGGCAATCGTTCACGTCGATTTCAGCGGTCAATCCTGGCATTACCAATCCGTGATGGACCTGATCGGCGGTGAAGGTTACTCGTCATTGCAGCAGCGATCGTTCGAGAATATTCTCGCCAAGCATTACCAAACGATCTGGGAGGAGCAGTCTGCTGAACTCAGTGAGCGCGTGGTGACCATTGCTCGCTACCTGATCTCGCAGTCCAACTACATTGCCCGCCACAGCAGATTCCAATTGACGTTCCCTGACGGCACACAGGTACGAGGGGATTTGAAGGATCTCGATGCAACGAGCGGTGCGATCTACGCGGACCTGGAGCTGTCGATGGACACCGCGGTGTTTTCCGACAGCCCGACATCCTTGATGGTCGTGCCTACCCATCCTGGTCATTTCCCAGGCCTGGAGTACAGCCCGGTTCCTCGGCCTGAATCTTTCATTCCGATGCTGGAGCGCCTCGGCATCGACTTGACCGACTTTCGGACATCAACCGCCTGTAATCCCATGCGCTTCGAAAAGCGCTCTGACGGTACGGTTGCCGTGGTCTGCCCGGGCGCTGAGGCCTGACGGCAGCCCGATAAGCGCCCGGTCCCTCGCGGCAAGGCCGCGAATCGGACGATTGCGCTGTTGTCTCGCCCCGCGCAGTCGTGCGAGCATGCGCCTTCAGCAAGGGGCTTAGAAACAAAGCAGGTTTGATCATGCATCGAGCGTGGGGCGTTTTCCTCTCCTTCCTGAGTCCGGCGCTCATGGCCCAGGCCAGTCTGCCCGGCTACTTCGACGAGATCGACGGCCGCCTCATCATCGAGGCCGAGTCGATCGGTGCCTTGCCTGCCTCGTGGCAGAACAGAGCCACGACCAAAGCGCCGGATCTCTCTGATCCCGGGGCGGCGACGGGTGGGGATTTCATCATCTGGGAGGGGAGCCAGTCCCTGAACAACCCGGGCAACGGCCTGCTCGTCTACCCGATCCGGATCAATACGCCCGGTGAGTACCGCTTCTGCTGGCGCTCGCAGGTCAGCAACGGCACCTCGCCGACCGACCACAACGACAGCTGGCTGAAGATCGACGCCGATGCGTTCTTCGGGCGCAAGGGCAACGGCAACGTGGTGTGCCCGAAGGAGTTCGATCCGCAGGAGAACGACTGCGAGGGCGGGCAGCCCAACGGCTCGGGGCGCGACGGCTGGTTCAAGGTCTACTCCAGCGGCACCACCGACTGGACCTTCTCGAGCCGGACGAGCGATAACGATGCGCATCAGATCTACGCGCGCTTCGACGCCCCCGGGGACTACGCGATCCGCGTCTCGGCCCGATCCAGCTTCCATGCCCTCGACCGCTTTACCCTGTCGTCGTCGCTCAGCTGCGAGGAGAACCTCGATCTGCCCGAGTCCGTCTTTATCAATCAGGATCGACTCTTTTCTGATCGTTTCGAGGCTTTGCTTTGATCCTTCGGGCTTGAACGCTGGGGCGTTACAATCGCTGCTTTCCAGATGATCCGGTTGTCTCGGACATGAATTTCAAGAGCGATAACGAAGCCCCCGCGCACCCCCGCATCATGGAGGCCCTGACCGAGGCCAACGCAGACTATGCGGCGGCGTACTCCGACGACCGCTACAGCCGAGAGCTGAACGGCCGTCTCTCGGAATGGTTCGGCACCGAGTGTCATGTCCTGCCGATGTCGACGGGCACGGCAGCCAACTGCATTGCCTTGGCCGAGATCATTCCGCCCTGGGGGGCGGTGATGTGCCATCAGGCGGCCCATATCCACAACGACGAGGGCGGGGCGCCGGAGTTCTACACGGCCGGGGCCAAACTGATGCCCCTGGCCGGGGACCATGCCCGCCTCGACCCGGAAATCCTGGCGCGGGCTATCGACTCGGCTGGCGTCCACGGCGTCCACAACGTCAAACCCTCGGTGGTGTCGATCACCCAGGCGACCGAATGCGGCACCTGCTATCGCCCGGACCAGATCAGCGCTATCGCCGAGGTGGCTCACGGGCGCGGCCTGCCGCTGCACATGGACGGCGCGCGCTTTGCCAATGCCCTGGCCTGGCTGAATGCCTCGCCGGCCGAGGTGACCTGGCAGGCGGGCGTGGACGTGCTGAGCCTCGGCCTGACCAAGAACGGGGCCCTGAACGCCGAGGCCCTGGTGGTCTTCGGGCATCCGGAATGGCTGGAGGGACTCGAGCGCCGGCGCAAGCGGGGCGGCCATCTGCTCTCGAAGATGCGCTACGTCTCAGCGCAGATCCTGGCCATGCTCGATGACGATCTGGCCCTCGATCTGGCCCGAAGCGCAAACGGTCGCGCCGCCGAATTGGCCGCGGTCATCGAGGCCAGCCCCATCGCGTCATTGAAGTGGCCGGTCGAGGCCAATGAAGTCTTCATCCAGGCCGAGGCCAGCACCCTGCAGGCGCTCAAGGACCAGGGCTTCGAATTCCATCTCTGGCCCGGCTACACCGATGTCGGCCGACTGGTCTGCTCCTGGACCACTGAACCCGATCAAATCAAAGCCCTCGCCCAGGCCCTGTCCGACCTGAACCCTGAACCCTGAACCGGTCTTTTCTGTCTTTGCCTTGAGCCTTGAGCCTTGAGCCTTGAGCCTTGAACCTTGAACCTTGAACCTGCTTTCTAAAGCCTAAACTCCTGCCCCAAATACACGTTCCTGACGTTCTCGTCCGCCAGCACCTCCTCGGGCTTACCGTGCGTCAGCACTCGGCCCTCGCTGATGATGTAGGCCCGATCGCAGATGCCTAGGGTCTCGCGCACGTTGTGGTCCGTAATCAGAATGCCGATGTGGCGCTCGGTCAGCTGCTTGACGATGCGCTGGATTTCGCCGACGGAGATCGGATCGACGCCGGCGAAGGGTTCGTCGAGGAGGATGAAGTTCGGATTGCCGGCCAGGGCGCGGGCGATTTCGACGCGCCGACGCTCACCGCCTGACAGGGACACGCCCATCTGATCAGCCAGGTGCGAGACGTGGAAGTCGTCCATCAGGCGGCCCAGCTCGTTTTTTCGCTGCTCGCGGTTGAGGTCCTTGCGCAGCTGCAGGATGGCCAGGATGTTGTCCGACACCGACAGCTTGCGGAAGATCGAGGCCTCCTGCGGCAGGTAGCCGAGTCCGCGACGGGCTCGCTGGTGCATGTTGGCCTTGGTCAGGTCGGTTTCGCCGATGCGGATTCGACCGCCGTCGGCCGCGACCAGGCCGACCACCATGTAGAAAGTTGTCGTTTTGCCCGCGCCGTTCGGTCCCAGCAGCCCAACAATTTCGCCGCGCGCAACTTCGAGCGAGACGTCGTGGACCACGGCGCGGCCGCGGTAGCGCTTGACGAGTTGCTCGGCGGTTAGCATCGGGCGTCAGTTATCCCCATCGTTCGTTTCTGGAACGGTGTCATCGATTGAGGTCTCAGGAGGCTCGGAGGCTTCGTTCGAGTCGGCCATCTCCATGTCAGCCGCGCCGTCGTCGGCCGCCTCGATCACCTGCTGCGTTGCCGATTCTGCGGTCGCCGGGTCAATCAGCAATCGAACGCCGCCACCGCCGGCGAGGCTTTCCGTGTCCAGGTCGTAGACAAGCTGACGGCCACTGAATTGCCCTTGAACGTTCCGAATCTCGGCGTTGCCTCGCATCGTGATGAGGTTGGAGGTGAAGTCGTATTCGATCTCGTCAGACCGGCCGTCGACTGCCGTGCCGTCCTCGAGGGTGTCGTTCCAGCGCGTTGGCGCGCCATAGAGTTCGATTCGCTCGACTTCGCCCGATTCGGCGTTGAAGGAACGGGCCTCATCGGCGAATACGCTCAGGGTCCCCCGGACAATGCGCACGTTGCCGGTCAGCACGTAGGCGCCGGTGGAAACATCGTAGCGGCCGTCCTCACTGATGACTTCAATCGGAAGTTCTTCTTGCGTCGGCTGAGCGAGGGTCAAGGGGCTGTTCAGTGCCAGTAAAATCACCAACACGCCGACCTGACGAAGGCACTTCAAGCCGTCAGCGATCGGAGCTGGCCGTCTGGGAGATGATATGTACATCATTGCTTAGTTCAACGATTTCACTGTCGAGTTGAATCATCAGACCACCAGCGGTGAGTTCAGTGCCCGGCTGGGTCAGGTCCACTGGCACGTCGGCGGAGATTGTACGCGCTGGGCGCTGGTGCTGCAGGGCCTGGGAGGTCACCGTCAATCGACCGTCCGGGCCGTCGCGCCAGAGCTCGACCGCATCAATCAGGTACAGCGTGTCGAATTCGCGCTCGAAGCGGCCCTGCTTCGCGCGCCCGTTCCAGGGAGCGGCTTCGGTGTCGATCAGGAAGATCGGATCGGTCAAGGTGACGACGCGCGTTTCTGCATCGTGCTCCAGGCCGGGGCCTTCGATCAGCAGTTCCGGGCGCCCTTGCTCGTCATGGAAGCGGGCCTTAAAAACCTGCAGGCGATAGTCGAGGCGGGTGTCGGGCGGGGTCACGGTGGGGGCAATCACCCGTTCGGTCGGCAGCCACCAGCGAAACAGCACGGCGGCGGTCAGGACGACGGCGCCGACCAGGACCATGCCGCGCTTCAAGAAAAGGACCCCAGCCAGGCCTCCAGCTGACCGTGGCCTTCAAGTATCAGCTCACACACCTCGCGCACGGCACCGCATCCGCCCGCTTGCTGACAGCGAAAGTCGGCACGCTCGAGGATACGGTGGTGGGCATCGGCCGGGGCACAGGTCAGGCCGCAGCGGCTCATCGCCGGCCAGTCGACGAGGTCATCGCCGGTGTAGGCGGTCTGGTCTTCGTCCAGCGCCAGCTCGGCCAGCAGCTCATCGAGGGCGCCTGATTTATCGCGGCGGCCCTGGAGCAGGTAGGCGATGCCCAGCTCGCTCATGCGCCGCTCGACGATGGTGGATTGGCGGGCGGTGATCACCGCGACCTCGATCCCATGCTGGCGCAGGGCCTTCAGGCCGAGCCCGTCGTGGCTGTGGAAGCTTTTGATTTCAGCGCCGTCGCTCGTGTAGCTGATGCGCCCGTCGGTCATCACGCCGTCGACGTCGAAGACCGCCAGGCGAATCGCCTTGGCTTTCGGGAAGATCATCTGCCGTTCTGCGCTCATTCAGACCACGCCGGCCTGGAGCAGGTCCTGAAAGTTCAGGGCGCCGACGAGGCGGCCGTCGCCATCGGTGACCAGCAGGCCCTGAATTCGTTTTTGCTGCATCAGTTCAACGGCCGCCGCGGCCAGGGCGTCGGGCTGAACGGTCTTAGGCTTGGCGGTCATGATCCGGCGAGCCGGGAAATGCTTCAGGTCGCTGATTTCCTCGACGTGGCGGCGGATATCGCCATCGGTAATGACCCCGACGGGCCGCCCATCCTCATCGACAAGCGCGCAGAGACCAAGGCGCGAGCGGGTCATCTCGATGATCGCCTCGCCCAGGCTCGCCGACTCGGGGACGCGGGGCAGGGCCTCATCTCGATGCATCAGGTCACTGATGTGCAGCAGGAGCTGCTTGCCCAGCTTGCCGCCCGGGTGCGAGCGGGCAAAATCCTCGGCGGTGAAGCCGCGTGCGTCGAGGAGGGCGATGGCCAGGGCATCACCGAAGGCGAGCTGGGCCGATGTCGAGGCCGTCGGTGCCAGGCCCAGGGGACAGGCTTCCTGGTCGACGGAGGTGTCGAGGTGCAGGTCGGCGTGGCGGGCCAGGGACGAGGCCGGGTTGCCGGTCATGGCGATGAGACTCACGCCGAGACGCTTGATAATCGGAAGCAGCTTGAGCAGTTCTTCGGTTTCGCCCGAGTTCGAGATGGCCAGAACCAGGTCGTCGCGCTTGATCATGCCCAGGTCGCCGTGGCTGGCCTCGGCCGGGTGAACGAAGAAGGCCGGGGTGCCGGTCGAGGCCAGGGTGGCGGCGATCTTGTGGCCGATGTGGCCGGACTTGCCCATGCCCAGCACGATCAGGTGGCCCTGAATGTCGAGGATGCGGCGACACGCATCGACCAAGGTCTCGTCCATGCGCTCGCTCAGCGCGAGAATGGCTCTGGCCTCCGTCTCGAGGACTTCGCGGGCGGCGGCAATCAGACGCTGTGCGTCGATCGTGGGGGCGTTCATCAGCTCAGACCCTGGTGGATGATGATGCTTTGGTAAGTCAGGAAGGTCAGCAGCATCATCGCGGCAACGGGCCGGGTGATCATGCCCGGTCCGTTGCGGCGGGCGACGGCCAGAAACAGGAACAGGGTCAGCGCGAACATCACGCTGACGTCGCGGTAGAGGAGTTCGGGCTGGATCGACATGGGGGCGATCAGGGCCGCAATACCCAGCACGCCGAGCAGGTTGAACATGTTCGATCCGAGGATGTTGCCGATCGCCAGATCGTCCTCTTTCTTCAGGGCGCAGGCCGCGGCCGCGGCGAGCTCCGGCAGGCTGGTGCCGAAAGCGATGATGGTCAGGCCGATCAGGGCGTCGGAAACACCCAGGATGCCGGCCAGCGTTGTCGCGCCCTCGACCAGGATGTGGGCGCTGAGCGGTAGCAGCACCACGCCCAGCACGGTCCAGAGGATGGCCTTGCGCGTCGAGACCCCTTCGGGCACTTCTTCCGTCAGGCTGGCCGCCATCGGGTCGGAGCCCTCCGAGCGCACGCCGAGGTAGATCATGCCGCCGACCAGCGCGAACAGGCCGGCGATCAGGACAATGCCGTCGATCTGGCTGAGCTGGAAGTTCAGCATCAGGGCGAGGGTCACGATCATGATGACGGCAAGGACCGGGAATTCGCGTCGCAGCGTGACCGATTCGACTTTGAGGGGATAGATCAGGCCGGTAATCCCGAGAATGAGACCGATGTTGGCGATGTTCGAACCGATTGCATTGCCGATCGCCAGGGACGGGGCACCGCGAACCGAGGCCATGGCGGAGACCAGCATTTCCGGCGCCGAGGTGCCGAAGCCGACGATCGTCAGGCCCACGATCAGGGGTGAGACACCGAGATTCCTGGCCAGGGCGGATGCACCGGAGATGAGACGATCGGCAGCCCAGATCAACAGGACGAAGCCCGCAACGATTTCGAGCAGTGCGATGGCGAGAGTGCTAGTCACGTGCGGATCAGGATGGGATCACGAATTGTTGTGAATCGTCGAATCGTCGAATCGGAAATCGGCAAGGGTTCATGCATCGTCTTCGAAAAAACTGTGGGCTCGGTGCAAAACGTGTCTCCAGATCGCCGCTGGCGACAATGAGCGCGGTCAGGCAGGCGCCATGCGCTACACTGTCGGGCTTGGGAAGCCGCCCCTAGTATGCGGCGCTCTCAAGCCTTCTTTGAGCCTCCTGCGAGGCCCGATCGACGAGCGAAAGCATGGACCCAAAAGCAATCGAACAGCGTATTCTACAGGCATTACCCGCGGCGCGCGTTAGCGTTATCAGCGACGATCAGGTTCATTACACGGCCCGGATCGTCAGCGAGGATTTCGATGGCTTGAGCCGGATCCAGCGCCACCGACGCGTTCATTCGGCGATCGGTGAGGAGCTCGGCCGAGAGATTCACGCGCTCAGCCTCGAGCTGAAGACCCCGGCCGAAGCCGAGGATTGAGCTGCGCATGGCGCGTATCCAGATTTCCGGTGGACAAGCGCTCAACGGCACCGTAGAGATTTCCGGCGCCAAGAATGCGGTTCTGCCGATCCTCATGTCGGCCCTGCTGACCGGCAAGCCCTGCCGGCTTACCGGCGTGCCGCATCTCAAGGACGTCACCACAACGATCGAGCTGCTCGGCCACCTGGGCGTGGTCGTCTCGCTCGGTGACGACGGCGCCGTGAGCCTCGACGCAGGCGACCTCCAAGGCTGCGTCGCGCCCTATGACCTGGTCAAGACCATGCGCGCCTCGATCCTGGTGCTGGGGCCTCTGCTGGCGCGAACGGGCGAAGCCAAGGTGTCCCTGCCCGGGGGCTGCGCGATCGGCGCCCGACCGGTCAATCTTCACCTCGACGGATTGATCGCCCTGGGTGCCGATGTCAGCGTTGAGGCCGGCTATATTCACGCCTGGGCCGACCGGCTTCGGGGAGCGCGGATCGTTTTCGATACGGTCACCGTGACCGGCACGGAAAATCTGCTCATGGCGGCCTGCCTGGCCGAGGGCACCAGCGTGATCGAAAATGCGGCGCAGGAGCCCGAGGTGGTCGATCTGGCCGAATGCTTGATCAGCATGGGTGCCCGGATCAGCGGCCACGGCAGCAATACGATCACCGTTGAAGGTCGGCCCGAGCTGGCCGGCTTCGACTATCGCGTCGTGCCGGATCGGATCGAAGCGGGCACTTTTCTCGTCGCCGCGGCCATGACCGGCGGTCGGATCCGCGCGATCAATGCGGCACCCCAGACCATGGATGCGATCCTGGCCAAGCTGGAAGACGCGGGTGCGCATCTCTCCACGGGCCCGGACTGGATCGAACTCGACATGCGCGGCGAGCGGCCGCGCGCGGTCAATATTGCCACCGCGCCCTATCCGGGTTTTCCCACCGACATGCAGGCCCAGTTCTCCGCCCTGAATTCCATTGCCGAGGGAACCGGCGTTGTTCGTGAAAACGTCTTCGAGAATCGCTTCATGCACGTCCAGGAGCTTCAGCGTTTGGGTGCCGACATGCGCGTCGAAGGCAATACGGTGATCATTCGCGGGGTCGAGCGCCTGACCGGTGCCCCGATCATGGCCACGGATCTTCGCGCCTCGGCCTGTCTCGTGCTCGCCGGCCTCGTGGCTGACGGCGATACGATCGTGGATCGCGTCTATCACATCGATCGGGGCTACGAGAACATCGAAGAGAAGCTCAGCCAGCTCGGCGCTAGCATCCGCCGTTTACCTGTCTGAGCCCCCACACGAGGGCGTCCTTCCCTCGGCCTCCTGTGACGAGTGGCACAGTCAATCGCACCCTGCGGGCGGGTACAATACGCGCCTACCGTAGCGATGCAATGGACTGGATAAGCAATGTCTCTGAACCTCGATCAGGCCCGCTTCAACATGGTTGAGCAGCAGGTCCGCACCTGGGACGTGCTCGATACGCGCGTGCTCGATATTCTGGGAGACGTGCCGCGGGAGGACTTCGTGCCGACGCGTTATCGCAAGCTCGCCTTTGCCGATCTGCGCATTCCGCTCGACAAGGGTCAGGTCATGATGAAGCCTCTCGAAGAGGGGCGGGCGCTCCAGGCTCTGGAAATCGAGCCGGGACAGCGCGTCCTGGAGGTGGGCACGGGTTCGGGTTTCTTGGCGGCCTGTCTGGCCGGCCTCGGCGCCCAGGTCGTGACCCTGGAAATTCACGCCGAGTTGGCAAACTCCGCGGCCCAGCGGTTGAAAAAGCAGGGCTTCGACCAGGTCGAGGTGATTCATGCCGACGCGTTCGGCGATTTTGCTCCGGAGCAGCCGGTGGACGTCATCGTGGTCACAGGGTCTTCGCGACAGGTGCCGGAAGCGTTCGGCGGCTGGCTTCGTCCCGAGGGTCGGCTGTTTGCCGTTCGCGGTGACAGTCCGGCGATGGAGGCAGTCTGCCTGACGCGCCGGGGCCAGCGCTGGTCCGATGAGAGCTTGTTCGAGACCGATCTGCCGCGCTTGATCGGCGCCGAAGACGTGGCCCAGTTCGAATTCTGATCGCAAAGCCGATTTTCGGCCCGAGACCACAAAACGGCCCTGGGGCCACGAAATTATGATCCCGTCGGGCCGGAAGCAATGGGCCCCCGAATTTGGAAACGACTATGAACAATAAGATTCTGACTGCCGCGCTGTGCTTGACGTTGGCACCCTTCGCCCAGGCGGTCGACCTGATGGGCGTCTACGAGCTAGCTCGCAACAATGATGCGGAGCTGCGCGCCGCAGAACTTCGTCTTCAGGCCGCAGAGCAGGGTCCGGTTATTGCCCGGTCCACGCTGCTGCCGAGCATTACGGCCTCTGTCGGCCGTACGATCGGCGAGGGGACGGTCACGATCGCCGGCACGGAGCTTCCGACAGAGGATAACGACGACGAGCGCTACGCGATCAATCTGCGGCAGTCCATTTACGACGATGCGAACTACGGCCGTCTGGACCAGGCCGAGGCTCAGTTCACTGTCGCCCAGGCGCAGTACGCCCAGGCCTGGCAGGACTTTCTCCTACGCGTCAGCGAGCGCTACTTCGACGTTCTCACGGCCCTTGACTCGGTGCGTTTCGCGCGCGCTGAGGAAACCGCACTTCGCCGTCAGTTCGAGCAGGCTGAGCAGCGCTTCGAGGTCGGCCTGGCCGCCGTGACCGATGTGCATGAAGCAAGAGCGACTTTCGATGCGGCGCAGGCCCGAGTGATTCTGGCCGAAAATGCCGTCGAGGATGCGCGCGAAGCGCTGCGGGAAATCACCGGCACCCTGTTCGAGGAATACGCCCGCCTGCTGGAGGATCTGCCCCTCGATATCCCGGAGCCGGCGTCCTCGGAGGACTGGGTGGCGATCGCCATGGAGACCAGCCCGGCGGTCCTGCAGCAGATGGGTCAATTCGCCACCGCCGAAGCCGATCTTCGCATCGCCCGGGCCGGACATTTTCCGACCCTATCCCTGACCGGGAGCTACACGCGCAACGTCAACAACGAGTTCGTTGGTCGTGATCCCGCGACGCAGGAGCCCCTGGGATCAGCGGAACTGAGTATCGACGGCTGGAGCCTCGGGCTGCAGCTCGATGTCCCGATCTTCCAGGGATTCGCGACGCAGGCCCAGCGACGCCAGGCTGGAACCAGCCTGCGCGCGGCGGATCAAACCCTTGACCAGACCGAGCGCCTCGTCGTTCGCCAGACCGAGAATGCGTTTCGCGCGATCGTTGCCGGCGTGCGCGAAGTGCAGGCTCGCCAGCAGGCGCTGGTGTCAGCGGAATCCGCGCTCGAGGCCACCAACGCCGGCTTCGAAGTCGGAACGCGAACGATCGTCGACGTTCTGCTGGCCGAACAGCGCTTCTTCCAGGCGGAGCGGGATTTCTCCCAAGCGCGGCATACGTTTATTTTGAACCAGCTTAGGCTGAAAAACGTGGCCGGTCAGATCGAAGAGGAGTCGCTCGTCGAGGTCAATCAGCTGCTGCGCTGAGCTTCGTCCAGGAACGGTCGGATAGCGCTAAGGGTCGAGGATAGGGCGCCCCGCTCGGCCTCGATAACGCCGAGCGCCGCCCGTCCCTTTTCAAGCGCCAGCGCCGGATCGCTCCAGTAACGCGCGACGGCATCGGCGAGTTCGTCGGAGCTCTCGACTCGGAGCAGGGCCTGGACGGCGTCAAGGGCGTCCGCCATGGCACGCTGATTATCCAGATGAGGCCCGGATACAACCGGCTTGCCCAGGGCGGCGGGTTCTAAAAGGTTGTGGCCCCCGATCGGGACCAGGCTGCCGCCAACGAAGGCGACGGAGCCGGCGCCGTAGCAGGCCTGGAGGACGCCTATCCTGTCTACCAGCACGACCCGGCTGCGGGGATCAAGCGTTTCGTCAAGCCGCTGGTGATCGATGCCTTCGGCCGTCATTCCTTCGCTCAGCTCATCGCAGCGCTCCGGATGTCTCGGCGCAAGGACTAATAGCGCATTCGGATGCCCGGTCAGGAGCTTGCGATGGGCATCGAGAATCATGGTCTCTTCGCCTCGGCGCGTGCTGCCGGCCACCCAGGCTTTACGTTCACCCCAGCGAGCTCTGAGTGTCTGGGCGGTCTGGAGCAGGTCGCCGGGCAGCGGGGCATCGAATTTAAGGTTGCCGGCGATCTCGGCGCGGGCGGGATCGAGGCCGAGCTCGATCAACCGCTCGCCATCTTCCTGACTCTGGCAAAGGGCCCTTTCGACGCGGCCGAGGCTCTGCGAGAACAGTGACCGAAACCGCCGTGATCGCCTCAGACCGCGCTCACTCAGCCGGGCGTTGATCAGCAGCAGGGGGACGCCGCGCTTGCTGCACTGCTCGAAAAGCACGGGCCAGATCTCTGTTTCGGCAATCAGGGCGATGGACGGGGCCAGCGTGTCCAGCCAGCGGGCGCAGGCCGCGGGGGTGTCGACGGGCAGAAACCGGTGCTCGACCTCGCCGCCGAAGCGCCGATGGACCTGCTCCGCACCGCTTCGAGTGAAGGTGCTGACCACCAGTGGCCGGGTGGCATAGCGTCGCCGCAGAGCCTTGATCAGGGGGCTGATGGCGTTGACTTCGCCGACGGAAGCAGCGTGGATCCAGATCGGTGCCTGGCCACAGGCCTCGATATGGCCGCGACGCTGCTGGCGATCCATGCGCCGAGCCTTCGGGTCGGGCTCGCCGCGCTGTAGGCGTCGGATCAGCAGCGGGGCGAAGAGGCGCGAGAGCGCGCGGTAAAGGATCATGGGCCGGCAGTGTACCCGAGGGCGACAGAAAACGGATAATGAGGCCATGGCCACCCTGTCTCCGATTGCCACCCATCTTGCGCTGCTGCCGGCGCGGCTACTGGGCCGACTTCCGATTGCGATCAGCCGGGCTTCGATGCGCTTGCTGGCGCCGCTGATCGAGGGGCTGATGCGCCGGCGCCGGCATATCGTGGATCGGAATCTCGAGCTGTGTTTCCCGGCCTGGAGCGCGGACGAGCGCCGCGCCCTGCGGCGTGCGCATTTCATTCAGGTTGCCGAGGCGGTGGCCGAAACCGCCTTCTGCTGGTGCCGGCGCCGGCCGCTGGGGGCCGCTCACGGCGAGGTCGAGGGGCTGGCGCATCTGGAGTCCGCCCGCGCCGAAGGTCGGGGCGTTCTGCTGGTGACGGGGCATACCACCTGCCTGGAGATGGGAGCGCGTCTGTTTGCCGAGCGGGTCGAGGCCCGCGGCGTGTACCGCCCCCTGCGTAACCCGGTTCTCGACCGTTTCCAGAATCGGGGCCGGGCGCGCTACGGGCCGGGCATGATCCCGCGCGATCAGCTCAAATCCATGATCCGCTTCCTGCGCGCCGGCGAGGTGGTCTGGTACGCGCCGGATCAGGATTTCGGGCCCGAGCGCAGCGAGTTCGTCTCCTTTTTCGGGATGCCCACGGCCACTACCCGCGGCCTGCTTGATCTGGCTCGGCTGGGCCGTGCAAGCGTGGTGCCGATGTACCCCTTCAAGGACGCCGAATCCGGTCGAGTGACCGTTCGGGTATTTCCCCCGCTCGTCGGCGTGCCGAGCGCCGACGCGGCGCAGGATCTCCAGCAGTACAGCGACTTTCTCGAGCAGCAGATCCGGCGCTCGCCGGCGCAGTACTGGTGGCTCCATCGCCGATTCAAGAGCCGGCCCCCCGGTGAACGGGATCGCTACATCTGACCGTCCTTCGAGAGTTGGCGCAGCTGCGCGTACTTATCGAAGGTGTAGCGGGCGTACAGGGCACTCAGGACCCAGCCGGCGCGCCCGTCGAGGATCGCCAGGCGCAGGAGCATGTTGTCCAGCCAGTTGAAGGCGCCTCGGATCGCAGGTGTCAGCGGACTGCGAACGCGCCGTCCTTTCGCGTGCCGCTCTCTCGCCTGCAGGCTGGCATAGCGCCGCAGCTTCGAGCGGGCGTGGGCACGATCACGGTAGACGAAATGCTCGAGGGGGCCCTCCAGGCGGCCCACCCCTGCGCCCGACTCCAGGACCACGCGCTCGTGCACCGTCACCGGGGTGAAGCGAGCGAAGCTCCGCTGGAACAGTCGCAGCGGTGCCCGCGACCAGTGGCCGTGAGCCAGGGTGGCGCCAAAGGCGTGGGTGCGCCAGGGCAGGCAGTAGCCGCCGAATTCGGGCTGGCGTGCGCTGAGAACAACGTCGATCTCGCGTCGCAGTCCATCGCTGACGGCCTCGTCAGCGTCGAGGGACAGAACCCAGTCGCCGGTGGCCCGCTCCAGAGCGCGCTGCTTCTGCAGTCCGTAGCCCGGCCAGTCGGTTTCAAAGACTTGATCGGTATAGCGGCGGCAGCGTTCGACCGTATCATCGCTGCTGCCGGAATCGAGCACGATGATTTCCTCCGCCCAGCCGCTCACCGAGCCGAGGCAGCGGTCGATTTCGCCCGATTGGTCCTTGCAGATGACGATCACGCTCAGGCGATGCCTTCGTCTGCTGGCCTGGTCGAGCGCAAGATCGCGTCGGGCCGAGCGCAGGCCAAGGGGTAGGGCCGCGAAGAGGCCGAACCAGATCACACCGATATTGCGCTCGAAGAGCGATTCGCCGAGGCCGAGTACGGCCAGCGTCGTCAGGCCGGCGAGGCCCGACCAGGCGAGGTGGCGGCAGGGCCTCGGCCCCTGGCCGAGGGCTGAGGTGAGGTGTTTCAGCAGCGCACCGAAGAGCAGAATTACGCTCAGGATGCCGAGGGGGCCGGCCCGGAGCCAGGCCGACAGATAGATGTTGTGCGGATGTCGGTAATCAATGAAATCCGCAGGCAGTTCGCCGCCAGCCACGGCCTCCTCGATCAATGCCGCGTAGGCGCCGGGCCCGATCCCTGTCACGGGTTCGCCCGCGATGGCACTCACGGCGATCGACCAGAGCATCCAGCGGCGGCCGATCGTGCCTTCAGCGTGCTCACCCTGGACCAGCGCCGTGACGTCGCGCGCGGCGTGGGCCGCGCGTTCGTTCATCGGGCTGATCGGACTGAGCATGAACAGCAGCGCGACGGCCATTAGTGCCGCCGGGACGCCGAATCGCCAGCGCCACGGCTGATTGCGGCCCAGCGTGAACAGAAAGACCAAAAGAAGCACGGGCAGGGCGATCCAGGCACCGCGAGATCCGGACAGGGCGCTGGCGCTCATCCCGGCGATCACGGCCAGCATGGTGATCACGCGGACGACGGTCGACAGCGACTCATCGCGCAGGCGCGGCAGAAGCATCAGAGCAAAGGCCAGCGCCAGTCCACCAAAGTAAAGGGGATTGGTGGTGCCGATCACCCTCTCTCCGTGTTCGCCGACCTGACCACTCAGATAGCTCCAGCTGGCATAGGCTCCGGCGACAAGGGCGCCGATCGTCAGTCCGGCCCACCAGGCCCGAGCAAGACCTGGCAGACGACGCAGCAGGAGGACGATCGGTATGATCAGCAGCAGGCGTGCGACCAGGCTCAAGGCTTCCAACCCTTCAGGATGCAGGCCGTTGATCAGCCAGCCGAGGAGCCAGACGCCGACGAAAGCGAGGATCGCCGGTGCCAGCAGTTTTTCCGGCGAACAGGGCCAATGACCCGAGCCCTGCCGAAAAAGGATCAGCCAGACCGTGGCGGTGAGGCCGATCAGAAGGAAGGCGGCACCGGCCACCTTCGGCACGACCAGGCCCAGGCTCAGGGCCAGGAACACGCTGCCACCGAGGCCGCGCTGCAGCCAGATGGGGATGGCGTCACGGCTAGGGCGCGCCGGGCTCACGCGGGGTGCCGGGTCTTGAGGATCGGGACGATGCGGCGGGCCTCTGGTTTCGAGGTCCATTGATTTTGCAAAACCATGGCGGCGACAGCGATCAGCTTATTCGAGACGAGCGCCGGGCGCTCAGTTCGCGGCGTTCTGGTCCTCGAGGACGTACTCGGCACCGCAGTAGGGACAGGTCTCCCGGCCGCTTTTTTCGATCGGCAGGTAGACCCGGGGGTGCGAATTCCAGAGTGACATTTCCGGTGTCGGGCAGCTCAGGGGCAGGTCATCGCGCGTGACTCGGTAGGCCCGCTCTGCATTGGCAGGCGTACTGCCGCCGGCATCCTTGTCGTTTCCGTTGGTGCTGGGTCGGGTCGATGAGGTCATGCTTGATCGCTCCAGAGGATTACCGAGGGATGCGCCATTTTACGTTCAACGGGTTCAGGGTTTTGCGGAATCAACGCGCGATCAATGGTGTGCGATGGACTCGACTGGTTTCTAACGGGACGCCGAAGACTCGCTCATCGCGATTCAGGCCGCGCCCATGAGACGACGGAGGGCTTCCCGATAGCGTTGTTGCGTCTGCTCAATGATCGCAGGCGGGAGGGACGGACCCGGCGGCTTCTTGTTCCAATCGAGCGTTTCCAGATAGTCGCG
>Ga0207419_1000967_pt1 | contig 23381 bp, 23 predicted proteins | sample ElkSloMetagenome_4_FD_184723 | JGI IMG/M metagenome (GOLD analysis project Ga0207419, IMG submission 184723) | Hot spring microbial communities from Elkhorn Slough, Monterey Bay, USA - MD2A (version 2) | ecosystem: Environmental > Aquatic > Marine > Intertidal zone > Estuary: Microbial mat ... | reverse complement strand
TAATGTTAGAGAGCTTCAACACGCTGTAGAACGAGCCGTAATCATGGGTGAAAAAAGCGAAATAAAGGTTGAAGACATATTGCCAAAAGCTACGAGGATTAAAAAGCAAGAACCTACAAGTCTCAACCTGGAAAACATGGAGAAAAAACTCATTGTTGAAGCACTTGAAAAATGCAGTGGAAATATTTCTAACGCATCCAAGGAATTAGGAATTACAAGAACTGCCCTTTACAGAAGACTGGATAAATACAACTTGATTTAGTTTATGTTTCGAAGCTTCTGGCCTTCCCTATTGATTCGTTTTCTACTGATTGGAGCATCTGCAACTCTACTCGCATATTTTTGGCTACTCGGTACTTATCCTATTAATTTTTTCATTTGGGCTGCGGTCACAATAATTTTATCTGTTCACACCGCTTTTTTCATTCAAAAAACCTTAGACAGTATAGATCAATATATAACCGGATTAAAAAACGGCGATTTTTCTAATATCCCTCTTAACTATTACAAATGGGGCAGGTTGTCTGAATTGCGCAAAAAACTGGAAGAAACCAGCGATTCTTATAAGGCACTCAAGTTGGGAACAAAAAAAGATTCTGAAATCTTCAAGATTGCCACATCATTAGCACCCGTCGGAATATTAATGTGGAAGAGCAATGGCAAAATTATCCTTTTCAATAATGCTTTAAAGGGGCAACTTCAGCTGGAAGGAGTGCTATCTATGGACAGGCTTGAGAAGCTTAGGCCTATACTTGCCAAGAAGCTTTTAAAAATAGAAGCAGGCTACGCCGGTATAATAGAATACGAAAATGGCGACATAAAGAATAAATTCAGCGCCCGAAAGTCTTTCATTAAGGCGGAAGAAGAGCTTTATACAATGATCGTACTCCAATCTGTGAATAAAGAGCTGGAAAACGCAGAAACACAGGCGTGGGAAAAGCTAATGAAAATCATGACACACGAAATCATGAATAGCATTACAAGTGTTCATTCCCTTTCATCTACACTCACATCCTTAATTGAAAAGGACGAAAAGGAGAACTCTCTGAGAGCCATAAAAAGCATTGAAAGACGAAGCTCCGGGCTTTTGCAATTCGTAAAAGATTATCGAACCCTATCAGAAATTCCATCACCGGATATGGAGGAGATAGAATTGTCAGAATTCCTCCACAGTTTCAAAAAGGAAGTAGAGCATGTAAATCCTAAAATTGACATAGAGATTGAAATAAATCGTAATCCGAAGGCTTTATCAGACCCGGATCAACTAAGACTGGTTTTGACAAATCTATACCTAAACAGCAGTCATGCACTGAAGAATAGTCCTGCACCAAAAATTGAAATTAAAGCAAGACATTCAGACGAAGGATTAGTAGTTATCCACTTTGTAGACAATGGTGCAGGCATGAATAAGTCTACTCTTGAAAATTCGTTTGTACCCTTTTATACAACTAGAAAAGAAGGCTCAGGCATAGGCCTACCCTTGAGTCGGCAGCTTTTAAGAGCTATGGGTGGAAGGCTTAATTTAGAATCAAAAGAAGGGAAAGGTTGTACAGCAAAAATAAGCTTGAAAAACCCTGTTCTTACAAGTCAGTAAAACTTAGTTTTGCGGCAAATTTCAAGCAATGGAGTCTGCACATTCACTAGCCATTCTGGCATTTACGTCATTTTTCACGCTCATAAACCCTTTGGGTACCATGCCCGTCTTCATGACAATGACGGCGACTCTAACTCCAAAAGAGAGAAAACAGACAGCCTTAAAAGCGGTTCTTGTAGCATTTGGATCGCTATTATTCTTTGCTTTTTCCGGACAATTACTTTTTAAGTTTTTTGGAATTTCTGTCAACAGCTTTCGAATGGTGGGCGGAGTTATTTTCTTCATGATGGGATATGACATGCTACAGGCGCGGCTTTCAAAGACCAAGGTTAGAAGTTCAGAAGCCAAATCTTATTTAACGGATATTTCCATCACACCGCTCGCAATACCAATGATTGCCGGCCCGGGCTCTATTACCAACTCCATTGTTCTTATGGAGTCCGCATCTTCGTTATTAGAGAAAGTGATTTTGGTCTCTGTGATTGGAGCCGTTCTGGCACTTACCTTTCTGATTCTTGCCAGCTCATCTAAAATATCTGAGAAACTTGGAGAAACGGGGAACAAAGTACTAATGCGAATAATGGGGTTGATCGTTATGGTTATAGCAATAGAATTCTTTTTTAGTGGACTAAAACCTATTTTGGTTGACATAATCAGAACCGGCTTAAAATAAAAAAGCCCCGAATTCGGGGCTTTTCATTGTTCAATATGATTCTATTTATTCATTTTCTTCATCCGGAGAATCTGAATCCTGATCGGCTGAAGTATCAGTATTGTCAAGTTCATCTTCATTTTCTATTTCTTCAGCCAACTCTTCTCCTTCTTCTGAAATTTCAACTTTTGCCACGGCAGCTATTTCATCGCCGTTACGCAGATTTATTAGTCTTACGCCCTGTGTAGCTCGTCCCATAACTCGGAGTTCTTCAACACTCATCCGAATAGTAATGCCGCTTTTATTGATGATCATGATGTCATCTTTATCAGTCACTAGCTTGATGGCAATGAGAGCCCCCGTTTTATCGGTTACATTCAGAGTTTTAACACCCTTCCCGCCGCGGTTGGTAATTCGATAATCATCTATATCGCTTCTTTTACCATATCCCTTTTCTGAAACAACGAGGATATTAGACTCTGTATCGTTTATGCATATCATTCCGATTACTTCGTCGTTTTTACCTTCCAGTGTTACACCTTTTACTCCCTGAGAAGTTCTTCCGACTGCACGAACATTTTCTTCATTAAATCTGATGGCCTTACCGCTTTTTTTAGCCAGAACGATCTCAGACGTACCATTTGTCAATTTCGCTTCTAAAAGTTGATCACCTTCTTTAATGGTAATCGCGTTTATGCCGTTTGAACGCGGACGAGAATATGCTTCGAGAGATGTTTTCTTCACCACTCCATTCTTGGTGGCCATGATAACATTATGAGTATTGATGTAATCTGTATCCTTCAAATCCTGAACATTAATATAGGCCATGATCTTGTCGTCTTGCTCTATATTAATCAGATTCTGAATGGCTCTTCCTTTTGATGTTTTGGTTCCTTCTGGAATTTCAAAAATCCGCATCCAGAAACACTTACCTTTTTCGGTAAAGATCAAAAGGTAGTTGTGATTTGTAGCCACGAATAAATGCTCCAGGAAATCCGCATCACGCGTGGTACTTCCCCTTGAACCTACACCACCCCTACTTTGAGTTTTGTATTCAATAAGCTGAGTTCTCTTGATATACCCAAGGTGAGAAATAGTAACTACCACGTCATCATCTGGAATCAGATCCTCAATACTCATTTCGCTCGCCGAGTACTCAATACGACTTCTTCTTTCGTCGCCGTATTTGTCCATCACTTCTTGTAGTTCTTCCTTGATGATATCCATTCTCATATCTTCTGAATCAAGGACTGCTCTCAGGTGCTCAATAAGCTTCATCAAGTCTGCATGCTCATCTCTAATCTTATCTCTCTCAAGACCAGTAAGTTTTTGCAATCGCATATCAAGAATTGCTCGCGCCTGTATTTCAGAAAGCTCAAACTTCTCCATTAAGCCTGTTCGAGCTTCTTCAGGAGTACTGCTTGCGCGTATAAGAGCAATGACTTCATCAATATTGTCAAGCGCAATGAGTAGTCCTTCCAAAATATGAGCTCGTTCTTCTGCTTTTCTCAGCTCGTATTCTGTTCTGCGAACCACTACATCATGCCTGTGGTCAACAAAATGGACAATCATGTCCTTCAGATTCAACATCTGTGGACGACCCTTCACAAGGGCGATATTATTAACTGAGAATGAGCTTTGTAGTGCAGTATATTTATACAACTTATTTAGCACCACATTCGGTATGGAATCGCGTTTAAGCTCATACACTATGCGCATTCCGTTTCTATCAGACTCATCTCTGATATCACTTATGCCTTCAATCTTTTTATCATTAACCAGGTCGGCCGTTTTCTTGATCATATCAGCCTTATTCACCTGGTAGGGAATTTCATTCACGATAATGGCTTCTCTACCTTCCCTGATTTCTTCGATGTTAGCCTTGGCTCGCATGACTACTCTTCCTTTTCCGGTTTCGTAGGCCTGCTTTACTCCGTCATATCCATAAATAATACCTCCAGTTGGGAAATCAGGAGCCTTTACGTGCTCCATCAATCCTTCTACGTCTATCTCTCTATTATCTATATATGCTATTGTAGCGTTTACAACTTCCGTTAAGTTGTGTGGTGGCATGTTGGTAGCCATCCCAACCGCGATACCACTTGCTCCATTTACGAGAAGGTTTGGAATCCTGGTGGGAAGTACAACTGGCTCTTTAAGAGAATCATCAAAATTATTCGCAAAATCAACCGTTTCTTTGTCGAGATCTGCTAACAATTCTTCGGCTATTTTCTGAAGTCGGGCCTCGGTATAACGCATAGCCGCGGGGCTGTCGCCATCAACGGATCCGAAATTACCTTGTCCGTCAACCAAAGGATATCTAAGAGACCAATTCTGAGCCATGCGGACCATCGTATCGTAAACCGATGAATCGCCGTGTGGGTGGTACTTACCGAGGACTTCCCCGACTATTCTGGCTGACTTTTTATAGGCCCGGTTGGATAAAACTCCCAAATCGAGCATGCCGTATAAAACACGTCTATGAACGGGCTTGAGCCCATCTCTTACATCTGGAAGTGCACGAGAAATGATAACCGACATCGAATAATCGATGTAAGCTGATCGCATCTCGTCTTCTATATTTATAGGAATTATTCTTTCACCTTCTGCCATTCTGTGTGTAGATTAGAAAAATGTATGGTTTTTGCACTGTATTTTGCGAAAGCTCGAAAATAGTCAATTACCAAAGCTTAGGGCTGATTTTAAAGAGTGGAATTTTCAACAAAAATCTGTGAAATAATAAGGTTTTTGGTGACAGGGTGTCAGAACTGCCAAGTTATATTTGAATATCCCCATATTCCACGTAAATTGGAATAGAATTTTGTCTTTTGGCAAAGACAAAAATAAACAAGAGAATAGAATAAATGGAAGCTAAATTTTCACCAAGAGTTAAGGATGTAATCAGTTATAGTAGGGAAGAAGCACTTCGGCTGGGGCATGATTTTATAGGTGTTGAACATCTTCTGCTGGGAATAATACGCGAAGGTGAAGGAACAGCTGTACAAATAATGAAAAGCCTGGGCGTAAGCTTAAAAGAACTCAGAAAGGTCATTGAAGCATCGACGCGTTCAGCTTCAGTTAAGAGTGGAAACCTGGGTAATATTCCCCTTGTAAAGCAAGCGGAGAAAGTATTAAAGATAACTTACCTCGAAGCAAAGCTGTTTAAAAGTCCAACAATAGGAACTGAACATTTATTGCTTAGTATTTTAAAAGATGAAGATAATGTTGCAACTCGCGCATTATTGAAGTTCAATATTGATTACGAATCAGTTAGAGAAGAATTAAACGGAATGAGAACATCAGATGATATAGGTGGCGTAGACTCACCAAAAGCAGAGTTTCCCGGAGCTTCGGAAGAGGATGATGACATGGGAGGCGGTTTTTCCGGCGGCGGAGGCGGCGGAAGTGGATCCAGGAAAGTTTCTGACTCAAAATCAAAAACTCCTGTACTCGATAATTTTGGCCGAGACTTAACAAAAATGGCCGAAGACGACAAGTTAGACCCCATTGTAGGGAGAGAAAAAGAAATAGAACGCGTTTCGCAGATTTTATCCAGACGTAAAAAGAATAACCCGGTGCTTATTGGAGAGCCCGGTGTTGGTAAATCGGCTATAGCAGAAGGTCTGGCTATTAGAATTGTGCAAAGAAAAGTGTCGCGCGTACTATTTGATAAAAGAATTGTTTCGCTAGATGTAGCTTCACTGGTAGCTGGCACCAAATATCGCGGCCAATTTGAAGAGCGAATGAAAGCAGTGATGAACGAATTGGAAAAATCACCAGATGTTATTCTCTTTATTGACGAAATTCACACAATTGTTGGTGCAGGTGGAGCAAGTGGCTCCCTTGATGCATCTAACATGTTTAAGCCGGCCCTGGCACGTGGTGAAATTCAGTGTATCGGAGCAACTACTCTAGATGAGTACAGACAATACATTGAAAAGGATGGTGCTCTGGAAAGAAGGTTTCAGAAAGTAATGGTTGAACCTACTTCCACTGAAGAAACCGTTCAGATTCTACACAATATCAAAGAAAAGTACGAAGAACACCACAGCGTAGATTATACAGAAGAAGCAATCAATGCATGTGTCTCTTTAACAAATAGATACATTTCAGACAGACACCTGCCAGATAAAGCTATTGATGCCTTAGATGAAGTGGGTTCCAGAGTTCACATTACCAATATTAATGTTCCTTCAGAAATCATTGAAGCTGAAAAGCGGATTGAAGAAATAAAGGAAGAAAAGAATAAGGTTGTACGCAGCCAGAAATACGAAGAAGCTGCTAAACTACGCGATAAAGAGCGCAGCCTTATTGAAGATTTGGAGCGCGCAAAGGCTAAGTGGGAAGAAGAGTCTAAAAATCACCGTGTAACGGTAACAGTAGATCACGTTGAAGAAGTAGTGGCCATGATGACGGGCATACCGGTTCAACGAATCGCTGAAAAAGAAAGCGGTAGACTTTCGCGCATGAGTGAGGACATGCAGGGAGTTGTTATAGGACAAGATCCGGCGATTAAAAAAGTAGTAAAAGCAATACAACGAAACCGTGCCGGATTGAAAGATCCGAATAAACCGATTGGTTCCTTCATCTTTCTCGGCCCCACTGGTGTGGGTAAAACCCAGTTGGCTAAAGAGCTCGCTAAGTTTATGTTTCAATCGGAAGATGCACTCATACGAATTGACATGAGTGAATACATGGAGAAGTTTGCCGTGAGCCGATTGATAGGAGCTCCTCCCGGTTACATTGGTTACGAGGAAGGTGGGCAATTAACTGAAAAAGTGAGAAGGCGCCCCTACTCTATCATTCTGCTTGACGAAATTGAGAAAGCTCATCCGGATGTATTTAACTTGCTGCTGCAGGCACTGGATGATGGTCAGCTAACAGATAGCCTGGGTAGAAAAATTGACTTCAGGAATACGATTATTATAATGACATCAAATATAGGTGCCAGACAACTTTCTGATTTTGGCACGGGTGTTGGTTTCGGAACGAAAGCGCGTATTGAAGGTGAAGGTGCAGCGCAACAAGGAATTATTCAGAATGCACTCAAAAAAGCCTTTGCTCCCGAATTCCTTAACAGAATTGATGATGTGGTAATATTCAACTCATTAAGTAAAGCAGACATTCATAAGATTATAGATATTGAACTTGAAAAGCTTTACGGTAGAATATCTACTCTGGGTTATAACATCAAAATTACCGATGCGGCAAAAGACTTTATTTCCGATAAAGGCTTCGATGAAAAATTTGGTGCTCGACCTTTAAAAAGAGCCATTCAAAAGCATGTGGAAGATCCGCTGGCTGAAGAGATAATAAATTCAAAACTCAACGAAGGAGACACCATTACAATCGGCCATAAGAAAGACGCAGACGAAGTTTACATTAAAATTACAAAAGCGAAAAAGCCGAAAGAAGAGAATAAGTCTGAAGACGATAAATAATTTAAACGCCCCAATCGGGGCGTTTCTTTTTAATTTTCTATTTCTACTTTGATGCGACTGGTTTGATTAGAAAATCGAATCTTGAGTTCGTACTCACCATTCTCTAAAGATGAGACATCCAAATCTATATGGTGAATGCCCATGGGATACTCCTTTTCGTTAAAATCTAATATCAAATCGCCCTTTGCCGAAAGAAGTTCGGGTGCCACGAGGGTTCTCTTTGGCAGGTCCACTTTCAGCACTGAAACGCCCGAAAGCTTTTCTTCGAAAGGAAAAACGTAGGGAAATGAGCCCTGTATATCTCTCCTTCTCAAAAAGCGCATTAACCATCGGTACCCAACAATGACAAATAATACTATTGCCGATACCAGGAGAAATCTTTCTATAGTACTCATAGCGAAATCAGTCCTTCGATTCTTGCTGCATTCTCGTAGTACTCAAGTACTGCGTCAGCACTCATCATTACTTCCTTCGCTGTTACACTCGTAAACTTCCCTGTTTTTGATTGATTCATTTTTATTTCAGCTGTTTTGCTGTTGAAAAGCGCTTCAACTTGCGCAATTTTCTCATTATCAGAAGGAACGATAAACTTAAACATGTACACTGATGGCCATTTATGATTTTGATCTAAAGCAGCCTTTATTCTCTCCAAATCTATTGAACTCATGATGCAAAGTTAGCTCAAATACTTTCTCAGTTAAAACTTATATGCTGTCTAGAACTAACTTGCACGATTATTGAATGAACTTTTAAAAGATTCGGGTGTACTGAATAAAAAATGCAAGCGTGAAACACTTATCATTAATCATCTGTTTTTTCACAGTAAGCCAGGTATTGCTTGCTCAAAGTGATATTCCATGGGAATTAGAGCGATTTAGTTCTGATCACTATACCAGTAGAAAGACGAAGCTTGACGCAGAACCCAGTGCTTCTCAAAATTTTTCAGCCTACTACCAAATCTATAAAATAGAGCGAGCAAAGAAGCCTGAAATTTATTTAGCTGATTCATCGCTTTCTCACCACTCATCACTAAACTTCCTGTCTGACATTGAGTTTGATGAAGAACTAATCCTACTAATAAACTTTTTAGAGACGCAAAACTTGAGAGCTCTTCAAGATCTAAGTAAATCTGCATATGAACACGAGGCAACTCTTCCTTACAGATTTGCGGCTGCAATGATTGAGAAGGACACAGAAAAAGCCACCTATTACCTTGATCAAATGGATAAGAGCGGAATGATTAGTCCCGTTATGAAATCGTGGGGATTTAATGCTAGCCAGGTAGCAGGTCAACATGTATATATGACTCAGGGTATTCAAGATTTAATAGCCCTTTCCTGGGCATTTTCTGAGACAGGATCGCTTGGCGATAAGTACATCTACAACATTTACCTGAACAACATATCAAAAGAGTTTCAGGATGAGAATGCATTTCTTATTTCGAACTCTACAGCTTGGATTAGCCCTGCATTAAATGCCTCGTTCTTCAATGCACACGTTGATAATCTGCGTATTTCGGGTATCGGTTTCAAGCTTCTGGGTAGTCGGGGAGATGCCCAAACTGAATTAGATCTGACAGTGGAAGGATTCCGTGGAATAGGCACAGAATGCCAGAATCCTGCTGACAGGGGGCTGGTTAGCTCCTACAGGTATTTCAATGATCAGTTGAAAACACTTTCTAAAAGACGCAAATATGAAGGGTTAGAGAGTTTTCATAAGAACCTTTCAAAGTACATAGAGAAAACCATCGGTGATCAATGAAAAAATTATCGATCAAAGCACATACCGATGAAGAGCTGATGCTTGAAGCTTCGAATGGAAACAGAAAAGCTTTTGAGTTAATTTTTGATCGGTACCACGTGAAAATAAAGCTGTTCTTTAAAAAAGCTTTATGGAACGATCAGGAGCTCGCAGAGGATCTATGTCAGGAGCTTTTTATTAAAGTAATCAAGAATTTTAAAAAGTACGATAGTTCAAGATCTTTCAAAACCTGGCTGTACAGTATGGCAAATAACATGTGCAAAAATCAATACAGACATCAGGAAGTAAGAGAAAGAGCTGGCGAAGAGCTAAAACAGGCAACAGTTATTAAAATGCATCATGGGGGTGAGAAAATAGATCAGAAAATTTTTAAGGAGGAGCTGGAAAAAGCCCTTGACGAGCTTGATTATAAAAAACGAACATGCTTTATACTTCGGTTCAAACACGATTTATCTATAGCTGAGATCGCAGACATCGAAGATTGCTCAGAAGGCACCATCAAATCGCGATTATTTTACACGCTCAGGTCGCTGGCAAAAACCCTTCAACCATTTAATCCAAAACAGCATCATGGGTAAAAATTTAGACATATTAGAATTAATTCGGTTTAAAGCATTTTCCGATCTGGATCCGGAAGAAAAGTCTTTCGTCTTGGACCAGGTAGAAAACGAAGATGAATATGATCTATTGAGAAAGATCATTTTGGAATCCGGAGATGATACGGAAATGAAATCGAATTCTAAGGATGTTGTTATGGCAGCTTTCGATGAAGAGTTTTCAATAAATGAAAATTCTGATAAAAAAAGGAGTCGTTTCTGGCCTTACATAGCCGCTGCTGCTACAATTGCAGTATTACTTGTAGTCGGTAGTTTCTTATTACAGGAAAATGAAGAGCCGTTAGCAGAGAATAAAATGACCGAAAAAAAAGATAAAGTAAACAGTGATTCTATTACTACAAGAAATGATGAACAGACATCGGAGACAGCTGAAAGTAAAAAAGAAGAAGATCTGGAAGCTGATGAGCCTGCTCAAATTGCCGAGCTAAAAAGGATTGATACGAAGGATATTAAAATTCAAAAAGAAGCTTCAGATCCAGGCGTAAAAGAATCATCTCGTCAAATAGAAGAAATCCAGGTTCAGGCTGATATGGTTGAGAATGACGACTTCATAGATGATGAACTTGGAGAGCCAGAAGTTGAAATTGCATCAGATTACGAAGAAGTTTCAGAAGTAGAAGTTTCAAGTAGCAGTGTTTCGGGCCTGGAAAACAGTTTATCTGAAACCGCCAGGAGTCAGCAGTCCGCAATTCAAACCGAGTCTCTATCTAAAGGAAATTCGCGTCGAAAAAGAAAGAATTTAAATCCTATGGATGATTTCAAATTAAAGAGAATTAAAAAAGACCATTATACTTCATACTGAAATAAAAGTTGATATAGCTAGCTTTACGATTCTTCTTGTTTTGAAGTGGTATACTAGTTTGAATATATGCGAAACCTGATTCCAACCCTTATACTAATTGTCATCATCCTTGCTATTGACCTTTACGCCTTTAAATCACTTAAATTGGTCGTGAGCGAATGGCAAAAGTCAATTTTCCGCAACGGTGCTTTTGTTCTGTACTGGTTAAGTTCGCTTATGGCTTACGGGCTGATTATTTATGCTATGGTAGCTTTTTCGCGGGGAGGTTCTACAAAAGCGAATTACTATTTCTTTTTTATGGGCTTTGCCGTGATTTTATTAATTCTGGTGCCCAAAATTGTGGTTGTATTGTTTCACCTGGTTGATGATGTAACTCATCTGTTCAGATGGATTGCATCGAAACTATTCATAAATACTACAGAACCCGAAAGCGATATTCAGATTAATTCCATCACGCGCTGGCAGTTTTTATCTCAATTGGGGTGGGTATTGGCGGCCATTCCTTTTCTAAGCATTCTTTATGGTGTTGCTCGCGGACGGTTTAACTTCAGAGTTATAGAAGAGAACTTAATATTCTCCAATCTTCCACAAAGCGCAGACGGCCTTAAGGTCGTTCAGATTTCAGATATACATATTGGCAGTTTCTTCAATAATTATGGCTCGCTAGAACCCGCCCTAAAGCAAATCAATAAGTTAGAACCCGACTTGATTTTATTTACCGGCGATATGGTAAATAATTATGCAGATGAGTTAGAAGGGTGGATTGATTATATGGGCAGTTTGAAGGCCAAGCTCGGTAAGTTTTCCATTTTAGGAAATCACGATTATGGCGATTATGTGAGTTGGCCGTCAGAAGAAAAAAAGCGAAAAAATTTAGAAAAGCTCAAATCTTATCATGCTGATATGGGCTTTCAGCTTCTTCTAAACGAAAAGGTAGAAATTTCTTTACCAGATGGAAATTCTTTTGAGTTGATCGGAGTAGAAAACTGGGGTGCTGGCAGATTTTCTAAGTACGGAGATTTAAAAGAAGCGATGAAAAACACGGACCCCAATAATTTTCAACTACTCCTCTCCCACGATCCATCTCACTGGGATGTCGAAGTCATAAAACAGACTGAAATTGACCTCACGCTTTCTGGTCATACCCATGGAATGCAATTTGGTGTGGAAGTTCCCGGAATCATAAAATGGAGTCCGGCAAAATATCGCTATCCTCGCTGGGCAGGCTTATACGAAGTTGATAATCAAAAACTCTATGTGAATCGCGGACTGGGTTATATAGGTTTCCCGGGAAGAGTAGGCATGTCGCCGGAAATAACCTTATTTACATTAAGGTCAGCCTAACCAAAAATTTCGCTAGCGATCTCAATAGCCTCGGCAAACTTATCTTCTTCGATATTTAAAATTTCATCTGTATTCTTTGAGAAGTAAGTGAGCATATTCTCCGTTGGCATGTTACCGGTCAGTTCGTCTTTTGCCATTGGACATCCACCGTATCCTTTAATGGCTCCGTCAAACCTTCTGCAACCTGCCAGGTAGGCTGACTCTACCTTCTCCTTCCATGATTCTGGTGTTGTATGAAGGTGAGCACCGAACTCCACTGAAGGTAACTCGGGGATCAAAGTAGAAAAAAGGTCATGTATTGATTTTTTATCGGAGCTCCCAATAGTGTCAGACAGTGCTAAAATTTTGACTCCCATATCTATAGAAAGCTTCTCAGACCATCTCGCCGCAATATCAGGGTGCCATTTTTCGCCATATGGATTTCCAAATGCCATGGAGATGTATACCACCAATTTTTTGTTTGCAGCATCTGCTATGCTCGCAATATTTTCAACCCGAACGAGTGATTCATCAATGCCTGAATTTGTATTTCGCTTTTGAAAAGTTTCGGAAATTGAAAATGGAAACCCGAGATAATCAATCTCGTCAAATTTACTGGCATCACTCGCTCCACGTTCATTGGCCACTATGGCCAAGAGCTTAGTTTTTGTTGAAGATAAATTGAGTTGATTTAAAACTTCTTTCGTATCAGCCATCTGGGGGATAGCCTTTGGAGAAACAAAGGAACCAAAATCCAGAGTATCAAAGCCCACGCTTAGCAACTGATTGAGATATTTCACCTTCTTTTCAGTAGGAATCTGAGATTTGATTCCTTGCATCGCATCACGCGGACATTCTATAATTTTAAGCATATTGAATTAGGGCTTTATTTATTTCGCTGACCAACTTCGGTCCTTCATAAATGTAACCGGTATAGATCTGAATAAGGCTGGCTCCCGCATTGAGTTTTTCTATAGCGTCTTCGGCTGAATGTATTCCGCCTACTCCAATAATGGGAAATGCCTTGTTAGACTTTTCAGATAAATATCTAATGACTTCTGTAGATCTAGATCTTACAGGTTTACCACTCAGACCACCCGCTCCAATCTCCGTAATTTCGTTTTGAGAAGTTTTGAGTCCTTCTCGGCTTATGGTAGTGTTGGTAGCTATAACTCCATCTATTCCCGTTTCAGAAACGATTTCGATAATATCGTCAAGCTGCTCGTTAGTGAGATCTGGCGCTATTTTTAGAAGTATTGGTTTCTTTTTTGGTTTGCTATTATTGATTTTTACAAGGCTATTTAGAATATGCTTCAGAGGCTCCTTATCTTGAAGAGCTCTAAGATTAGGGGTGTTAGGAGATGAAACATTTACAGCAAAATAATCAACATCAAAATAGAGCGTCTCAAAACATTTTACGTAGTCGTCAACGGCGTTTTCGTTAGGCGTTATTTTATTCTTACCTATGTTACCTCCTATAATAGCTGAAGAATACCTTGACTCCAGGCGTTTTTGCATCTTCAATACTCCCCCGTTATTAAAGCCCATTCTATTTATAAGTCCTTCGTCCTTTGGCAATCTGAAAAGACGAGGTTTAGGGTTTCCCGGTTGCGGAAGCGGAGTAACAGTTCCTACTTCTATGAATCCAAACCCGGTAAAAGCCAATTGATTAATCAGCTTAGCATCCTTATCAAATCCTGCCGCCAGACCCACAGGGTTTTTAAACTTTAATCCAAATACTTCCCTTTCAAGCTTTGGATGATTGATGTTGTAAGAGGCATAAAATATACTTCTCGCGAAGGGAAGCATGAATAAAAGCTTTAGTAATACAACAGTAAAATTGTGTGCTTTTTCAGGATTAAGCTTGAAGAGCAAAGGTTTAAGAAGAAATCTATACATATGTAGGGCAAAAATAATCCACCCTTTTTACACTGAGTAGGATATTCAAGGAATCTTCTTAGTTTTATGGGAAATGGTCAAAAGCATAGATAAAGACTTTGAATTGATCGACCAAATTGAAAATGAATGGTCGGTGTTGAAGCGATATGCGCCTAACTTACTCTATGTAGAATATAAAGACGGTGATGATGATCTCGACCTTGATTTTGCAAAGGCACAGGTAAAGTGTGTAAATGAACTATGCGAGGGAATACCCCACCATATTATACTCGACTTTACTCAAACATCTGTAAACTTTAGCCCGGAAGCGAGAGAGTACTTCGCCGAAAATGAATCACATAACGAGCTCAGACTTTCTCAGGCTATAATTATTAAAAGCCTCGCCCATAAGCTCGTAGCCAATTTTTACATGCGATTCAATAAGCCAAAAGGCCCTACGGTCATTGTAAACTCGAAAGAACAAGCTGTAAAATGGATTAAGAATCATCTGTAATTAAGCATTCTATCAGAGAATAGTTCAAGTCTATGAAAGTTCTATGGTAAAACCTTGAGCGATGTTTATTTTAGTGGAAAATTTTGAAAAACTTATAACATATGTCATTTACATTACCAGATTTACCATACGCATTTGATGCCTTAGAACCGCATATTGACGCTAAAACGATGGAAATCCATCATGGAAAGCATCACGCTGGATACACATCCAAGCTGAATGCAGCTATTGACGGAACCGATAACGACTCCAAAAGCATTGAAGATCTTTGCATTATGGCAGATAGCCTTGGACCAGCAGTAAGAAATAATGGTGGCGGATATTACAATCACTGCCTATTTTGGGAGGTTATGAGTCCGAACGGTGGCGGTGAGCCAACAGGAGATTTAGCAGATGCTATAAACTCTGATCTTGGAGGTTTTGAAAAGCTCAAGGAAACATTCAATCAAGCCGCTGCAAGTCGCTTTGGCTCAGGATGGGCTTGGCTAATTGTAACCAGTGATGGTAAATTAAAGGTTACGAGTACACCTAATCAGGATAATCCGCTAATGCCATTCGCTGATGATAAGGGAACCCCGATACTGGGATTAGACGTTTGGGAACACGCTTATTATCTAAACTATCAAAACAGAAGGCCAGATTATATCAGTGCTTTTTGGAATGTAATTAATTGGAATAAAGTCTCTGAAAATTTCTCTAAAGCGAAAAGCTAATTTTTTTAACCAAATTAGAAAGGTCTCTGCTTGCTCAGGGGCCTTTTTTCATTATATATTGTTATTCTTATGGCTATGAATAAGGTTAATATTCAAAACAAAAAAGCTCGCTTTGAGTACGAGTTAATTGACAAATATGAAGCAGGAATAAAATTAACCGGGCCTGAGATTAAGTCTATACGGGCAGGAAAAGCTAGCATTGCGGAAGCTTATTGCTATTTGAAAGCCGGAGAAGTTTGGATCAAAGGCATGCACATTTCTGCATATAAACCAGCAAGCTTCAATAACGAATCGCCAATAAAAGATCGAAAGCTTCTTTTACATAAAAAAGAAATAGAGAAGCTTGAGAAAGCAATGAAAAACAAAGGGCTCACTATCGTGCCGCTCAAAGTTTTTATTGCTTCATCAGGTTATGCCAAAGTTAATATAGCTCTTGCTCGCGGTAAGAAGCTACATGACAAAAGACAAGACCTTAAAGACAAGCAAGACAAGAGAGCAATGGATCGCGCTTTGAAAATTTAGATTTGAGTCTTGAGTAGGTGGTAAAGCTGCCTGGCCTTTGAACCGTAATTCTTCAACTTCAGTTCTTCTAAGAGTTCCACGAAATCAGTATTTGCAGAACGTTTCTTTTCATATTGTTCCTTATTTGGGCTATGTTTCTCAAATAAGACACAATATTTTATTGCAAAAGCTGTAAAAGCTACTTTCCAAACCTCGTAAACTTGGATAATTTGACAAGGAGAACTTGTTTTAGTAAGCTCTAATTTAAACTTAGAAACAAGGGAATTATACGTGCCGACGAGGTTAATTATATCGGAGTCTGCAAAAAGGTTTGGCGAAACGATAATATCAACCGGGTTATCAGTGATTTTTAGCTGCTTACTTAAAAGGCATAAATTCTTTAATTTATCTATGCGTTTCTGAGCCAACTTCGGCAGGTAATCACGCTTCAGAAAATAATTAGATTCTTGGTAAACAGCTTCATCCAAAGATTCTTCTAATTCGTCCTGATCGGGAATAGATGAAGGGCTAAAGCCTAGTTTAATAAGCGCAACTTCGTCGTATTTCAATAAAGCTAGTGTTTTACAATTCTTTTCGAAACCTTCTGGGTACCTGAGATCAGCTCCAAAATAAACACACCTTTCGTTAAATCAGAAACATCTATTTTGAAGCTCTCAATATCTAAGTTAACATTCCCTCTCTTCACATCCTGTCCTACAACATTAATTATTTTGTATTCAAGCTGATTGTCAGGGATACTCTTTGGCATTTGAACGTACATTATTTCCGAAACCGGATTGGGAAATACTTTAGCTCGATCAAGGGCTGATTGATCCAACTCGTCAGACAAATCAGTCTGAAAAGAAAACTCGGCAAAAAATACATCCGTGAAGCCAAGATTGGCAATTGATTCACCTTCCGGATCAAGATTTAAACCATTGGTATAAGAACCCGTACATAAAAGTGTTCCTGCATCTTGAAAAAAAGATGAACGGGCAAACTCATCTCCCACACCCCCATAGACGTCTGCATCTGTGAAATTGCCAGATTCAAAGTCGTATGCTGCTATAAAAAGGTCTTGCCCGCCCACAGATTGTCTTTGAGTGCTTAAATCTCCGCTCACAAATGTTGCCTCAATATCAAAAGCTCCAAGAGTAAAAAGCGTTGAGCCTGCAAGAGCCATTCCAGATAAGTAGTCATTGGTTCCTGACGAACTAATATTCTTCGCCCAATCAAGTTCACCACTCAGATTATATTTTGCAATAAAAGGATCAGCAAAGACAGGATCAATGATCTCTTCAGCATCCAATTCTGGATTGAAATCTGTTGTGCCATTAATTCTTCCGCCTACAAGCAAACTTAAATCTACTTGAGAGAAGAGTATTTCGGAAATTTCGTTTGCATCATCGTAGTTCGAAAAATTATGAATCCACAATAAAGTACCGTCAGGTTGATGAAAAGAAAGCTGCATATTCCTATCAGGAAGTCCATTCACTGCACCGTTTACGGTTGATCCAATGGCAATTTTTCCATCTGGCGCGAAAGAAATTTCGGTTATATTATCATTTTCAGGGCTGGCAATCTTAAGTGAGGATGAATAGTTCCCATTTTCGTCAAATTTTACTACTGCTGCGTCTGTAGCACCATCATTTGTTAGAATCACTTCATTATCTCCGGGGTCAACATCAATATTACCAGTAAAACGAAGACCCAGAGCGAGACTGTTATCAGCATTCACAGCCAATGCCGTTCCAATATCTGTTGATATTCCGCCAATTTTATTGAACCATGAAAGCTCACCTTCAGGTGAATATTTAGCAATGAACGCATCTTCAGCACCTTCAGCGGTATTTGCAGCTGACTCACCCAGCGGATTGAAGTTAACGGTGCTTGTAAAACTTCCTGAAACGATAATATTATCATCCGAGTCAATAGCCATTTCACCATTTAAAACTCCATCGATCAATCCTATACGACCTAAATTAATAACCCAATCTAATTCGCCTGAATTGGAGTACTTAGCCAGAAAAAGATCAGGGGATCCCAAAGGTGAAAGGATCATTTCGTCAGCGGTCAGATCAAAGTCTGCATCTTCATCAAAAAAACCATAAATCAATATGTTTCCATCGGAATCAAATGCAATGTCAGTTCCTGAATCAAGCAGAGAACTTCCAAAACCGAATTCTGAAATGAAAGAAGAAATTTCTTGAGAAAAGGAACTGCAACTAACAAAAAAGAAAAAACAAAGGAAAGATAAATGTTTAGTCATATTAGGGAGAGTCAATGATAGTAAGTGTTTACTCTTACGATAAACACATAAAAAAGTTCAGACAAGTCCTACCAAATTCTGAAACGACTAAAACAGGATAAGAGTCATTTCTGCTGATTACTCTTTCCGGGGAAGTTCTCAAGAATTTCTGAATCGTTTAATTCTTTTGAGAGCCCTTCAATCGTATCAAAGGGAACATTAAAAAGATCCATGATTAGTAGCCCATCTAGCGAGTCATTGAATTTTGGATCAACATTAAAAGCTATAATCCTGGCATTTTGGCTCAGGTACTTTTTCAGTAAAGCCGGTATTCTAAAGTTTCCTATCTCAATTTCAGCAATGATTTTATCTAGTTTTTTAATGTCCTTTTTAGTTACTTTTTCCAGAACTTCTAAGTCTGCATCGCTAGGAACGATCTTTGGAATATACTCCTTTCTGGGCTCGACCAAACAAGCAAGTTGTGTATCAAAAAAATGGTGCTTAATAAATGATGTCATTAAAAACTTTGACTGGTTTGAAAAGGCTCCACTGATCGTAACAGGGCCAATTAGATAGCGATAATCAGGGTTTTTTAGAATAAAATAGAGTATGCCTTTCCATAGCATAAAAAGTGATAGCGGCTTGAGTTGATATTTTTTCACAATAAAAGATCTTCCCAGCTCAATAGAGTGTTCTAAAATTGGCCTAAATCCTTTTTTCAATTTAAAGAGCGAATTGAGATAAAACCCTCGCTTGCCATATCTACTCAATATTTCCTTTCCCATTCCAAGTCGGTAGGCTCCCACCAAACATTTATTCTCTTTATCCCAAATAAAAAGGTGGCGGTAATACAGATCAAACTCATCCAGATCTATATTTTTTCCTGTTCCTTCCCCCACTTCTCTAAAAGTTATCTCGCGTAATCTTCCGATTTCATAAAGCAAATTGGGTATCATCCCTGATGTAGCCCAAAAAACCTGGTACTCTTTATTTTCGTAGAGTTGATAATCAGAGTTTTGAAGCTTATCTACTTCAGCAGCAATGAGTTCAGGTTCTCTGGCTATGCCAATTTCTTTTGCCTTCTTTTTGAACAAGCGCGGTCGAAAAAATGGTTTAACAGATATGGGTTTTCCGAGCAAATAAGTTCGGGTTCGAAGGTATCTTCCAAACTCGTGTATATTGTCAAACTCGTTTTGCTCGGCTTCACGAATAGCCCCTCCTACTCGCACATCTATTTTTTTGTCTCTCTTATTGAGAATTTCTGAAGGAAGTTTAATTTTTCGCAGCCGTGGATTGATCAGCCCTAAAACATGAAACAACATGCTGTTATTTCCCGATAAACAGACGGGAATCACTGTGGCGCCCGCTGATTTTATAAATTTAAGAGCCGATGGCTGCCACTCCTTGTCGCGGACGGCATTTGTTCTGAAGTCATAAGCGCTCACACCCCCTGCTGGAAAGATGCAGAGTGCCCCGCCGCCTTTAAGATGGTTAATAGATTCCTTCAGACCTTTGTAACTGATCTTTAATTCACTCTTATTTTCATAAGGATTAACAGAAATGAAATATTCATTCAGCGGCTTCACCGTGCTGAGTAAGAAATTTGCCATGATCTTAATATCCGGCCGAACCTGAGATATTGTTTTTAGAACAGCCAGGCCATCAATACCACCTAAGGGATGATTACAGGTAAGAATTAAAGGTCCTGTCTCGGGGATCTTAGCCAGGTCGCCTGCCGGACATTCAATTTCAATTTCTAAGTCAAGAAGAAGGGCATCAACAAATTCTTGAGATGACTTGTCTTTATGTTTTTCGTAAATCTCATTGATCTTATTGAGCCTAAGAGCGCCCATCAACAGTTTGGAAAGCCCAGAAAGACCTATTCTATCAAGACGTATGGTCTTGGAAAGCTCCTTGCTATCAATCAATTCCATGATTTCTAAAATAGATCAATTTCTCAATAAATATCATCAACAGTTCAGCCTTTTATTGTCTTTTACATAAACTTTTTAACCAGCTTGTAATTATAAGAAAGGCTTATGAACTCAAGGTTAAAAATCATTGATGGCAGAAATAGAATTCAATGCATAGACCGAGACCAGTAGACAAGCGAAAAGTAGGGAAGCAGATTCTTCGGTTGAAAAGATCTATTGTATAAAACTCGTAATGTAGTTACACAGAGTTTGTCATTCTTAGAATTGAAAATTCATGAACCATTCTTAAAAAGAAAGTTAGAGCTCTAAACACTTCAAAAACAAATCTCAGTAAAGAAATGTTAAAAGAACATAATTACTGAAATGATAAAGTCTTATCCAAACGAACAGTGGCGTCAAATTGATTTGCCCAAGGATTCTCTGAAATTAAATTACGCGGTCTCCAATCACGGCAGACTTGTAAGCTACCAAGATGATTTGCATAAAGACGGAAGATTATTGAAAGGTGGAATACTGGGTGGTTACCCCACTTTTGTATGCAGACCTTTTGGGAAATCCAAAACCATGTATACGCACAAATTGGTAGCTGAGAAGTTCTTGGATAAAGAATCGCCAGAGCAAACCTACGTGCTGCATCTGGATTACAACAAAAAGAATAATTTCTACAGAAATCTTAAGTGGGCTACAAAAAGGGAGATGGAGATTCACCAGCAGAGCAGCCCTTATGTAATTGAAAGTAGAAAGAAGCGTAAGAATAACTTAACCAAAGGTCACAAGCTCACTTCCACTGATGTTATGCGGATTAAGAAAAAAATCTTTGACCCTAATCGAAAAACACGACTTAAAATCATAGCGAAACAATTCGGTATTAGTGAGATGCAGCTTTACCGAATTAAATCAGGCGAAAATTGGTCACATATTAAGATCTGAAAACTTTTGCGGAAACTTCACCGACCTTAAATCTTGATTTACGTCTGTTTTAACCCCAAAAACACCAGAAGAGTGGGCCGCATCCAGATCTCTCCACTTGTCGCCAATCATAACTGAAATTTCCGGATCAACCTGGTACAATGCTATTGCCTTTTCAATCATACCAGATTTGGGTTTTCTGCATAAGCAGTTCGAGATAATGTCATGGTGTGGGCAGAAAAATGTTTCTAAATAATTTATGCCAGCAGTAAGAAACTGAGCTTTCATGTAATCATTGATTTCGTAAAAATCTTCAAAACCGTATTTATTCTTTGCGATTCCGCCTTGATTGGTAATAACAATAATGGCATAACCGCTACTTGTGGCGTTCTTCAAGAAATCAATCACACCGGAAAGGATTTTGAATTCATTAAGTGAAGTAGTATAGTCTCCCGGATCATGGTTAATTACACCATCCCGATCTAAAAACACCACTTTGCGGTTAATTCGGCTCATACTCATCGAATGATTTGTCATCGTAAAAGACAACAATTTTATGGATTCTTTTCTTAACAGGCGAATGGTGAACCTGGCTTTCTACCTGTCGGGTTTGTGAGTTCCCAATTTCGGGTTTAGCGTCTTTTTCTCTGCTAGCAGGTTCTACACCCGTCAAAAGCCAATTCGCATCGACATTTGGAAAACTCTTCAGGAGCTTAGCCAAAAAATCTAAGGAGGGGTTATTACGACCATTGAGTATATGAGAAAGTGATGACCTCTGGACTCCCAAGAGTTTTGCGAATGATGATGCATTATGCTGATTCACTTTCATGATAGTTGCTATTCTATCTTTTAGTTCCATTGTTACAAATGTAACGACTAATCAAATAAAGCCAACCGTAATCAGCCATTAGGATTCTGCTCCAGTATCTCATTCTAAGAATTAAACAATTAAGTAAGTCTCGTACAAATCACGTTATCAATGCTTTATAGATTCAATAAAAGATGTGATATTTCCGTACACATTTGTAAACATTCTAGCCCGGCACCTTGGCCAGCCGCATCTATTTTATGGTTACAGATGTAAACTTTTTAATCGAAACAAGCGGCGGATTCAACTGTTATAGGTTGCGTATATGAAGGCTTATTTATTAAATTATCTCCAGCCCTATTTCGAGCATAAGAAATATGATGAAGGCAAACTTGGAATTGACTTTATACGGAAAACATCATTTGGGCATTCTTGTGTACAATGCATGGTTTCTGAATACGATGATGGAGTCGTGGTGAGATATTTTGCTGGATTAAGGAATGATTTATTGGAGCGATCATTAAATAAGCTCTTAGGGGAAAATCTCTTGCGATACAGCGGAATTGCAAGCCTGATGGTTGAAGCTGACATCATAAAATCAGGCAGAAAGGATAATCTTTTTAGGTTTTTTTGCCGCGATAAGGAAGAAATGAGAAAGTCTGCAGATGCATTTATTGATCTAATGGATAGGCAGGGTTTTGATTTTTTGGAGAATTATAAGAGTGTTGAGAAGATTGATTTTCTTTTCAATGACAAGCCTCGTTTAAGTGCAGTATGGACGAGCCACAGCTACATAAGAAGTTTTAGAGCCATGACCAGTGCCAAAATTTTAGAGAGACCAGACTATGACAGGCTCTTTCAAATGCATCAGCAGTACTTAGCTGAGCGGGGCTTTCAGGGTAACATTTTAGAAAAATTTAATCGCACCTTTGCAAGACTTAAACATGTATATCTGAACTAATGAGCAATAAGGATCAAGAGCAGAAAAAAGATTTCGTTAATCCGATTGACCCAGATAAGATAACTGAAACTCCTGGGCTTATCCCCTATCCTCATACCATTGGTAGTCCGGCTTTTAAACCCAACCAGGAAGGTGCTATTCGCAGTGCATCGATGAACGCTATGGAAGAGCAATGCGAAATCCAGTTGGATAAAATTAAAGAGCAGATTGCGCTACTATCTAAACAGGCTCAGGAGATTAAGGATCGATACGAAATATCTAAAGCGGTATACGCTTCAAAAATGAGCTTTGAACCAGTCGTGGGCAAAACATATTACCTCTATGCACGACAGGAAGGTGAATTCGTTCTTTCTATGATCGGTCCAGACCAGTGGGGAAAATCTGCTCCATTCAAGCACTTCGTTTCTGCTGTAAAATTACTTGGAGATAAAACCTGGAAGGTAGAAGATGATCAAAAATCTCGCTTGACCAATTGGTAATAAATAAATCCGCTAAAGATCAGTGCCCAAACCGTCGCTTTGGCAAGGTCTAACCAGGCTATGAAATCCTGAGTATAGAGCAAAATATACTTGGAGAAAGGAAATCTAATCAAGTTGCTAATTGACTCCAATGGTAACATCCCAGCCAATTCAGGATACCAATTGGAAAGTATTGCAGCTCCTATGGGCTCTACAAACCATGTGTACATAAGCAATACCACAATCGCAATTCCGGTTCTCCTTATA
>Ga0207419_1000966_pt1 | contig 23385 bp, 15 predicted proteins | sample ElkSloMetagenome_4_FD_184723 | JGI IMG/M metagenome (GOLD analysis project Ga0207419, IMG submission 184723) | Hot spring microbial communities from Elkhorn Slough, Monterey Bay, USA - MD2A (version 2) | ecosystem: Environmental > Aquatic > Marine > Intertidal zone > Estuary: Microbial mat ... | reverse complement strand
CAAACCAAAAACCGCATCAGCATCGGTTTTCCCGTAAATGTGCGGCACGCCAAAATCATCCCGGATAATAGTAATCCGCTCAGCTTGTTCTTGCCAGCGACTAACCTCGTCAGTTAAACTTGGTCTATTTTCGGTTCTACAAGAAAATAATAAAAGGAATAGTAGGGTAATGTATGATAGCTTATTCATCGTATATGGTTTAAAATAGCAATGTTTAAAGCTATACAGATTGAGGGTTTTTACAAAATGGGTGAAATTGACTTAAACCATTTTTTTTAGCACTTCGCCTGTAGGCAAGACTGCTAATTTTTCTTTTTCTACCAATCTTTTGAGCAGGCCATCTAGGTATGAGGTGCTAACAGGCCCCCAACCCTCTTTATCCAAACCGTGTAAATTGAGAATGAGCCAGCCACCTTCAGATTTTAAAAAACGATTTACTTCCTCTTCTACATAATCATCACAAAAATCAGGGCCATGTCCCCAGCATCCCAGCCTCCCATGATGCTTTTCAGTGGGCATTGTATTAAGCATAGTATCTTTTAAAACCAACCAGCCACCCGTCCTTATTGCGCGTACTCTTTCAAGTAAAAAGTTTTCTAGCACAGGTGTTGATGCATTGTAAGCAAAATTATATACCGCCTCTTCTGAACGGTAGCCCTCTAGATATTTCTCAAAGTAAGCCAAACATTTATCTATGTTCTTTTTAGCCTTTTTTTCTGGTATCTCTGCAAGATTTAAATGTTCCCAAGTGTGGGGCATTACTTCATGCCCTCTGGCTTTCAAGGCATTCCAATCATCAAAATTGCCTAAAATCTCTCTTGGGATCCATTGGGGCTCAGTATTAAAGTTTTTAAAGTGGCCAGAAGCAATGACATTTAGGCAAGCCTTTAATCCATAGTTTTCGTGTATTTCGGCTATTCGATAAAAAGATTTTTTAAAACCATCATCAAAACTGAGCGATAAAATATGGGTTTTAACTGGAGATAAATTAAAACTACCTAATGCCAAACCTCCACTCATCAGCAAAGAGGTTTGCAAAAAATCTCTTCTATTCATGTTTATTCTATTTTTTTATTCAACCAAGCAATCAGTTTCTTATCAAAAAGTTTTTGTTCCTCTAATTGTGGCGTATGCCCACTTTTTTTAAAGTGAATTAGTGTGAAGTCTTGAATATTATCGTATTCGTTTTTCCAAAGTGTGTAAGGTATCACATAATCGTACTTGCCTAGAGCGACAAATACGGGTACTTGAAGTTTTACTGCTGGCTCAAACATATTGTAATTTTTAAAAACCTGAGTAAATAAATGTGTAGTAACTTCTGAGTGTACCGTCATGTCATCCCATAGCCAAGCCGCATCGTAGTAAGGATCGTACCAATACTGAGGAGCCATGTTATTGTATCTAGCCGACGCTTCTTCTTGCCCTGTTAATCTGTCAATTTCTTTGGTGTTTCCGTAATTTTTTTCTTGAAGCTGCTTTCTTTCTTCTGAGGCAGTAGCCCATAAATCTGCAGCCTTGCGATTATAAGTCTCATTACCCCATTCAGCTGGTGAGCCAATTACTACCAAACCAGCCACTTTGTCGCTATGTTTTTTCACATATTCCATGGCTATGGTACCGTGGATACTATGTCCCATGATCAGTGGTTTTTCTAAACCTAAAGTTAACCTAATTTGCTCCACATCCTGCACAATGCTAGCAATGTTAACCGTATCAAGGTTTTCTTTTTTATAGCCTTTGGCAAACCACTTTAAATCAACAAAATACATCTTAAGGTGCTGCCTCAAAGTCTTAGAAAAAGTTTTGGGATAATACACCGAAGAACCAATTACCAAACAAGGTTGTCCACTACCTTCTACTACATAATTTAATTGGCTGCCGTCTATGGTTAGCACACCTTCATTTGGAGGATTGGCTAATTCATAAGAAATGGTATCTTGTAACGCAAGACCATAAATAGTGCTACAAGTAGTATTTAGTAGCAATAATAAGAAACCGAATATTATTGATGATAAATGCATCTTTCTATTAAGTTAAAGCCTCCCTACAATACTCCACACATTTGGTTACTTCTTTTACTGCATCAGAGCCTTCTGGTATGGGATACTCCAATTCTATGGTGCCCATAAACTTATAGCGTTCCTTCTGCATTAACTGTAATATCTCTCTCAGCGGAGTATCGCCCTGCCCCCATGGCATATTTTCCCCATTGTTTTTCTTTCTATCTTTTAGGTGCATACTCAAAATGCGGTCTGCATGCTTTTTAATTAATGGAATTGGCGACTAATTGGTGCCCGCTACATAGTGCCCCACATCAAGGTTAAGCGCATTGTATTTAGAATAATCTAAAGCGGCATCCCAACTATTAAAATTGACCTTTGCATGGTTATGATAGCCGATCAAGGTCTTGTGTTTGTCTGCCAAAGGGGCTAATTGCTTTACTGCCTCGTCTGTACGCTCGAGCGTGATGCCCTTGGCACCTAAAGTTTTGGCCACGTTAAAGCAAAAATTGGCCTCTTCGGTGCTCATCCTATCTAATGAAAATTTTACAATTTCAATCTTTACACCTTCTTTATTATACATTTTTTTGAGTGCCTTAAACTTGCTCATTGGTGTTTTGAGTCGCCAAGCTTTCATGTCTTCTCTGTGTTTTGCGCGCTCGGCCTTTTCTTCATCTGTAAGCGGACCTCTTTTCCATCCGGGGCCTTCAGGTGCTCCGCCGAAACCTTCTATGGCACCGCCCATTAACTCTACAGTGTTTAAGCCCGCCGTAGTGAGGTAGCCTAAAATATCTTCTGCACTGCTAGGCATACTTCTAAAGCTGTAAGAAATGGCGCCTAGATTAATATCTGAAAGTTTGAATTGGCTATGACCGATGGCAAAAAGAGGGATTGAGCTTGCTGCCAAGGCAGTTCCTGTGCCTAGTGCAGCTTTTTTGATAAATCTTCTTCGGGTGAGGTTATTTCCCATTTTCATGAGTTTTTATTAAGCTCACGAAAGATACGTATTTACCTGCTTTTTGCCTAATGAGGCATTACAAATCGAGTTTTTCATAGATGTTCTAAATGAGCATAATATTACGTACCGGCATTTATAAAAGAATGACACAGTAATGAAGCAGAGTTCGATAAAAACCTATTATTTGACCCACAGAACAATTGGGGTTTTGGTTTGTGTGCCGGAGTGCCCCGTCACAAACCAAGGGTTTTATGAAACCCCATTTCTTTTAAAAGTTCTCTAGTGAGGTGTACCTCTCACATAAAATCATCAAGGCATTGAAAAAACCACCTTAATTATGGTAGTAATTGTTTAGACTGTTTCTAAATTGTTTTTTTCATTCCATTTTACACTATCTACAGGTACATTTATTATTAACATTTATTTATATTCTATTAAAATGAATAAATAACTTAATTAACTGTCCAAAAATATTTTAATCATGGCATCATTTACTTTGAAAGTAAACGGAAAACAACACCAAGTAGATGTTGATCCAGACACTCCCATACTTTGGGTACTCAGAGACAACATTGGTTTAGTAGGTACAAAATACGGCTGTGGTATTGCACAATGCGGTTCTTGTACTGTACATTTAAACGGTAATGCCGTTAGGGCATGCGTAATACCAGTAAGTGGCGTGGGCGATGCAGAAATCACCACCATAGAGGGTTTATCGCCAAAAGCAGAACACGCTGTACAACAAGCTTGGATAGAACACGATGTATCTCAATGTGGCTATTGCCAAGCAGGACAAATGATGAGTGCTGCCGCACTTCTCTCGCAAAATCCCAATCCTACAGATAAGGATATAGACAACGCAATGAATGGTAACATTTGCAGATGTGGTACCTATATAAGAATTAAAGATGCCATTAAGACCGCTGCAAAAAATTTAAGTTAACCTTCAATCACTTACGACATGACTTTAATTAGAACAAAACACAATAGAAGATCTTTTTTAAAAGTATCAGCTGCCGCAGGTGGTGGTATGGTACTAGGATTTAACTGGCTGGTATCTTGTAAGCCTGCTGCAGAAAATGTTGTGGAAGTGCCCAAAGAGTGGTTCAACATCAACGCTTTTGTAAAAATCGGCGATACCGGTCTGGTTACCATAATGTCGCCCAACCCTGAAATCGGGCAAAATGTAAAAACTGCCATGCCAATGGTAGTAGCCGAAGAACTAGATGTAGATTGGCAAAACGTAGTAGTAGAGCAAGCCCCACTCGACACAGACCTCTATACAAGGCAAGTAGCTGGGGGTAGCCAGTCTATCCGCCGAGGATGGCAAGGTTTGCGAATGGCTGGAGCCACCGGCAGGCGAATGCTCTTAGAAGCTGCTGCAAAGCAATGGCAAGTGCCCATTGAAGAGCTAACGACCGATAAAGGCGTTATCTACCACAAATCTTCTGGCAAATCTGTAAATTATGGAGAAATTGCCAATAGTGCCGCTCAGATTGAAGTACCCGAGAACATTGAGCTCAAAGACCCCAAAGATTTTAAAATCATTGGAAAGCCTACCAAAAACGTAGATGGTCCAAAAATAATTAAAGGGGAACCACTATTTGGTTTAGATATACAGCGTGAAGGCATGCTTATTTCTACCATCATACATCCGCCTGCTTTTGGTATGAAAATCAAAAGTTTTGACGCAAGCGAAGCCCTTAAGGTAAATGGCGTAAAAGATGTATTTAGGGTAGATACTGCCCCTGAAGAAAAAGAATGGTCAGACATTAACGCCTTCCCCGAATTGATTGCCATTGTTGCCGATAATACTTGGCAAGCCATGAAAGGCAAGGAAGCTGTAAAAGTAGAATGGGAAACCGTAACACCGGGCGAGAGCTCAGAAGACCATGAAAACGCTTTGGAAAAAGCGATCCTGTCTTCAGCTGATGAACCAGCCAGAAAGGATGGCGACCCAGAAACCGCCTTTAAAAACGCCGCCAAGGTGATAGAAAAAATCTATAGTGCGCCGTTCTTACCGCACAATACCATGGAGCCGATGAACTTTTTCGCTCATGTAACTGCAGACAAAGCAGAATTGGTAGGACCTATACAAACACCCGAAAGCATGCGAAAAAGTATCTCTAGCTTGCTAAAGATGCCACTTGATAAAATCACCGTGGACATGACCCGTATGGGAGGTGGTTTTGGTAGAAGACTTTACGGTAACTTTGGCTTAGAGGCTGCAGCGATTTCTAAAAAGATGAATGCACCGATAAAATTGGTTTATTCACGCGCAGACGACATGACACAAGGTACTTACAGACCTGCATATAAAATCACTTACAGGGCAGCACTAGATGAAAACAACAATCTTACGGCATTTCATGTAAGAGGTGCGGGTATTCATGGCGGGCCAGTTTTCGCTAACCGTTTCCCTGCAGGCACTGTAGATAATTACCTCGCAGAAAACATCAATGTTGAATCCAACATTTCTACAGGTGCTTGGCGTGCTCCGCGCTCCAACTTTGTGGCAGGCGCCGAACAATCTTTCTTAGACGAAGTGGCCGAGGCAGCTGGTAAAGACCCAATCGAAATGCGCTTAGCTCTATTTGAAAGAGCCATACAAAACCCAATCGGTGACAACAACGATTACGATCCGGAACGCTATGCGGGTGTACTTAAATTGGTAAAAGAAAAAGCAGGTTGGGGCAAAGAAATGCCCGGCGTTAGCAGAGGCGTTGCTGCTTATTACTGCCATAATTCTTATGTAGCACAGGTAATTGATGTGATTGAAGAAAATGGCAAACCTAAAATCAAAAAAGTATGGTGCGCTGCCGATTGCGGTATTGTTATAAACCCTGAAGGTGCCAAAAACCAAATTGAGGGCGGTATTATCGATGGCATAGGCCATGCCATGTACAGTGCAGTTACCTTTACCGATGGCAAAGCAGATCAAGAAAACTTTGATAGATACCGTTTGATCCGCTTAAGAGAGGCTCCTATGGAAATTGAGACTTTCTTTGTAGACAACGGCATTGATCCAACAGGTTTGGGCGAGCCTTCATTACCACCTGTTATGGGTGCACTTGCAAATGCTTTATACAAGGCAACAAGTAAACGCTTGTATAGTCAGCCTTTTGCACAAAAGGATATTGTAATGGGCTAATGCTTGATTTATTCAAAAATGTAAACCCCTTTAGGAAACTTCCTAAAGGGGCTTTTTTTTGAGTATTTGATATGGTATCAATTCATTGCCAATTCCATGGCTTCTCCACCTATTTGTATTTTACCGCTTACCAATTGGGTGCTGCCCGCATCGGCATTGCCAGAAAAACCAGGTTGTTTTCCGCCAACACTTATTGCTAAAGTTCCAGGCTGGATCAACACGGTGCCATCCATTTGTATGCTGGCGTATTCCTTTGGTGAAAGTGTGAAACTCACTGTTTCAGAGGCACCGGGTTCTAAACTAACTCTAGCAAACCTCTTTAAAGCGCGTATGGGCGAAGCCTCGTTTTCCCCACTATCCGTAAGGTACAATTGCACCACATCCTCTCCTGCCATAGCACCCGTATTTTTTACGGTCACACTCACCGTTACAGACTCACCGGGGTTAATGTTTTCTGGCAATTGTAAATCGCTGTATTCAAATTGAGTATAACTTAAGCCATGCCCAAATGGATACAGTACATCGCCCTTAAAGTATTTGTAAGTACGGTTATCCATATTGTAATCTGTAAAGGTAGGCAAATCATTAACCGATTTGTAGAAGGTAACAGGCAACTTACCTGAAGGATTGTAATCGCCAAATAGTACATCGGCAATGGCTTGGCCGCCAAACTCGCCGGGATACCATGCTTCTAAAATGGCTGGCATGTTTTGGTCTGCCCAATTTACGGCCATGGCACTTCCATTTAACAATACCAAAATAGTTGGCTTTCCTAGGGCTTTTACCTTTTTCATTAACTCTATCTGTGGAGCGGGAAGCGTTAATTTAGTACGATCGCCTTTATCAAAACCGTCTAAAACTATCGGCATTTCTTCTCCTTCAATATCTGGAGAAAGCCCTAAGCATAAGATTACTGTTTCGGCTTCTTTGGCAGCCTCTAAAGCAGGTGTTAGGTAATCTTCTCCCAATTTAGCCCAAAGTAGATGTAATTGCGGATCGGTATGATAGCTGTAAAAATCAACTTCAACTTTATAAGACTGCCCTGCTTTCAATTCTAAATCGGTATACCGCGTAATAGGATGATGTATATTGTCGAACTCCACATAGATAGAATCATCTATGGTTAAGCGTCCAAAGTTACAGGCTTTTATACCCACTCTGTAAGTACCGTCTTCGGGCACGGTCATTTCTCCCGACCACTGTACAGAAAAGGTATCCGCCATTACGCCTGTAATAGGCGTTTCTTGTGTCCATTTTAAATCTAATACCTCGTTTTGCTGGGTCAATGCAGGCGCTCCTGACCATTCCATATTATCATAGTATTTACCTTCTAAGCCAGCTTTTCCATTGCTTGAGAGGTGTTCAGAGGGAACTGGTGTTAGGAGAGGGAAACCGTCTGCAATGGCACTGCCAACCGCATAATTCACTTCTGCATTGGGCAGTTTTGCTTCAATGGCTTCTAATGGTGTGGCATAGGATATGGCCGTTCCATGGTAATTACCCAATAGCACTTGTTCATCATCTGCATTGGGCCCGATAACGGCAACTTTTTTTAGATCTTTGCTTAGCGGAAGGGCATTATTTTCATTTTTGAGCAAAACCATGGCTTTTCTAGAAGCTTCCAAAGCCAAATCTAGATGCGCTTGGCTACGAACCACATCATATTTAATTTGAGTGAATGGTACTTTTTCAGGTGGGTCGAACAGGCCTAATTTTATTTTTGCCCTCAATAATCTAGCAAGTGCTTGATCTAAACTGCTTTCTGGTAAAATACCATCTCTCACTGCATCTACCAATCCAGGGAAAAAGGTATCTCCACAATTCAAATCCGTTCCTCTTTCAACAGCTAAAGCAGCCGCTTCTTTCTGATTGGCCGAAACCCCATGCCTGCCTTCTACATAAAAATCATTGATGGCCCAGCAATCTGATACCACATAGCCGTCAAAACCCCATTTATCTCTTAAAATAGAATCGAGTAGTACATGGCTACCGCAACAAGCTTCATCCCTAAATCGGTTGTAGGCACACATCAAAGATTGTACATTGGCTTCTTTAACCGTAGCCTCAAAAGCAGGCAAATAGGTTTGCCATAAATCTCTTTCACTAGCTTGATAATTATCGCTGTGGCGCGTTTTTTCTGGGCCGCTGTGTACTGCAAAATGTTTTGATGTAGCAATTACTTTAAAATAATTCGGGTCATCTCCTTGTAATCCTTTAATAAAATTTACAGCCAATCTTCCGGTGAGGTAAGGGTCTTCGCCGTAAGTCTCTTGCCCCCTACCCCATCTTGGATCTCTAAAAATATTGATGTTGGGTGTCCAAAAAGTGAGCCCTTGATAAATACCTCTTTGGTTTAAAGAAGTAAAATAATGGTGCTTGGCCCTGGCCTCGTCGGAAATGGCAACGGCAATTTGATGCATTAGTGTGGTATCCCACATGGCGCCCATACCAATGGCTTGGGGAAAAACAGTGGCCTCTCCTGCCCTTCCTACGCCATGCAGACATTCGTTCCACCAATTGTAAGCAGGTATGCCCAAACGCTCTACGGCGGGTGCATCGTAACGCATTTGAGAAACTTTCTCCTCCAAGGTCATTTGACCGATTAGGCTGTTCACCCTATCATCAATGGAAAGTTCTGTATTTCTATACTCGGGGACTTCCTTATCTGAAGGCGCTTCGCAAGCTAAAAAAATAGCAAATACTAAAAATAATAGCAGTCTTTTCATTCTAGTCGTGGTTTTTTATTTACATCTTCAAAAAACCACAATATAAAAAAAAGCGCGCTTACCTCCTCAAATTAAACTACCTTCAAAAGCTTTTTTGACATGTAAGGAGTGTCGCATCATCCTTTTTGCTTACTTATCAGTATATTCCATATTAAAAATGATTTTCTCCAAATCATCATACTGTTCCGATAAATCTTGTATCAATTTATCTGCCTCAGCGCTATTGTAGTTAGGATGCATTTGCTCTAAGGTACTGGCCGACTCTGCAATTTTTTCAAAGCAAAGATTGAGCGCTATGCCTTTAATATTGTGTGCTATGTCTTTTACCATTTTGTAGTCCAAATTTGCTTTTCTAAACTCTGAAAGTTTAAAAATCTGCTTTTTTAAGTCGCCTTTTCTGATCATATCTATCATTTTCTCAACCACTTTATCGTCGTAACTAAAGCGACTCAGCAATTCTCTATAGTTAAAATCCTGTAGATAGTCAGGCTTTTTTATTTCCTCTATAAAAATTCTTTTATTTTCTTGAGGCTTTATCCATTTTTTTACCATCTCTTCTAATTTTTCCATAGTAATGGGTTTGCTCAAGTAATCTTCCATACCGGCCTCTAGACATCGCTCTTTTTCTCCTTTTACGGTGCCGGCTGTAAGAGCTATGATGACGGGCGGTTTACCATTTTTCTGTATTTTTCTGATGGCCTTGGTAGCCTCGTAACCACTCATTCCTGGCATTTGTATATCCATTAAAACCATATCAGGGTTCTTGGTAGATACTATTTCAATGGCCTCTGCCCCACTATCCGCTTCTAATATGTTTACATCGTTAAAAAGTTTGCCAAGCATGCTATTGGCTAACCTTAAGTTAATAGGGTTGTCATCTACGATAAGCACTGTTTTATCTATAATATTTTGGGAGGAATCTACTTTAGCTTCTTGATTTTGCTTTTCTACCTTTTCATCTAATTTTAAATGCTGCAAACTCTCAACAACTTCACTAAGTTTAAGTGGCTTATGGATCAACCTAGATACTTGGTGGGTTTTTGTAAACTTTTTACATTCTTCTTCATTCACAAAAGCATTCATTAGTATAATCGGTGTCTTGTTGGCATCTAAATCTAGCAGTTCCCTAATTTGTTTGGCCACTGCCTTGCCATCCATAAACGGCATTTCACAATCAATCAGAACAGCATCTATATTTTGCCAATCTTTTTTTAAGGCATTTAGCGCCTCTATGCCATTGCTGGTACCTATAACCTCTATGCCAATATTCTCTAAAAGACGCTGCATAATCTCTAGGCTACGCTTGTTATCGTCTACAATCAGCACTTTAGAAATGCCCTTAATCTTAGGAGTGGTTTCTTCTTGTTCTTCGCTTTCTAAGCATACGTTAAAATAAAAACAACTGCCTTGGCCTTGCTCACTTTCAAGCTGTAAGGAGGATCCCATCATAGAAAGTAGTTTATTCGATATGGAAAGCCCAAGGCCGGTTCCACCGTATTTTCTGGTCGTGGAGGCATCTTCCTGAGAAAAGGCATCGAAAATGGATTTTTGCTTGGCTTCAGAAATGCCGATTCCGGTATCTCTTACCGAAAATGTCAGGCCAACTTTTGAGGCTTTATGCTGTTTTTTATCCAAATTAACACTTAGCTCGATTTCTCCCTTTTCGGTAAATTTAGAGGCATTGCTCAACAGGTTAACTAAAATTTGCCTTAAACGCACTGCATCTACCTTAATTAATTGTGGTACTTCCTGACCGATGTCCAAGAGCAATTCAATATCTGAGGTATTGATTTTGAATTTTACCATCTCTATTACTTGATAGAGCAGTTCATGTAAATCAGTACTTTCAACATTGAGTTCTAATTTACCCGCTTCAATTTTAGAGAAATCCAGAATATCGTTGATAAGATCCAATAATACATGTGCAGAGTAATTGACAGATTGCATGTACTCTACTTGCGTATTGTCTAAGCTAGTTTGCATGAGCAATTCTGAAAAGCCGATAACACTGTTTAATGGCGTTCTGATCTCGTGGCTCATATTGGCCAAAAATTCTGATTTGGCCACATTGGCAGCCTCTGCTTTTTCTTTGGCTTCGATCAGCTTTTGATCTTGTTCTTTTTGCTCTGTAATGTCTCTTTGTATGGCGATCCAGTGGGTGTAGGTGCCATCTTTATCAGCCAAAGGGGTTACTGAAAGACTGATCCAAAAGGGTTCTCCGCTTTTTTTATAGTTGATCATTTCAACCTCAAAAGGTTTCCAGTTTTTAGAAGAGGTTTCTATCGCTTTTAAAGTTTCTTGATTCGTTAGCGGGCCTTGCAGCATCTCAGGCGATTTTCCAAAAAGTTCATCAGAAGCGTAACCGGTCATTTTACAGACGGCCTCATTGGCAAATACAATTTTGGAGTCTAGAGGATAATCTAAATTTACCTCAGAAATCAATACGGCATCTTTGGTATTTTTTATAATAGATTCGAATAGCCTGAGTTCTTCTTCTTGTTTTTTTCTTTCGGTAATATCCATACGGGTACCACTCATTCTGACCGGCTTTCCATCTTCATCCTTTTCCATAACCCGGCCCCTGTCTAAAACCCACACCCAATCACCGTTTTTGTGTTTCATACGAGCTTCGCACTCGTAATATTCTGTTTTACCTTTAAAGTGGGCTTTCAGTAGTTTGTCAGATATCTCTAAATCATCTGAGTGACACAGATTGAGCCATGTGTTAATATCTATGGGCTGTAATTCTTCTAAGGTATAACCAACTATATTAGCCCATTTTTCATTAAAAATTGTTTTACCTGTTTGCACATACCACTCCCACAAACCAACATTGGCACCTTCAATAGAAAGTTCTAATCTTTCTCTACTTTCCCGCAATTCCTTTTCGGCTATTTTTCTCTCAGTTATGTTAATATGGATTCCCGCATGTAGTAATGGGTTTCCTTCTTTATCCCAAAAGATGGTCTTGCCGTGTGCCAATATCCACTCCCAATGCCCATCTTTGTGCTTCATCCTAAACTCTATCTCGTACTTGTCTGTCTGTTTTTTAAAGTGAGCTTCTAAGGCCTGTTCTGCTTTAGGGACATCCTCTGGATGCAACAGATTTTGCCAAATCTCTACGGTACCAGGGGTGATTTCCTCCAAGGTATATCCCAGCATCTCGGCCCAGTGCCTGTTAAATTTAACATCTCCGGTTTGTACTTGCCACTCCCAGGTACCCATTTTTGTACCGTTAATGATGTCGTCCAACCTGCGCTTCTCTATTTCTAATTGCTTTTCAGCCTCTCTTTTATCGGTAACATCTAATAAATAGATGTTGGCATATTTTTGCTCTTCTACATAAGTAATGGCAATGGAATAAATGGCCCCTCGGATCATTGCCTCGGTCTGCATAGAGTTACCGCCTACAAATACCTCTTTAGTAAGTGCTCTTAATTCTGTAGTAATGGGTTGATGCAACTTGAGTTGCCAATCTTTCAGTTCTCTTTTGGCTGCATCATTAAAGTAGAGCAAATTACCTTTTGCATTTATTCTTAAAATAGGATTGGGATTCTCTTGCGGGAAGCGCGCTTGACTGATGATTTCTTTTTCTGCTTTTTTCCTGTCTGTAATATCTCTAGAATTGGCAATGATATATCCCTTATTGTTAATAATTGTATGTTTTATTGTAAGTTCGACAGGAAAAGGCTTTTTATCAATCCTATTTACGTTCATACCTTCTATTGTCATTTGTTTCCTCTTCTTGAGGTCTTCGATATGGCGATTCCAAATACCATCTTCTAACCATGGATCATCCTTTTGAAAGATTTCTTCAAAATCAAACACTGAGAATTTACTGGCTTCTTCTTTTTTTATACCCAATCTTTCAGAGGCAACCTCATTTATATAAACTAATTGCCCGCTTTCATCAGTTACTTGGAGTGCGTCGGTGCTGCTTTCTATAAACTCGCGCATCAGGTTTAATTCCTCATTGGCCGCCTTGATTTTTTTATCAGCATTGTGTTTGGCCGTTACATCAACAAAGGTACAGACTACTTTATCTACTCTCCCTTCTTTATCTAAAATGGGTGATGCAGTTACTTCTATCCAAACTTCTTTTCCAGAACCATCATACTTTTCAAAACCTAGTTTTGTGGCACCTATTGGCTTACTGGTTTTTGCACATAAAGCAATGGGAGAATTTTCACTTGGCAATAATTCATAGTTTTCTTTATAAAGTTGCCAATTAGAATCGTTGGCTCGTTTTTGCACAAAATCTTTTATAGATACCCCTATTAAATCTGCTGCTACAGCATTAACTTCCAAAATATTAGTTTCTTGGTCGGCGAGAATAAGACCTATCTGTACATTGTTAAAAAGCTTTTGAAATACCTCTTCTTTGTCTTTTAATTCATTGAGCGATTCTACTTCTTTGGTAACATCTTTAATAAATACAATGGCCCTGTAGATTTCTCCCGCTTTACCGTATTCATAAATGACCTTGTCTTTTCTCCAAATGTATTCTCCATTTCTCTTTTTAACCCTAAAGGTATAGGTCTTGGTCTTTGGTTTGTTTTTACGAACTTCTTCAAAAAGATCTGAGATAAATTGCTTAAAATCAGGATGTACTTTTTCCATGATATCCTCCTTGCCCAATGGTATCTCACCGCCTTTGTCGTATCCCATAATCAGTTTATAGGCAGGGGAAACATACCTTACCATGTCATTTTCTATGACCATAACACCCTCCTCAGAGTTTTCTGCAATATCTACAAAATAGTCTGCTGATTCGTCTTTTTGCTTTACTTTTATATAATCGATATGAAGCACACCAATCAGTACTGCATTGCTCTTCTTTGCATAAAATACCTTGCATTGTGTTTCATAATTGTTCCCATCCACAACAATTGTTAAGTTCAATAAGTCTTTTTGTAGCCCTTCATCATTTAAGTCTTGCAAGTAATTATTAAGTCTTTTTTGAGATGATGTATTGAAGAGTAAATCTAATTGGAGGGCTTCGTCGGTTGGTTCCTTGTTGGAGTTCTTATCTAAATAAAAATTATTTGAGAATCTCTTATCTACTAAACCTACGCGGGGATGTGGCCTATCAATACAAAGTAGACCTTGAGGCGATTGATCGTAGTAAAAAGAGAAGACATCTTCACAACCTGCGACAAGCTTCAGTAGTTTCCTTTTCAATTGTGACATGATGAAAAAATTATTAAAAAAATCTGCTATACAAATCTGTATGTTAACATCAAAGAGTTGCTCTATAGTATTGAGTTTGTAAGGTAAGTAAATGGCAAATACCAAGATTTCCCTTTATTACCCAATTCAAATTACATTATTCTTAATTTTGATGTATTCTTACAATACAAACGGCTATATTATATTAATTATCAAAAAAAGTATATGACGTGAGCCAAGTTATTTACATGATTTAAAACCTTTGAATACTTTAGATTAGACGATACAGTCTGATATCTAGATTGCCGCAAAGGTCATTTCTTTTTAACTGTTACTAAACAGTACTTAATAGTAACTAAATAATCATTACCACAAATTACAAGAAAAGCCATAAAATGCTTTATAAATCAGCAATAGATTTATGTTTTTTCCTATTGGATCAAAATTGAGTAATACGCTTATTCAAGATCTGAGCTCATTATTCTTAAATAAAAATAGAGATATTTTAAAAATAAAGTTGGTTTCTCAGCAAAATGTATAACCGTAAATATAGTGTCTACTTACCCAAGCAGGTTTTTGAGAAATTTTTTAGACCATTCTTTACAATGATAAAAAACTAGTCTGAGTTCAATCAACGACAATTTCGGGAGATACGACGACGGATTCGGGCTAAAACAACGACAATTTCGGGTTTAAGTAACTCTTTAAAAAATATTAGCTCCGTATGGGTTTTTAGCACTTATTTTTAATAAAGTTAATGGTATTTTTCAATAAACCGCTTCAAGTATCGATCTGATCCTAACTTATAAGTAATTGATTTACATAAACTTAATGTTATAATTGAGCAATATCAAGTTATACAACGACAATTTCGGGACAAAGTCTTATTGCTAGGCCTATTTTGTAAAAAAATAATAAAAATAGCCCTCAGATAAACTTTTTGATATTTTTTAATTTTTTATACTTTTATTCCTTTTCAAGTGATGTAAACAATTGAAAATCAATTACTTAAAAAGTAAATAAACGACATCTTCGGGCTTATAAGACGACAGAATCGGGTTAAAAGCAGACAGCTTCGGGTTTAACAACGACGTTTGCGGGTACTAAAGACGACTCTTTCGGGATAGAACAACGACAGATACGGGAAACAACGACAATTTCGGGATTACAACGACAACTTCGGGAAAATTTTGTGGTTTGGTAAATAACCCAAAAAAAATTTTGGATTTTATCAGAAAAAATAACGACTTTTGTCTTGGGTAGTCGTTGTTTACATATTCCCCGACACTATGAAAATCGCAGAGTATCAAATTCCGAGAAAGCAACCGGCCGTTATCAAAGCAAACAGCTTGATAGAAGCCAAATATAAATTGAGCGCTCGTGAACAAAAAGTCTTGCTCTTTCTAATTTCCAAATTAGACTCTAAGTCATCTAATCCTGGTTATGTGTACCAAACCCATGTAGATGAGATCATGCAAGTGCTCAAAGACTCTGGGATCAAGTGGGGCGATGCTTACACCTGCTTTACAGAAATTATTATGTTGCTTAAAAGCAAACCGATCAGCATTTACTCAGAAGGCGAACTGATTATGGCCAACTGGCTAGGCACGGTTTCCTTGGTAGAAAAATCGGGCGTGGTCAAATTTTCATTCGATTCGCTCATAGCCCCTTTTCTCTTCGAGATCAAAAAGAACTTTACCAAGTATCCGCTTAAGCATGTGATCAAACTTCGCAGTACGTACAGCATCCGCATTTATGAGCTTTTAAAGCAATATGCCAAAATTGGCGAGCGCAAGTTCGATCTAATGGAACTTAGGCAGGTACTCGGCATCGAAGATGACCTTTACCCAAGGTTTTTCGATTTTAAGAAAAGGGTGATCGAGCCTGCCCAAAAGGAAATTGCCGAACACACCGACATTGAGTTTACATTTACCAAGATCAAAAAGAAAAGGAGTATTGTTGGGCTTGTATTTAAGATTGCTTACCAATCGCAAGAAGAATACACTGAGACCTACGAAATAGAAGGAAAGCTACCCCCTCCTACCCCCCAAGTTGCTCCAATAGAAAGTGAAGGAAAAGACGAACGCGCTACTCGTTTGGCCAATAGACTTACGGAGTTGCAACTAGACGAATGGCAGATCAAAAGGATTTTAGACAAGGTAGGTGCAGCTCCCGAGACCGGTGTTTGGAAACTAGTGAACGAAATTAAAATGGATAAGCGCGATGGTAGGGTAAAAAACAGTCTTGGTGGATACGCCGCAAAAAAGTTTGATCAAAGGTTTACCCTAGGTTTTTTTGAATGAGCCCATTATTCTCCAAAACCTGTTTCTTTTTTAATTTATATGATGCCTTCGTCTGCAATCTTGGTCTTTAAAGATTTTTCTTTACATAGTTTCTACGGTAAATCCTTTAAATTTCTCCTCCTTTCGGCATATGGAACCATTGCCAAGTATTAAAAGTAGAAAGGTAGAATAGTATAACCCAACCTTTTTCTATATTTCTTTAAATAGAATTTTATACTTACATACATTTATCTAAGTATAATTGTATTATTTTATTAAAGTATTGAAGTAGCAATGTATTAAAAGATAAACTTATAATTGTATCAATTTCTTTTTTTATTAAAATATACTTGTATAATATATTCTTTTCTACTATAATTACGTTACACTATTCTGCTTTACTATAAGTAGTAATGTATGTATCACACATTTCTTCTTTAATACTAAAAGTAAAGTGTATGTGTAGAATAAAGTTTATGTAGAATTTATTAATAAGTAGAAATTTATAAATGTAGAAAATGAGTGCGAAAATCATTTCTTTCATGAATAGAAAAGGCGGGGTGGGCAAGTCCACTTTGCTCTTGCTAACTGCAGCTTCTTTACACCACAGGACCGGCAAAAAAATCCTAGTGATCGACGCTGATTTGCAAAAATCGATTTTAGGGCTCAGGAACGAAGAACTCGACTCCGAGCCATTGTCCTTTAAACCTTTTGAGATAAAAGGCTTTAGCTGGGCTAAAAATAGCCCTGGAGACATTCCTTTGTTGAGGTTTCATAAGCTTATTCAAGAAATCGAAGAAAAATACGATTTTGTACTGGTGGATACTCCCGGCAAAATGGAGGGGGAGGAGATCCCTCTGATCATGACGGTCTCCGACTTTATCTTGGTGCCTATCATTGCCTCTTCTTTCGACATACAATCCACTATAGATTTCTTAGAGATCGTACCGCCCATAAGAGAAGAAAAAGCCAAAGAAGGTTTTGACCTTAGGTTATTGGGAGTGATCAACAAGAGAGATAGGAGCTTAGAGCATAAGCATCTAGAAGCATTGGAGGGCATAGCTGGAATGGAGCTTTTGCAGAACCATATATCCAATCTGGTAAGGTACAAAAGGGACAAATCGACCCTTTACGACTTGGTTGATGTAAGCGGCCAACAAGATGAGTACAACCTTTATTTTAATGAATTGATGGACAAAATAAATTGATTATGGCTAAAAGAAGTAAATCTGATTTAGTGGGCAACTTGATCAATAAGCGTAAAATGATGAGTCAGGCGCCCGATGAATCTGTGGCACAAGCTAAGAAAGCAGCCTCTATTGTTGAAGAAACCCCTGATTTGAGTGAAACCCAAGAAGCTGATAAAACCAAAGCTGAGGTAGTTAAAGATAAAAAAAGTGAGGTTGCTTCTGAGAAATCTTCACCAAGTAAAAAACCTGCTCAAAAGAAAAAACAGGGCAATACCAAGAAAAAGACGCTGGGCGAAGTAGGTTCTATACTCAGTGAGCTAAAAGAGGATAAAAAACAGGATAAGTATGCTTCTATCAAAATAAAGTCAGAGCTTTACAACCGCATTAAAAAGATAGCGAGAAAGGAGGGGATTGATCGCCACGGGCATTTGATTGACCGCGTATTGACCGATTTTTGTGATAGATATGAAGAAAAGTAGAATATTCTATTTATAGAAAAATAGTGAATTACACATATCATGGATGAAATAAAACTTTTTGAGTCTAAGCAGATTCGCTCAATATTGCACGCGGGTCAATGGCATTTTTCTGTAGTAGATGTTGTGGCTGTATTGACCGAGAGCAGCAACCCAAGAAATTATTGGAGTACACTCAAGAAACGCGAAAAAGAAAAGAGTGGAATCGAACTGTCCACAATTTGTGTACAGTTGAAATTGCCTGCACCCAATGGCAAAAGCTATGCGACCGATTGTGCCCATAAAGAATCACTTTTGAGGATCATTCAGTCGGTGCCCTCGGCAAAGGCAGAGCCCTTTAAAAGATGGTTGGCCAAAGTGGGCAGCGATGTACTCGACGAAAAAAGTAATAAAAGACTTGCTGCACACAGAAAATTGAAAGAAACCCAACAGCGCTTTTTTGAAACCGTAAACGATAGGGGAGTGGATAAAGAAGGTTTTGTAAGGGTGCTTTATGCAGGAGACGATGCACTTTTTGGTAATGTAGACATGCGTGCGCAATATATGATCGGTAAAGAAGAAAATCCAGAAGATTACATGAACAACCTGCTCTTAAAAGGAAAAGACTTTGCTGCCGAGTTAAGCAACCACCATGTAAGAAAAAAAGATCTAAAAGGAGAGGAGGCCATCAAAAAAGAACATCAATCTCAAAATGAAGCAATTAGAAAACACCTGACCGACCAAAACATTAAACCTGAAGAGCTTGCTCCTGAGAAAAGTATAAAGCAGTTAAAAGCTTTGAAAAATAAGTCTAATGAAGAAAATAAAAAGTCCTAATCTAAGAATCAGGACTTTTTTTTTAAAGTTCTTCAAGTCTCTTTTTATAGTAGGCCAATTGATCTAGGTATTTTTGAAAAGCATGTTCGTTCATGGCCTTAGCAGCCCAAATGCCCAAAGGAACGATAATGGCTATGCTTACGGTAGCAACAATTAATATTTTGGTATTACCCAAGATCTCACTGATTTCTAATCCGCTGTAAAACAAAGGAAGCAACATGCCGCAGATTACGGCCAGAGGTAAGAAGAGGGTTCCCATCCACTCTTCAAATTTGAGTACTTGCTTGGTTTGCTTATAAAATAAGTTGATGAGTTTTGTAAGGTCATTGCCCATGTCTAAGCCGATCTCTACTTTATTGAGTTGCCTAACCTTATACCAAATGAAAGCTAGCGCAATTAAGTACCAAGTTTCTAATATGGAGAAGACAATAAACATTTCTGTATTTTTAACAAAAATGAGCATTAGTATAGGTATGGCCAAACAAAAACCTAATGCCCAATACATTTTGTAGGTCAATCTTTTTTTGAGTTCGTTTAAGGGTGAGCCCGATTCTTTAGATATCGCTTTCATAATGGCTGCTTTATTTATGTTAGGTGATTTAAATTTTTCTTTTTCTATGTTTTTCCAAATTGCGTTTAGGTCCATAGTCTTAGTTTTTAGAAAGTAGTTGACTTAAATTTTTTTTGATCCTATGCAATTTTACCCCTGTGTTATTTACACTAATGCCTAAAATGTCGGCTATTTCCTCATTGCTGTAGCCATCTAAGTGCATAGATATCAGTGAGCGATCAATATCTTCTAATGACTTGATGGCCCTCCACAATAATTCGGCCTCGTCAGAGGGAACCTCGGAATGTACTGCGATATGTCTTGGCATATTTGAGGTAAATTCTAGTCTTTGTTTCCTGCGCCAAGAGAGCACCGTGTTCAAGGCTACTCTGTACAACCAAGTGGAAAATTTGGCCTCACCTCTAAAATTTTTGTAAGATTTCCATGCTTGTAGCAATACCTCTTGTTTGAGGTCTTCTCGGGTTTCGGCGTGATCTTCATACAAGTAAATTACTTTGTGGATGATGCCTTGATGATTTTGCACGAGTTCTATAAATGTTTCTTTTTTAGTTTGTATGGGTTCGGATTTTATCATTTTGATATCAAAATGAGTGATTTGACTATTAGCTTAAATTTTACTACTACACAAAAATGATTTTATAGTGTCATCACTACCGGGATTTTTACGTTTTGTCGCCTTTAATCGGCTAATAATTATATCATCCCTTTGGGATTTAGTAGAAATGTATATTTAGAGCTTAAATTTGTTTTTTATTGTTATTTGGTGGGTTAGTGCAAAAAAGGATTGGCAGATTACAGCAATGTAAAAAAATATTTTCTTGTGTTATATTAAATGCTGCACTTGTGCTTTCAAATGTCGGATATAAGAATCCGACATCACTTTAAAGCTTGCATTGTCGTTGTTAGAGCAAAATAGGTATAGCTATTGTCTATGTCCATATCGGCAACTATTAAGAATATCTCCTTCATCCAGCTTTGTATATTTTGCAAAAAAATTTAGGCTTCACGAAAAGGTTTTTGGCTTAAATCCTATAAACCTCACATTACACCAAAGAAAAATTGGCTTTTAGGTAATCCATTTCATCTTGTATTTGCTTGAGTAGCTGATCTATTTTCTCTTGATCAAAAATTTCCATATCCTCTAGTTGAGTGCACAAAGCCGCCAATTTATTAAAGTGCAGGTTTAGAGAAGAACCCTTTAATTTATGCGAGTAGTCCCTCAAAAGATTGATATCGGCTTTATCGATGGCCTCTTTCATTTGACCCAAAATGCTACTCCAGTTTTCTTTGGCCTTTTGGAACAGCATTTCTATAAATTCTTTATCTGAATCCATTTTCTCTATTAAGATATCTTTGTCGAAGTGGGTTTCGTGCAATACCAATTCATTGGGGGTGATGTTAATGGTCTCTCGGGGTTCATTTTTGTCTAGCCATTTGAACAGGATTTTTTCTAAATCAATTTTCAGAATGGGTTTCGATAAAAAATCATCCATGCCGGCTTGCAAACATTTTTCTCTTTCTCCTTTTACGGCCCCTGCTGTAAGCGCAATGATCGGGATTGTACTTTTGTCGCCAAGCTGCTTCATTTTTTTTGTTGCATCGTAACCATTCATTTCTGGCATCTGAATATCCATCAAGACCAAATCCACAGACATTTGCTCAAATATACTGACTGCCTCCAAGCCGTTTTTAGCCCTGAGCAAGGTAGCCTTAGGATAAATTTGCTGTACCATGGTTTCAGAAAGCAGCAGGTTAATTTCATTGTCTTCTGCGATCAAGACCTTTGGCTGTTGGTGCTTCTTTTTTAATGTTTGGGATGTATCGTAAGAAAGCGCCGCATCTACCTGTGTCATTACCTTGTAAAGTTGCTCGAAGGTAAGCGGCTTCTTTAGGTTTTTAAAAATATCTACCTCTTCTAGCTTGTGCTTAAATTGCTCAGTATCTACAGAACTGCTCAGTAAGATGGTTTTGGCTTTGATGTGTTTGTAATTATCCTGTATGTACTTAATGGTATCTATACCATCTAGATAGGGCATATGGTAATCTATTAAAATTACATCGAACACCTTTTTGGTTTTTTCCAAAAACTTTATCGCATCTATCCCATTTTTCACCTCAGTACTCTTAATGTTCTTTAGGGCCAGCATTTCTTTGAGTATTTTCCTGTTGTTGGCATTGTTCTCTATGATCAATACATTTTGGATATTTTTGAGCCTGCTAAAAGACAGGTTTTCCTCTTTACTGGTTTTAAGAGTAAGATCAAAATAAAATGTACTGCCGTGGCCTAATTTGCTGTTCAGTTTGAGCCGACTATGCATAAGACCCAAGATTTTATTACAAATGGTTAGGCCCAAACCTGTACCACCAAATCTTTTGGTAGTAGAGGAATCTTCTTGCGTAAAAGCCTCAAAAATCCGTTTTTGGTTCTGCTTGCTAATGCCAATGCCCGAGTCTTTTACAGCTATTCTTACAGATTGTGATTTTTCCGTTTTCTCTAACAATGATACCTCAAGGGCAATTTGCCCTTTGCTAGTAAATTTTACTGCATTACCCAATAGGTTAACCAAAACTTGTTTGAGCCTTACAGCATCTGACCATACATTACAGTTAATTTCTGAATCTAGATAGATAGAAAAGTCCAGTTCTTTTTTTTGCAACTGATAGCTAATGGTGTTTGTGGCTTGTTCAAGAACGTTTCTCAAGTCTAAAGAAGCGGGCTCTAAGTTTAGTTTTCCTGCTTCAATTTTAGAGAAGTCCAGAATGTCGTTGATTATCTCTAAGAGAGATATGGCAGACTCGTAAATGGTTTGTGCGTATTTAGATTGTGAGGTGTCTAAATCAGATTGCAAAAGGAGATCTGAAAAACCGATAACGCCATTGAGCGGTGTACGTATCTCGTGGCTCATATTGGCCAAAAATTCAGATTTTGCCTTACTGGCTTGCGTAGCTTTTTCGGTAAGGCTCTTGAGTTTTTTCTCGTACTTACGTCTTTCTGTGATATCTACAAAAGTAACAACGGCCCCAGTAACCTTTCCTTCTTCGTACATTGGGTGCGACCAATATTCTACGTCAAAAGAGGTGTTGTCTTTCTTCCAGAACACTTCGTCTTTTACATGTATTTTTTTTCCTTCTTTATATGCAGAATAAATTTTGCATTTTGCTTGTGGTATTTTCTTTTTATTTCTGTAAGAATGATGCATCATTTTATGCATGTTCTTGCCTAATAATTCATGCTCTTTTTCATAGCCAAGCAAACTTAAACAAGAGGCATTGCAAAATGTACAGTTGCCGTTTAAATCAATACCATAAATGCCCTCGGCGGCAGAGTTAAGTATATTAGAGAATTTTTCTTTGTGCTCATTAAGGAGTCTTTCAGCTTTTTTCTTTTCGGTAATGTCGATCATAATGCCCCGTAGGCGGTGGGGCTTTCCACCTTTAGTTTCTACATGTACCAAGTCGCGTAACCAAACAACACGCCCGTCTTTGGCGACCATTCTATATTCTAGTTCATGGGACAATCCTTGATCTATATATGCTTTACATTGCTTAACGGTTTCATCCCTGTCATCGAGATGGATCCGACTCTGCCATATGCCAGCTTCGCCCAGCCATCTTTCTTTTGGGTAGCCCAACAATCTCTCGGCTTTATCACTTACAAAACTAAAATGCAGTGTTTCTGCATCAGCTTCCCAAACAATGCCATCAATGGTATTGATCAAGTTCTTGTAAGCTTCGTTAGCTTGTTTTATAGCATTAGCATCAGTTTTTCTTTTAGTAATATCTCTTGAGAAAACGACCATACCTTTCCGCGTACCATCTTGGTTAAATGTAGGCACTTTATGGACTTGGTAGATTTTTTTTCCTCTGCCTTTTACAGGGACCTCTTCCTCAAAAACACACAATTCTCTTTTTTGCCAGGTAATTTCATCGCTCTTATGGCATGCTTTAAAGGTATCTTTAAATTGAGGTAGAACTTTACTCAACTGCAAATCGGTCTTTAAATAATAGTCTATGTCGTTGAGCTGAAATAATTCTATGGCCACTTT
>Ga0207419_1000964_pt1 | contig 23471 bp, 20 predicted proteins | sample ElkSloMetagenome_4_FD_184723 | JGI IMG/M metagenome (GOLD analysis project Ga0207419, IMG submission 184723) | Hot spring microbial communities from Elkhorn Slough, Monterey Bay, USA - MD2A (version 2) | ecosystem: Environmental > Aquatic > Marine > Intertidal zone > Estuary: Microbial mat ... | reverse complement strand
CCATTCTCTTGCCTTTTGAACAGAATCTTCCATATAAATATCAATTTTATTTCTCCAGCGGGCATTCATTTTATCCCGTACTATATATTCGCCCTCTAATCCTTCAATTATTACCGGCGTCATGTGAACCAGTCCGGAGTCGATAAGGTCACGGGAAACCGCGATGGCTTTCATACCTGGTTTTAGGGTATCGCCCCAAGCTGCAACAAAAGGGTCTCCTTGTGTCTGATTTTTTACAGTATTGTATGCAGTGGCTGTTACTTCAAGTTCATGGTATTCAACTTTCTCCCTGCAGCTGTTAACCAAAGTTAGCAAGCCAAAAAACAGAAAAAGAAATAACATTTTATATATTGTACAAGTGTTCATTGTCTATAAAACAAGAAACGTCAATCAGTTGTTTAAATGCTTTAATATTTGAAAACGATAGTTGAACATCTGCTGTTTAGAAATGATAATATTACAACCTTTCAGTCAAAGCATCAATTGTTCATTAGCAGTTACTCCTGACAATACCTCTGGTGCCTTTTAGTAATTTCCATAATACAATTTAAAAAATCCGGAATTTATTCATGGTAATTTAATATTTATCGTATATATTACCACTTCTAATGTCTTTTTAGTAAAATTATTCTTTGAATAACATTAATTGTAATATTTTAGGAATTCCGAATATGTTAAAATGTTTTAAAAAGTAAGAGCTGCTGATTCTAAATGCCAAATATTTCATTCATGCTTAGGCCATTTGGCCGAAATAGAAAACATTATCTTTAATTTATAAATTTGTGCAATTTATTGATCCAGTAATCATCTATTTGAAATATTTTAATAAGTATCCTTACTACCATTCAATATAAAATGATTTAAAACATTTAATAAACATTAACGGCAGTGGATTTTCCCATATTAAAAGATATCGTTGTTATTTTTGCCCTCTCAACCGGGGTAAATCTTTTGTTTACCCGCTTAAAAATCCCAACAGCTGTTGGTTATTTACTTACCGGTATTATAGCAGGCCCGCACCTGTTGTCATTGGTAAGTGGTGAACATGAAATTGAATTATTGGCGGAAATTGGTGTGGCGCTATTGCTTTTTACCATTGGCATGGAGTTTTCGATGCGCCATCTTCTAAGAATAAGAAGGATAGTTTTTTTTGGGGGTATGCTGCAGGTATTTATAACAGCAGCCGTTTTTTACACCACATCCATAGCGTATAACATGGACTGGAAAGCGGGCCTGTTTATTGGTTTCTTAGCCGCTTTAAGCAGCTCAGCACTCGTGCTCAAATTACTGCAGGAGCGTTCTGAACTCACCTCAAACTACGGGCGCACCATCCTTGGTATCCTCATTTTTCAGGATCTGCTTTTGGTTCCCCTACTATTATTTTCTAATATTCTGGCCGATGACAGCATAAATATTTCACAGGAAATTTTGATGCTCACCTTAAAAGCAGCCGGCATTATTGCATTGGTTTACGTAGGTAACAAATGGATTCTCCCCAGGCTCCTTCACCTGATTGCCCTTACCAAAAGTCAGGAACTGTTTATGATGAGCATATTCCTGATATGTTTTTCCATTGCCCTGCTTACAGCAAACCTGGGAATGTCAATCGCTTTTGGAGCCTTTCTGGCCGGGCTGATGATATCTGAATCTGAGTACAGCCACAATGCATTTGCTAACCTGTTGCCCTTTAAGGATACTTTTACGAGCTTTTTCTTTGTATCCATAGGGATGCTGCTCGACGTTTCTTTTATCCTTGCAAATCCAGGGCTGGTAATTCTGAGTGTAGTGATGGTTATTATAATCAAAACATTAATTGCGGGTGCTACCGGGTTTGTACTTGGCCATACCTTTAAAGGTACTGTAATGGTGGGTCTGGCACTATGCCAGGTTGGCGAATTCTCCTTTGTATTGGCCAAAATCGGCTATAGTCTTAATATCCTCTCGGATTATATTTACCAGCTTTTTCTGGCTGTAACGGTAATAACAATGGCCCTTACTCCCTTTCTTATCAAATACTCATTGCCACTGGCTAATCTTCTTTTGAGACTTCCACTGCCGCAATTTCTTGTGCAAGGGATTTTTCCACTCAAAGAGGTAAATATCCCTGTAATGCAAAACCACCTGGTAGTCATTGGAAAAGATGCCAGCGCCATTAAGCTTTCTGTAATGGCCTCACATTTTAAGTTGCCTCATGTTTCCATCATATTCGATCCCTCACTGGCCAAGGGAAAAATGCAAAAAGGTGATAATGTTATCTATGGCGATGCTGTAAATGAACCAATATTACTGAAAGCCTATGCCGATAAAGCTGCTACTGTGGTAGTTTCTGTGGGAAACCTGATTCCTTCCATGGCCATTATTGAAAAGGTGAGAAATATTAATCCCAGAGCCAGAGTGATTGCACGTTCTCAGCGTATTCAACATGTAAGCGACCTGTACAAAATTGGTGCCGACGAAGTGCTGCCTGAAAAGCTTGAAATAGCCATTGATTTATTTAACCGTGTACTCACCAGCAGGTTGTTACCTATATCAGAGATAAACCGGATGCTTGCTGAAATCCGGAACACGCACCTGGGAGAATTTACCAAAAAGGATTCAGTGAATAAACTCTCCATTTTTGATGAACTGGCAGCTACCAATATTTCTGCAATCAAAATTCAGGAAGGGTCAGCTGTGAAGGATAAAAGCATAAGAGATTTAAAGATAAGAGAAAAAACAGGGATAACTTTACTGGCCATCAAAAGGGAAGGTACTATAATTGAACATCCCAACCCCTCAACCATGCTTAAATCTAATGATGTGGCCTACGTTCTCGGAAATCCTGAACAGATTAACAATATCAACAGCATATTTTCCGGAAAAAACGGAAACGAAGAATAATGAAAAACATGTAATTCCGGATTTTTTCAGGTGACTGATTTTCTGTCCAATCGGTGCTGAATAAAAACGTAGGTAATGGCTGCCAAAACATTTAATATCAGTGCAATCACTACTGCTACCTGGTAAGATCCTGTGATGTCAACCACCTGTCCGCCCACAATGGGCCCGGCTACACCAGCAAAACCATAGCCCAAAAAAATAAAAGGATAAACTTTCTCATATCTTTCAATACCAAACTTAAAAATGGTATCTTTTGCAAAAAGCACAAAGTTTGCACCAAAGCAGAAACCAATGATGATAGAAAGCACCAAAAACAGGAGATCATAACCGGTAAAAAATAAAAATGCCAGCGCAGCGAGTGATTCTGCAATTAAAGCAGTTGGTATTAGATATATATTATTGAACCTGTCACTCAGCAATCCCCAGACAATTCTACCCACAAAATTTGCCACTGCAAACAATGATATGGATAGTGGTATGATATAGTCAGAGATTTTATCAAGTTGTGCAATCGGTTTTAAATTGCCCACCACAAGTAATCCGGCGAATGTGCCGGCAAATATTCCAAAAAGTAACTGGTAAAAGGCGGTATACTTCCAAAATGCAATGGTATTTGGTTGCTTTTTATTTACAGCTACAATTGGTTCTGTAATGAACTGCGCTGAGGTAGTGATAACCAAACCATACAAAATGCCGGCATACAAAAAGATTTCCAGCACATCAACATTCCGGCGAAGCAAAAATTCGGTAAGATAGGTAAGCACAATAGCTCCGGCACCAAAACCTGCTACAACAAGCCCGGTAATCAGTCCTTTTTTCTCCGGATACCATTTTACAGGAACGGAAAGGCATACAAGATATCCCATCCCTGTTCCGATACCACCCAGCAAACCAATACCCAGCCAGATAACCAAAAACTCTCCTTTGGAGAAAAAGGCTACCAGGTAGCCCACAAAAAAAAGCAATCCCGATAAGGTAGCAATAATACGCGGCCCGGGTTTTATTAAAAGTTTTGAGGCTCCAATCATGGTAAGTGTAAATACGCTAATGATGGTTCCAAAAATGATCTGGGTTTGTGCTGTGGTAAGCTGATATGTTTTTGTGAGTTCAGGGACAAAGATGCTCCAGGCATAAACACTACCCAGGCATAGCATTATTAGGAAAGCAGCAATTGCGGTGCGTTTTTTTTGCATCTGTGTAACTATTGTGGTTTGTATTGAAAAGTCGCTTTTCGTAAACGATCCATAATGGCAATTCCAATTCCCTCTTCAGGTAATGGCTCTACAAGCATAACAGCTACCCCGGCTGCCTCCATTCTATGCATAGCGCCAAAAAGGTTAACTGCAGCTTCTTTCATATCTTTCTTTGCTGAAAGCACCTCAACCAATTTGTACTTTGATGCATCCAAAGGAGCTCCAAAAGAGATAAGCCCCGCCAGCGAAATATCTGTGCCGGCAGGTGCATCAGTAGTAAAGTATATGGGTTTACGCGGACTGTAATGGGAAAGCATGTGTCCGGGCGAATGCTTTTCGCTGCCTTTTTCAGTTTCAAAAACCCGGGGAAGCACTTCGGTAATTTCTGCAATGGTAACAGCTCCCGGCCGCAAAAGGGTGAAGCCATTCTTTCCTAGAGAGATCACAGTAGATTCAATTCCTACGGTGGTGGTTCCGCCATTGAGTATAAAATCAGCCTCAGGTAGCTGACTGCGGACGTGTTCGGCATTTGTGGGACTGATTCGTCCGAATTTATTGGCGCTTGGCGCGGCTACGGGCGTACCCGCAGCTTCAATGAGCGCTAGTGCCACAGGATGACCAGGCATTCGAATACCCACCGTGGGCAGCCCCGAAGTTACGATATCGGGAACTGAAGGATGCTTCTCTACCACTATGGTAAGCGGACCAGGCCAGAACTTTTCTGCCAGTTGCAGCAAACGTTCATCTTTTTGTAACCATAATTCATCAAGCTGAGCAAGATTGCTGATGTGCACAATGAGCGGATCGAACGACGGCCTTTCCTTGATTTCAAATACCCGGGCCACCGCTTTGGGATTAAATGCATCGGCGCCAAGTCCGTAAACTGTTTCTGTGGGGAATGCCACCACACCCCCTTCGCTTATTAATCTTCCTGCGTGTGCAATGTCTGTTTTAATACTCATTGAATGTATTCGAAATATTCATCACTTCTTTAGAAGAATATTGTGATTGATAACCATTTGCATTTGGCTACAAAAATAAGGAAAAAGATTCTACAAGCAGGTAAAGGTTGGTAAATTTGACAGGGGATCAAAAGTGTTTTTATGAGGAAGATATTGAAGAGATAAAAACTGGATGTTAGATGCTTTCATGTCTTTATTCTGCCACCAGCGGCCGCATAAAAGTAAGTGATGTATCCGGCGAAATAAAAAGTTGTTTTTTGACGACCATACCTGAAAGCACGCGCCAGTTTTCCTATGAATGGCAATCCATTTTTAGTATGTGATACTTACTTAATTCACTGGCGTTTAGGTTAATATTTCCATTTGTTTGCAAATTTAACCAAAGATAACATTACCGGCACCTCAACCAAAACCCCTACTACCGTTACCATTGCTGCAGGTGATTGCAAACCAAACAAGGCTATGGCCACCGCTACTGCCAGCTCAAAAAAGTTGCTTGCCCCAATCATCGCAGCCGGTGAGCAAACGGCATGGGGCAATTTCAAAAGCCTGCCGCCAAACCAGGCAAGGAAAAATATAAAATACGTCTGGATAATTAGTGGAATAGCTACCAGCAGAATAATTAAAGGTTTTTCGGTAATGGTATTGCCCTGAAAGGCAAAGAGCAACACAAGTGTACTTAGCAAAGCAATAATGGAAACAGGTTTAAACTTCGGCAGGAATTCATGGGTAAACCAAACCTGACCTTTATGTTTTATGAGCAGTTTATGTGTAACATAACCCGCCAACAGTGGTATTACTACAAAGACCACAATACTGGCCACAAGTGTGTTATACGGAATGCTTATATCGGTAATTCCCAGCAACAGGCCTACGATAGGTATAAAAGCAACAAGAATAATAAGATCGTTCACAGAAACCTGTACCAGGGTGTAATTGGGATCACCATCGGTAAGGTAACTCCAAACAAATACCATGGCTGTGCAGGGGGCCGCACCCAATATGATAGCGCCGGCTATGTACTCCCCAACCTGGTCAGGAGTAATAAAAGCATTGTATAATTTGGAGAAGAAAATCCATGCAAAAAATGCCATAGTAAAAGGCTTAATCAACCAGTTTACAGTCAGCGTTAGTATTAATCCTTTTGGCCGTTTACCTACATTTTTAATGCTTGAAAAATCTACCTGCAGCATCATAGGGTAAATCATCAGCCAGATTAAGATGGCTACCGGAATATTTACTTTGTAGACTTCCATCATGCTCAGTACCTGCATCCCGTCTCCTGTAAAATGGCCAATGGCAATCCCGGCAATTATACAAACAGCGACCCATACGGTAAGGTATTTTTCAAAAAAACCAATCTGTTTTTTATTTAGGCCGGTTTGCCTGTTAGTTTGTGTCATCATTTTCACTTTTTATGGCTGCACAAGCCTTAATATTATCGTTTTCCTATCAATCACCCGGGTATAAAAAATCTGTGTGGGGTTAATCCTGTTGCCGTTAGCAGATAGCATTAACAGTAACACTAAAGATACCAGCCTTTTTTTGTTTAAATTCTCTGAGCTCATCAGGCGTAAGATAATTCAGGAGGATACTATGAGGAATTTCAATTGCTTTCTCTTTTTTAATTTCAATTTGCTCAAATCCCTGCTGCTTAATTATCCCGAGGTAATCGTCTTTTAAGATAGCCCCTGACACACAACCGGCATACATCCCGGCCGCTTCCTTTAGTTTTTGAGGCAGTTCACCAGTAATAACCACATCAGAAATGCAAAAATGGCCGCCGGGTTTTAATAACCGGAATATTTCCCCAAAAGCTTTTTGCTTGTCAGGTACAAGGTTTAAGACGCAGTTACTAATCACTACATCAAAAGTTTGATCAGGAAGTGGGATATCTTCAATATCGCCTTTGATAAAATCAATATTGTGAAACTCCGTTTTTTGAAGGTTTGCACTGGCTTTTTCGAGCATGGCATCGGTAAAATCTATTCCTGTTATCCTACCCTCTTCCCCAACCAGCGTTCGGGCCACAAAACAATCGTTTCCGGCTCCGGAACCCAGATCAAGCACATGGTCACCTTTTTTTATTGCGGCATATTCTGTAGGAAGTCCGCACCCCAAACCTAAATCGGCGTCGGTATTGTACCCGTCAAGATGGTTGTAGCTGTCGCTGAAAATACTGTAGTCGATGCTGTCGCAACAGCCCGTGCTGCCACAACATGATGTTTCATTCTGGGCTTTGCTTTGTTTGGCAATGGTACCATATTTTTCCTGTACGATAGCCTTTAGTTCTTCTGCTTTCATTGCTTATTTATATTAGTTGATTATTTACTTGATAAAAAATATACTGGTGAACACTAAGGGCTGGTTTACCCCATAAAAAAGAGGAATGCCTGCGGGGTATGTTTTTTCTCACATTACCTGTTCGATTAAAAGTACAATAAGTTTTTTGTACATCCATTCAAAGATATTCCCCTTACAACACCGGATAAATATTACACTAATTGCCTGACATTTTCCGGTAGCGTTTGTGAAATTCAGTTTTGATCTCGTCCCTTACTCTTCGGAATTCACTCATGATAAATGTTTCCGTACCATTTGCATGGGATGGATCTTCAAAGCCAATATGTAAACGATTTTTCACTTTACCCATAAAAACGGGGCATGTTTCGTTGGCATGGTCACATACGGTGATTACATAATCCCACTCATCCTTCAGGTATTCATCTACCAAGGTGGGTTTATGATGACTGATATCAATTCCAACCTCTTTCATCACTATTACCGCTCTGGGATTTACCTGTGGTGCAATTGCTGTACCCGCAGAGCATATAGTCATGCTGCTGTCAAATGATTGTAAAAACCCATGCGCCATCTGGCTGCGGCAACTGTTTCCGGTACATAAAATAAGTATCTTCATTTATTAAAAATTGTATTTATTATGAATTCAGTCATATTTTAATCTTAAAATTTAGTAAGGAGCTGAGGGTAGAAATATTATCAAGCTGATGTGGCTGAACTATAAAAACCAATTAAACAAATACCCAAGGAGGATAATAAATCCTGTGATGGTAGCAAAAAAGATAAGAATAAGTTTCCATTGCATCACCTTTTTTAGCAGGGCCGCTTCAGGGAGGGATAAACCCACCACAGCCATCATAAAGGCAATAGCTGTCCCCAGCGGGATTCCTTTTACGACAAACACCTGTATCACCGGCACAATACCTGCGGCATTGGCATACATAGGCACTGCCAGCACCACAGCCACGGGCACGGCATACCATTTATCTGCCGATAGTCTGTTGGTGAAAAAATCAGCTGGAATATATCCATGAATGGCAGCCCCGATGCCAATTCCCAAAAGAATGTATGGCAATACTTTTTTAACGATGCTCCAACCTTCTTTGATAATGCCCGGCAAGCGATCGGTAAAAGGCGTTTTTTCTGCCTGCCACTTCACTGACACCCGCTCAGTGTCAGACTGCATCTGCTGCACCCATTTGCTCAGAAAGCGCTCAAGCTTCATCCTGCCAAGTAAAAATCCCCCCACTGTGCCCAGTAAGATGCCGCTCACAGCGTAAATAAGGGTAGCTTTAACGCCAAACAAACCCAGAAACATTGCAACCGCCACTTCATTCACCAAGGGCGAAGTGATGAGAAACGCAAGTGTTACACCAAGAGGGATACCCCCATTTACAAAGCCTATAAACAAGGGAATTGATGAACAGGAGCAGAAAGGGGTAACAGCCCCGAAAAATGAAGCAAGCAGGTACTGAAAGCCAAATAGTTTTTTTGTTGTAAGATAATTGCGCAGCCGTTCTACCGGAAAATACGCGTTTACAATACCCATAAGGCTGCTGATAAGAAACAGGAGTATCAGTATCTTTACAGTATCATAAATAAAAAAATGCAATGATTGAGTAAAATGGGCATCGTGGCGTAAGCCAAAAATATCATAAATTATATAGTCGGTAAGTGGTTCAAGAAAATAGTACACCAAACCGATGGCGATGAGTGCTGCAGCCGTAATGAAGATAAACAGGCTACGGTTTTTTGATACCATTAAAAATTGTTTACCAACAGTTCGTATTTTTACGAATAACATTGAAAAAAAATTTTAAATAAAAATTAAAGCCATGTAATATATTCCCACCGCTATAAACAATACTGCCACAATCCGCCGAAACCAGCGCTCAAATACTTTCAGGTTGCTATAGAGCCGGCCTACGCCCGAGACGGTATAGGCCAGCAGCCATGCAAATATAATTACCGGGATACCCGTTGCCAGGGCAAATATAACGGGCAGATAAAGGCCTGAAGCACTGCTGATGGTCATTGGGATGAGCATTCCGAAATACAGCACACCACTGTAAGGGCAGAAAGCAAGCGCAAATAATACCCCAAGCAGAAAAACATCCCAGTAGGTATGTCTGGATTTTTCCTTAAATTTTTGGGTGAGATTTCCAAAGCCGGGAAAGTTTATTTTTATCACATCCAGCATCAGTAAACCGATAACCAGCAATAGTGGACCCACTATTTTCTCCCCGTTTTGCTGAAACCATCCTGACATTTCAAACTGGTCAGCGCCAAAAAATATGATTACCGCCAGAAGGGTGTAGGCGATAGCGCGGCCTGCTGTATAAATAAGGCCGCTGATAAATACCCTCTTCTTATTCTCAACATCTTTACTGATAAAGCCAATGGCGGTAATATTCGTGGCAAGCGGGCAAGGGCTGATGGCCGTCATCAGGCCCAATGCTAACGCAGTAACCAGCGGCAATGTGTTGTTATCCATAACCCGGCTCAGAAATTCTTCCATTTATCTGCTATAATGATTGACTATTGAGGAGATTGAGTACCTTCAGGGAATATCAATTTATGAATGGATCAATTTTCTCCTTTATGACTGATTTGAGCTTCTCAGGATTGCTTCTGGCATTCATAAAGCCTTCGTTGGTAATATTTATATGCTTATCGCCGGCAACTATCAGAAGGGTCTGGCCGGATACATCAAGTTTATCGCCCATGGCTTTCCCCGCTTCCTCATCAAGGTTAAAATGGGTAAATGCCACCTTGTTGCCATACATTTCGGTCAGGGCCTCTTTTGAAACGCTTTCAACCGCGTTACACGTAGCGCAACGCCGGGTGTAATGAAAATAATAAACCGATACGTCATCAGCACTTGAAACTTTTGCAGCATTGTTACCCTCATTCGTCTGTGAGGAACACGACAGATTCAGGCTAAGCGCCATTACCATAAGTACAATTACATTTATTGTCTTCATTGCATTAATTATTTTGGATTATAAATTTTTTAATTTCATTCACTGAAGGAACACGGCCGGAAACAACTACCTTTTCGTCAATTACCAGTCCGGGTGTTTGCATTATACCATATCCCATAATCTTAACAATGTCTTCCTCTTTGGTAACACTGACATCAATATTTAACTCGGTAACCGCATCGCGGGTTGCTTTTTCAAGTGTTTTACATTTGGGGCAACCGGTACCCAGCACTTTTATCTCCATTATGTAATTTTTTAATTTGTGAATTATTTAATCTTGTTGCTTTAAGTATTCTGCATTTTATTTCCATATGAACCATTTGTATTACCTCATTCATATCATTCGCTATTCGCAAAACAACGAACAAAGGTTACAAAAAAACTTTAGATTTCTAAAAACATTTTAAAAAGGTTTTGTGCTTCTTTCCAGTTCTCCCTATTAATGCAATATTTTATTCGTGGTGCTTCTATTTCACCTTGAATAAGTCCGGCTTCTTTAAGTTCCTTCAGGTGCTGCGATAAGGTTGATTTGGCAATGGGAAGCTCTTCAGACAAATCGCCGCTGTAGCAACAACTTTGCTTTGAGAGCAGTTCCAGCACATACATCCTCACCGGATGCCCCATCGCTTTGGCGTAACGGGCAGCTTTTTTTTGATTATCTGTAAGCACCTGTTTTTGCAACATACTGTTCGTAATTTAACGAACAAAAGTAAATGAAATTTTTCATTTTCACATAATAAAATGTTTATTTCTCATAATCTGTTTTGAACCGTAATTTTTAAATTTGAAATAATATTAGGCCTTTATCCTGAAAAATCCTACATTTGAAAGACACATCAATTTATAATACCAATAAAAACTAATTACAAATGAAAAAACTCATCTTTACCACGGCAATCATTTTATTTACAATGATGACAACACAGGCCCAGTTTTTTGCAGGTGGGAGCTTTTCTATCAATGCCTCAAGTGGAAGTACGGAAGCCGATGGTACATCAAATGATAAAGCGTCTTCATTTTCTTTTGGCCTGAATCCCAAAGCCGGCTATTTCTTTTCCGATCAGTTTATGGCAGGGGTGGGCTTAACGTTATCCACCTCAAGTACAAAAATCCCGGGCGACCCAGAAGTAGTAAACAGGAGCAATACGGTTGGCCTAACGCCATTTGCCCGTTATTATGCTTTTAACCTCAGTAAATTCTCACTGTTTGCACAAGGTCAACTGCCATTTTCTGTCAGTAATCAGTCACGGAAAGAAGGCAGCACAACAAATGACGGCCCTACCACTACCAACATTGGGTTGAATGTGTTCCCCGGCCTGGCCTACAATCTGAACGAAACCATATCCCTTGAAGCATACATCAACGGTTTCTCATTTGCGCTGAACCACAGTGTTGAGAAGGAAGAAAATGGCGGCATCACAACTAAAGACAAAGATACCAGTTTTGGACTGGGTGCTAACCTGAATAGTATTGCCACTACAGGATTTATTACCATTGGAGCAATTATAAAATTTTAATTTTGAAAAGGGCTGTTTCGGATAAACCGGGCAGCCTTCATTCTTATCAGTCAGCAACATCCCTTATGCAAACAATTCGCATAAAGAGTGCCTGCTGCCTAAATTACTTTACCTTATCAGCAACAATCCTGTAGGTTGGATCTTCAATCACATTTACATCTATCACCTGTTCGGCATTCTTAAGCAGCTTTCTGCAGTCAGGCCCTAAGTGTTTAAGATGCAATTTTTTACCAGCATTAAGGTATTGTTCGGTTAATTTATTCAAAGCCTCTATGGCCGACATATCTACTACCCGGCTTTCCCGGAAATCGATTACCACTTCATCGGGATCGTTTATTATATCAAATTTTCCGTTAAAAACCGAAACAGAGCCAAAAAACAGCGGACCATAAATTTCATAGTGTTTTGCCCCATTGGAATCGAAGTGTTTCCTTGCGCGGATTCTTTTTGCATTATCCCAGGCAAATACAAGTGCGGCAATGATTACACCAATAAGCACAGCCAGTGCCAGGTTGTGTAAAAAAACCGTAACCAGGGTAACGACAAGCATTACAAAGATGTCTGATTTAGGAAAGCGGTTAAATGTTTTCAGGCTGGCCCATTCAAACGTGCCTACAGCAACCATAATCATCAGTCCGGTGAGTGCAGCCATGGGAACTTTCTCAATAAGCCCGGCACCAAACATTACAAATACCAGCAACATTACGGCAGCTACAATACCCGAAAGCCGTGCCCTGGCACCGTTGGTGATATTGATCAGGCTTTGCCCAATCATGGCGCAGCCACCCATGCCTGAGAAAAATCCTGAAAAAATATTGGCCACTCCCTGTGCCACTGCTTCCTTGTTTCCCCGCCCCCGGGTTTGTGTGAGTTCATCAACAATATTAAGTGTAAGCAGGCTTTCAATCAACCCTACCCCGGCCACAATGGCGGCATAGGGAAAAATAATATGCAGGGTTCCCCAGGTAAAAGGAATTTCAGGGATATTAAAGGGAGGAAAACCGCCCTGTATAGAAGCAATATCGCCTACAGTACGGGTATCTATCCCCATAAGTGCAACGATGGCAAAAACAGTGAGTATGGCCACCAAAGAGGCAGGAATGGCTTTGGTGAGTTTTGGCAAACCCCAAATAATGACGATGGTTAAAGCCACCAGACTAAAGAAAACCCAAAAAGGCGTGCCACTAAGCCATTCGCCGGAATCACCTTTGAACTGTACCAGCTGCGAAGTAAAAATGATAATGGCCAACCCGTTCACAAAGCCAAGGATAACAGGCTGCGGCACCAGGCGCATCAACTTTCCCAGCTTTAATAAGCCGGCAAGCATTTGTATCATACCTGCTAAAATTACGGTGGCAAAAATATACTCTACCCCATGCGATTTTGCCAGCGAAACAATAACCACAGCTACAGCTCCCGTGGCACCGGAAATCATGCCCGGGCGCCCGCCAAAGATGGAGGTGACCAACCCCATCATAAACGCGGCATAAAGCCCTGTGAGCGGTGAAAGACCAGCTATAAGTGCAAATGCAACGGCCTCCGGAATAAGCGCCATAGATACTGTTAAGCCAGATAAAACTTCGGTTTTGTAATTAACTTTCTGATTGAAATTGAATAAATTAAAAAACTGCCTCATGAGATATTTATAATAATTGATAATACAATACAATTGATCCACCGAACAAAAGCCCGGTGAAGTACATTACGTTGAGAAGTTTTAACTGATGTTCCTGAAGATAAATCCTGCAGAAATTAGTAGAGATGGTGGAAGCAGGTAATTCCCTGCATGAAGATGTTCCAATTTTAAGCCTGCAAAAGTAGTAGTTTTTTTTTAACCAGGGTATTTTTCTCATCTTACAAAATGATAATTAAAAATGGATTGAGCCATACCTGCTTCATTTTTAACGGATAAGCATATTTTTTTCTCATTATTCAGCATCCTAAATGAAATTCCAGCATAAAACCCATCAGGACTTAATGCTTTAAATCCGCGGCTCACCAGACAGAATAAGGCGCCTGGCAAGAAAAATTTTCCTGGATCTCGTGCCGGACATACATTTACATCAAAAATTTAATGCTTTATATTATGAAAAAGACTTCATTATCAGCAGCCATGATATTCATATTGATGGCAGTATCCGCCCAGGAAAATACTTACAATTACCTGTTTAAAGTAAACCAGGAAAATCCGCTTAAAAAAGAATGGTATATTGGGTTAACCTCAAAACACATGCAGGTAAATTCCAATTCCATGCCTGGAATAGAAGGCGGGATTATGTTTAATGATGCTTTCTTAGCCGGTGTTTATGGCATGGGTACCAGCGGCAATTTTAGCTACCTGAATTATAATGGGTTTAATCATATTATGTTCGGTGAAGGTGGTCTGTTCGCCGGGTATGTAAGCAACCCTGATCAAATGCTACACTTCGGTGGCACCATCAAATTAGGATACATATCTCTTCTTGCCCATGAAAATGAAATAAAAATATTTGATGATAATGAACCCACAGCCGAAGATGATGGAGTGGTATACCATCCGGAAATTTTTAGTGAGATCAATGTGGCAAAATTTTTAAAAATACGCGTGGGACTGGGATATTCTTTCTATGTATTTGATGAAGAAACGGTGCTATGCAATAAAGATCTCGACAGCTGGAACATGAATGTGGGTCTGATTTTCGGAAGTTTCTATAAACAATATATAAAACAAGGGTAAAAAGGTAAACGATCAGTTTATAGTAGTAGTTCTGGGTACATGAATTGACCCCGCAAACCATAAGGATTTTATCATCTGCCTTTAAGATTGCGGGGTTAACCTAATTTCAGGATAAAAAATGTATGCGGCAGTAAATTATTTTAAAACCTTACAAACAAATATAATCATGACAGGACTAGCCACAGCAGGGCGTATCTTTTCCATCATCACTGCGATATCCATAGGCATTATTGCTATTCTTTTTATTGTTTTATGGATATCGAGCAGCGGAAAAACAAGGCCTTTACTTGATGCAGATGGACATGTGCTAAAGGCAAGCATCTCCGCGAAATTACAAATTCCGGTAAATGGCGTGCAACAGGGAATGTTTATTACCGGAAAAGACACTGCAAACCCCGTTCTGCTTTTTCTCCATGGTGGCACGGGTATGCCCGAGTATTTTCTCACCCAAAAGTACCCCACCGGGCTGGAGGAACATTTCACTGTTTGCTGGTGGGACAGGCGTGGCGCAGGCCTCTCTTACCATAAGGATATTCCAGCAGAATCACTCACTATTGAGCAGGCAATTTCAGATGCCATTGCCGTCACCCATTACTTACGTAAGCGTTTTAAGCAAAACAAAATCTACCTGATGGGGCACTCAGGCGGCACGTTTTTTGGCCTTCAGGTAGCTGACCGGGCACCTGAACTGTACGCAGCTTATATTGGCATTGGCCAGATGACCTACCAGTTGGAATCAGAAAATCTCTCTTACCAATATGTGCTAAAGCAATACAGGGAGATTGGAAATTCAAAGATGGTGCGCATCCTTGAAGCTGCGCCCGTTACTATGGCAATTCCTCTGCCTGAATCCTATATGCGTATCCGTGACAAAGCCATGCACGAACTGGGCGTGGGCACTACCCGCGATATGAAGTCGGTAATGACTGGGGTATTTCTCAGGTCGTGGCTAAACCGGGAGTACACGCTAAGAGAGAAGCTAGGATTCTGGCGTGGTAAATTTATGCTTGACCGGTTGATTTGGAGCAAGATGATTGCTACCGATCTAAGAACAAAGATATCCAGGGTGAATATCCCCGTATACTTTTTGCATGGCAAATATGACCACACCGTTTCCTACCCCATGGCCAAAGCCTATCTTGATGCACTGAATGCACCCGTAAAAGGCTTCTATACCTTTACGCATTCAGCCCACAGCCCTATGTTTGAAGAACCTGAAAAGATGGAAGAGATTATTCTGAACGATGTGTTTAACGGGACCAATGGGCTGGCGGATGAAAACTAGGGAATGGATGCTGGAAAATCCCGTATTGGCTTTTGGGCTCCTCCATTTTTTTGAAGGTAGAACTTATATAATTGATCGTGCAAATCGACTAAATACATTACCATTTGCACTTTTATGGTACAATACAAATGAGTTTCCGTTTGCAGATGCCTGTCTCTAGCTAAGTCACCAACCGTCAACCAGCGTTTTGCGCCAGCAAGAAATTAGAATAGAGAGGCAATAATCTATATATTATTATTTTTACTTAAATATGGTTAAAGATGATTATTTTTGCCCACCTTAAAATTAAGACAATCAAGTCCCTAATTTGCTTTAACCCTATGATGAAAAAAATTCTTGTTTCAACACTTTTATTTTCTTTTGCAATCACATCCCTAATCGCACAAAGTGGCTCTGTAAAAGGTATGGTGACTGACGAAACCACAAAAGAAGTTATTCCTTTTGCTACTGTTGCCCTTATCAAAAACGGAGAGGAGAATGCCCTTACCGGAACTGTTTCAGACAAAGATGGTCAGTTTTACATTGAAAATATACCTTACGGGAGTTACAATGTGCTTGTTTCCTTTATCGGATTTAAATCAAAAGAATTAACAGACATTACGGTTTCCTCTGCTAAAAAGGAGATTGTTATCGGAAACATCGCATTAACACCCAAAATAATTGAAATTGAAGAAGCAGAAGTGAGCACCACTGTAAATACCACTGTGGGGAAAATTGACAGGAGAACTTACCGGCCCGGGGATTTTGAAACCGCCAGGGGAGGAACTGCCATTGATATCCTAAGCAAGATACCAGCAGTAACCATCGGCGGCGATGATGACATAACGGTAAGGGGAGCCACAGATTTTGTTGTATATTTGAATGGCAAACCTGCAAACGCCAGCACATCTGTATTGCTCGGCCAGATACCTGCGGAAAATATCCAAAGTATTGATATCATTACAGTACCCACTTCCAGGTACGATGCACAGGGAATGGGAGGCATTATTAACATCACCACTACCCGCATTGTAAATAAAGGCCTTACAGTAATTGCCACCGGCATGATTGGAGGTACTCCGTGGAAAAACGATAAGGATGTATTTAGTAACCACAGCCTAAATAACAACAGGCTGAATGGGGGCGTTAACCTTCATTATAATAGGAAGAAGCTAAGCCTGCATGGTTCCGTAAATTATTCCAGTAAAAACAACAAGGGAATTGGTGATATTTATACCTACATTTATCAGAATGAAAACCAACCTTATGCCGGAAGCTATTACATTCTGGATGGAACCGGCGCCCGGCCAAAGTGGGATAAAAACCTGTTCACCAGTGCCGGACTAGATTATCAGATAAATGACAATGCTGCCATTTCCGTTAACTATCAGTATTCTGACAGGAACACCGGCCGGGCCGCTCATTACAAGTACAACACCTTTTTCACCAACAGGACAAGTGGCCAACCCCTTAACAAAACTTTATATGAACTGTATAATCCTAACGACATTTATCGCAAAGGACACTTCCAAAGTGTGACCATGGATTATAACCTGAATATGGCAAAAAACGGATCACTCAATGCTTCTTTTCTTTACGAAAACTCCAACCTGGAGCAAACAATAGACAATAAGACGTTCACCTACGATGGAAACCGGCTGTATTATGATTATTATTCTGACGATCATCGCAACCCGGTATTTCATTCGTTCCAGAAAGATGAAACACCGCTAAACGCTTACCGGATTGCCGTAGATTATAAAAAAGAGTTAAAAAACGGCAATTCATTAAATATGGGCATATCCTCCCAACTTGTTCGCCTTGAGGGCTCTTACGAGTATGATACCGTAAATACAAATACGGATAATTTTGAAGGGTACAATTACTTTGATAACGCCATCAATCTAGATCGCGATGTTTATGCCGCTTATTCTGAATATACAGGAATTTATAACAAGCTGAGCTACATCCTTGGTGTGCGGATTGAATATCTTGATCAGCAGATGAGCGTCCGCAATACCGGCTATTTTGAAGAAGTATACGATGTGTTTGGAGAGATAGGCCGAGATTTTAATGAAAAAGATTTCAGCCAGCAAAAGTTTGATGTATTCCCCACGCTGCACTTAAAATACCAGGCAAGTGAGGCAGATATTATCACCCTTTCTGCAAGCCATCGGATAAACCGGCCGCCGGCCAAAGATATGGCTCCCTTTCTTTACAGACGCCATCAGGAAATTTTTGAAATGGGCGACCCACTCCTGGAACCTGAATACAGCTGGAATTCAGATCTTACCTACAACCGTCTCCTTGGCAAACACAGTATTATTCTAACGGGTTTTTTGCGTTCCACCACAAATGCCATTTACCGGGTAAACCGTCTCGACTATGAACTTGCCAATACAGGTGGCGTTTTGCTCAGAAGTTATACCAATGCAGGTAGTCAGCTAGCTACAGGTGGAGAACTTGGACTTAACCTGGTGTTGCATCGCACTGTTAAACTGTTCATGGGAGGTTCTCTCTATCAGTTTTCCGTGGAATCTAACGAAGGACTATTTGGCGACCAGAGTAAAAGCAGCAGCCTCAACTGGGATGCAAAATCAAACCTGAACTGGTCGATCATGGCACCACTGAAATTAACCCTGGATTATTCCTTTAAATCGCGCACGGTTACGCCGCAGGGAGAAAATATTGAATTCCAGGTAATGAATGTGGCGCTGAATTTCACCCCTGAAAAGCTGGAGGGATGGAGTTTCTTTGCAAAAATGCTGGATGTGCTGCAAACGAACCAATCAGGAGGATATACCGGAGCCACAGCAAATGGTATGGAAGTATTCCAGCGCGACTGGATATATGATTATGAAGGACAAATTCTTGAAATAGGTGCCTCTTTCAACTTTAATCAAAGCAAAGAGAAGACAAAACAACAAATGATAGGTAACGAGTATTTTTAATGATAGTTCATTTGACAGACGGCTATACAGCATTCACCATGAAATTGGTTATTGACGCTTTAGCTTCTCCTGACCATAGCCGTAAATAAAGGTGGGATCAGGGATTAGCAGTGAACAGCTGTACCAAAGACAATTTCCAGTTGAGGGGGAGTTTTAGTTGCAAGCACGGGATTATTTCACGCCACAGAAATCCTGAATGACCCCTGAAGACATAAATTCTGCAAGTTAGGCAGAGGTATGGAAAATAAATCCGGACAGGAAATATGGATCCTGAACCAATCCCACAGTGGAGTAAATCAGGCATAGCCTGATGTTGAAAATGCAGGTGAAAAAAGGATTTTGGTGGTTTGCCTGTAAAAATAGAGGGGGCAGGGTGGAAATATCCACTCCATTGTAAACAGCTTTTTGATGCCATGAATAATGGTCGATTATCCTGTAGCTTTTTGTATCTTTTATGTGCTTATGGTAAAGTCAAGTGCAATCCGGGAGAAACTTTTACCGAAAGGGGAGGTAATTTCAGCCATACCCAACCAACTTCCATTATTTGAAGTATATCTAAGCTCAAATCTGTCCCATAAATTTTAAGCGGCTTCAGGTTTGTATTAAATGTTAGTAGTTTATCAATATGCACCATCAGATCATCATGTAAATATGGGTATAAAGTTTTGTTATCCTGCATGTTATTCAGTAATTTTTTACCATTTCATATTCTGGTTTAATGCCCAATTGCTTTTCTTTATCTGGCAAATACAAAACTTTAGACCTTAAGTAACTGACAACTTACCAAAACCTGTTTGTTTTATCTCCATTTTTTTATATAAATCAGGCTACAGAAACAGGCTGCATTTGAATTATCAAAAGCTAAATTACATTAATTCATTGTTGAAAAATATTTATGAGTAGGAATTTACCAAATAATAAACTTGCCTATAATACACTTATTAGGGCATTTTTTACGAATTTATTTAGTTAAAAATTTGGAATAGAAAAAGCAAAAACACTTCCCTTCCCAACCTCACTTTCAACCCATAATTTACCCCTATGAGCATCAATAAAATCTTTACAAATGACCAACCCTAAACCTGTGCCCTTTTCTCCTTTTGTTCCTACTCTGGAAACCACTTTTTCTATATTGAACAGCTTATCTACTATTTCTTTGGGTATACCTATTCCGCTATCGCTAATCTTACAAATAAATACACGTTCATTGAATTCACACACTATTTTTATATTTCCTCCTTCGGGCGTGAACTTTAGTGCATTACTAATCAAGTTCCGAAATACAGTTTGAAGCATGTTCTTATCCGCATGAATAATCATATTTTCACTAACATTCTTCTCCATATGGATTCTCTTTTCAGTTGCGATATCCTTGAGTACATTCATTGTTTCATCAATTAGGTTGTTTATGTTCAATTCGACAGGGGCAAAATTTAATCCTCCAGTTTGTTTTCTGGCCCAAAGTAATAAATTATCCAATAGGGTATAAATTGATTTTGAAGACTTATAAACGGCATCTATATAAGTTTCTTTCTTTTTTTCATTGAGTGTATTGCCTCTTAATTTTAAAAGCTCAGCAAATCCCATTAAGGTGTTAAATGGACTTTTCAGATCGTGTGCGATGATAGAAAAAAGCTTGTCTTTTTGTGAATTGATCATTCTCAACCCATCTGCTGATTTGCTAATTTGATCCTTTTGAATCATCAATTCTTCGGTTTGCTCCTCAATTCTTTGTTGATGTTCTACAAGCAAAGTATTAGTTTCACTTAGTTGCTTGCCTTGATCCATTAATATTTGGTTGCTATTCTTTAACTCTTTGGTCTTTTCTTTAACAGTTTCTTCTAGTTTCCTGTTTTGCCCTTTTATAATAGACATCCTCCATTTGTGAAGTGTGTAAACTAAAAAAAATAGTATTATTATCCATAACCCGATAAACCAGTAAGTTTTCCAAAAAGGGGGTTTAACATGAACGTTTATAGATATCCCCTCGTCATTCCACAATCCATCGCCATTGGAGGCTATCACTCTAAAAGTATACCTCCCACCGGGCAACCTGGTATATGTAGCATATCGCTTATTAGCATCTGTTTCTATCCAACTATCATTAAAGCCTTCTAATTTGTATTTATACCGTACGTTATCCGGATTATTGTATTCCAAAGCAACGAATTCAAACATTATTGATTTGTCTTTATAAGAGAAAAATAAATCCTTGCAACTGGCAACAGGCACCATTATATCTGATTTTTTGATAAGTGGTACTAAATCGACACTATTGTTTAATATTTTTAAGCCGTTGAGTTGAATATTAGGCACAATGGGATTATTACCTAAATTATCCTTATTCACTAAGTTTAACCCCAATTTACCTCCGAAAAGTATTTCCCCGTTTTCAAGCAAAAGTGAAGAATTGTCGTTAAAAAGAAGACTGGTGAGCCCATCTGATTCATTAAAAACTTCATATTCCCCGCTTTTTATATTTAGTCTAACTATTCCAATATTTTGGCAAGCCATCCATAAAAAACCTTCATGCTCTACTATAGACTTAACCTCAGTTTCTAAAAGGAAAGGGTTGTCTGAATAATTAACAATAGCATTCTTTTTATCATTTAGCATACGCAAACCATAAGATGTTGCCAACCAAACACTTCCATCACTCCGTTCGATAAACTGAAAAAGAGAATAGGTATTCAGTGACTCATTTCTTTTCTCTGGCAGGTTATACGTTGATAAATGCATTGTTTTTAAATCCAATTTAAGTAAGCCCCTTCCACTTGCCCCAATCCATATTGTATCCCTCTTTATTAACAAATCTTTAGTAAATTTTGCATCTATTGATTCACCTGACAAAATACTATCACTATAATGAATAAAAGATTTTGAACCAATGTTATATCTGGTTAACCCACCGTTTAAATATCCGAGCCAAACATTTCCTTTCTCATCGGGTTCAATGCAAGTTATTGAAGAATGTAAAACATCGTTTGCTTTGTTGACTAGTGTTCCCGGATAGTGTGTCAATATTTTCCAATTTTCATCACAAATAACCAAGCCTTTATTGTATGCAGATAAAAAAAACCGGTTCTTGTAATAAAAAATATTGTACATAGCAGTATTGCCTATGCTCACACTTTTATTGGAAATATTAATGTTTTGAAACGTTTGCTTTTTATAGTCAAATTTGACGATGCCTTTTGAAGTAGCAAAATAAATAATATGTCCCTTCCCTTTCGACATATCCTTTACATGCCCTTTAATCCTGTTTTCTTCACAACCAACTCCTGCATTGCTTATTTTATAAGAATTTATCTTGTTTTTATAAATTCCATGAAAATTAACCCCATATCCATATAACGCCACCCATATATTGCCTATATTATCCACAAAAAGGTCCCTGATGTTATTGCTTGTCAATGATCCATCCAGCCTATTGTCAGAAGGGTAATAATGACTTAAATTCTTAATCGGGTCATATTCTAAAATCCCGCTGCCATCCGAACCAAACAATAGGGTTCCTTCCTTAAGCTGGCATATCCCCCTTATTTCTAATCCGTTAACACCATATTGTTTAAATAGATGGGAATAATCCTCAAATAAATCAGTATTTGGCTTAAACCTAAAAACACCATTATGAGTGCCCACCCATAAATTTCCATAGGTATCTTTAAATATTTTGTTGATGGTGTTATTCCTACCCAGATCATAAGCCTTAATTATATGCAAGGAAGTATCCAATTTTAATACGTGCCCATTTTTGGCCCCTGCCCATACTGTATTTTGTTCATCTATAAAAACATATGATATTTCTCCATGGGTAGTGTTTTGTGAAGATGGATATAAACCAATAACCTTTCCACCTTTGTTGAATTTAAAGATTCCTCCACCGAAGCTTGGAATATAAATATTCTTCGAGGCATCCACAGAAATGGATTGATTCACAAATAGCTGATAATTCGAGCCCTGATACTGAACCTTATAAATTAAAGAAAAAATTCCCGTTTCGGGATCGTAAACATCGATGCCTTTGCCAGATGTCATCCATATTTTATTATCAACTTCAGCAAAAGCATGCACTCCCGAAACATTTAATGTGTAAGGCCTTGTGATGTCTGGCTTATAATTTGTAACGGAATAGCCATTAAATAAATGAATTCCCTCAAAAGATCCAAAATAAATTTGACCTTTGCTATCCTGAAAAACAGAAACCATATCAAGAGAGGACAATCCCTCCTGAGTTGAAATTAATTCAAAGTTAAAATCAATAGAAAATACATTTTGAGTATAAATGGCAATCAATAAAACAATTTGAATGAATTTATAATTCATTTGAAGTATTTTTTTTGTATTTGATGATCTAAATAGTAAACTTAATATAAATATGCATTAAACCTAAATTGAGCGATTTGTCAATAAAAAAAAGGTGAACAAATACATCTTTTATGGGCACTAAGATAACAAAAATTGATATTCAAACGATAAGATTCCAGCACGTCTGGGCCTCCCTTTATTTCTTCGCTACATTGAGAAAACAATGTTATATGAGGTGATTTCAGGCATAATAATTCCACTATTTTCCTCCAATATTGGTTCTACTACCATTTGTGTGGAAAGATTAAGAAATTAGTCCCCATTCTATTTATTATCAGTAATTTATAACAAGTCATGTTCTTTATTGCAGAAATAAAGCTAAATTATCATTATAT